>SDBV01004418.1_pt1 | contig 20269 bp, 17 predicted proteins | sample 2277081 | NCBI WGS metagenome assembly SDBV01 (sample SAMN10402039, study PRJNA504765) | marine sediment metagenome | isolation source: marine sediment core GS10_PC15, 223 cmbsf | place: Arctic Ocean: Southern Knipovich Ridge | collected 2010 | reverse complement strand
TGCCTTTTGTCTATAGCAACGAGGTGTGGACAGGTATTGAGTACCAGGTGGCATCCCATCTGATGATAGCGGGTGAAGTTGACAGGGGCCTGGATATCGTAAAGGCTGCAAGAAGGAGGTATGACGGCAGGGTGAGAAATCCATTCAATGAATATGAATGCGGACACTGGTATGCAAGGGCAATGAGCAGCTATGGGTTGTTGCAGGGTCTGACTGGGATTCAATATGATGCCGTAGATAAATCCTTGGATATCGACTCTAAGGTGGGTGACAATTTCAGAAGTTTTTTCTCCACCCAGAGCGGTTGGGGAAATCTTGAATTTGAAGAAAATGAGATTATACTGAAGGTAGCTTATGGTTATCTTGATTTGAAGGAATTGAACTTCACCCATGAAAAGAGCCTGTCGGCAATTAGCAAGATTAGTGTTGGTTCGGAGGAGATCCAGTCCGGATTTGACCAGGAAGATGGAATCAACAAAATTCTTTTTGAAGAGGAGTTAAAACTGGATCAGGGGGATGAGATGAATATCAGCTTTATATAAAAACAAAATAGATTATGAAAAAAACATTGATTGCCGTATTTGCCCTTATGCTGATTTTTTCCGGTTGTAAAGAAAAACCTGAAAAATTCAACGGGCTTGATCTGAACATGGGAAACCTCTATCGCATGTCAGATGCTAAATCCCGATCGATCAGTCCTGAAAACTTTACCGGAGAGAAAGGTAAAGGTGGGATGGCAACCCTGGAAGAGGGAAATGCAGCACACGCTGCACGCGATCTCGGACAGGGATGGAAGGTTAATCCATATATTTTTATTGAGCCGGGCGAAGAGTTTGTCCTCGCTGAAATAGAGGGTGAAGGAGCCATTCAGCATATCTGGATGACACCTGTTTGTGACTACCGCTTAACCATCATTAAATTCTACTGGGACGATGAGACAGAACCTTCGGTTGAGGTCCCTGTAGGCGATTTTTTCGCATCGGGATGGGGAATGTCATTTGAGCCCAGAATTAAGTCACTTGCAGTTTGTGTTAACCCGCGAAGCGGCTTAAACTGCTACTGGCAGATGCCTTTCCGTAAGAAGTGTAAAATAACGATGGAAAATATTGATGATAAAAAGGCAAGGTTATACTATCAGATTGATTATACACTAACCGATGTGCCTGACGATGCTGCCTATTTCCATGCCCAGTTTAACAGGGTGCACCCATATCCAATCAAGGAGGATTATACGATAGTTGACAATATCAAAGGAAAGGGACAGTACGTTGGTACTTATATTGCTCGCGGAGCTTATGATGCAGGCTGGTGGGGAGAAGGAGAGATAAAGTTCTTTATAGACGGGGATACAGATTTTCCCACCATCTGCGGGACCGGTGAAGAAGATTACTTCTGCGGATCATATGGTTACAATGACCATCGGAATGGAGAGGGGATTGTTCAGTATGATGAATTTGACAGTCCATACACCGGGTTTCACTATTTTAAGGACAATCCGGAACTATCCTACGAAACAAAAATCGGACAGTACCGCTGGCATATTCTCGATCCCATACGTTTCGAAAACGACCTGAGAGTAACGATCCAGAGTCTGGGATGGCAGAGCGGTGGAAGATACCTTCCCCTTCAGGACGATATGGCCTCTGTTGCATACTGGTACCAGCAGGAGCCTCATAACCCATTCCCTGATCTTCCTTCAAAAGAGAAGCTTATTATTAAGAAAGCCAATCCAAATCCGATGTTTGAATAAAAAGAATTACAATAGTTATATTTTAGAGAAGCAATAATTAGGAGGTAACGACATGAACAAACTGATATTCAATTTCAAACAGACCGCGACAATAATTTCAACCTCTCTCTTTCTCTTCTCCTTGCAAATCACTTATGCGGGAGATCTAATTGATATCACTACAGGTTGGAAATTCCATACCTGGAATAATCTGAAATGGGCGCATACTGATTTTGATCACAGTGGTAACGGTGGAAAGTTAGACACAAAATCGTCCATCAGTATGCTCGATTTGAAGGAGTCTTTTATAATTCGAACCAACGAAGCGGCTTTTCTCTTGTCCGGGGAAGACGAATTCAAGAAAACAATCGAACTGGAGAACATTTCAAAAAAGGATCGTTATGAGGGACAGTTTTCGGTGGAGATAGTAAACTTGAATAGTAGGGAGCAGGTATATGAATCATCATGGGATATTTCGATCGATCCGGGACAGAAAATGCTTATAGAGTACGGCTTTAATTCACCACATTCAATATCGCTCCAGGCATTGTACACATTTGAGGAGAAGAGATATAAGACAATTGTCAGCTCCTCTCAAATGGTCCCCTACATCCTTACACCAGAACCTGAGAAAGCACCAAAGATAAATGGGGCCAAAGTCTATGGTGTGAGGCCTGGCTCTCCTCTCTTATACCGCATTCCGGCAACCGGTGACCGACCGATGATATTTACCATACAAGGCCTTCCCAGTGGGTTACAAGTAGATGAAAACTCCGGTATTATTACCGGAAAGATTTCCAAAGCAGGAACATATCCTGTCGTGTTAAAAGCAAAAAACCATTATGGAGAATCCACCCGAAAGTTAAGTATTATTGTTGGCAGCACCCTTGCCCTGACGCCTCCGATGGGTTGGAACAGCTGGTATATCCATTATCACCGCGTAAGTGATAAACTGATGAGGGAGGCTGCCGATGCCATGATTAATTCTGGTATGGCAGATTACGGATATCAGTATGTGAATATTGATGATTGCTGGATGGTGAAGGCTAATTCTGATGACCCGATAATCGGAGGACGCATACGTGATGAGAAGGGAGAATTATTAACCAACGGAAAATTCCCCGATATGAAGGCCATGACCAATTATATCCATTCGAAAGGGCTAAAGGCCGGAACCTACATTTCACCGGGACCGACAACCTGCGCTGGTTATGCAGGAAGTTACCAGCATGAAAAACAGGATGCACAAACCTTTGCCGGGTGGGGATTCGATTTCTTAAAGTACGATTGGTGCTCTTATGGGAGAATTGCCAAAGACAGGAGTATCCATGAATTGCAAAAGCCATATGTACTGATGTGGGACGAATTGCAACAACTTGACCGCGATATTGTGTTAAACCTGTGTCAATATGGATTGGGAGAAGTATGGAAATGGGGAGATGAAGTTGGCAACAGCTGGCGTACTACGGGTGATTTAGGTTTAGAGCACAGCGACGAGATGCCGGGATTTTATAAAATTGGTATTAGCAATGCGCAGCACTGGGAGTATGCCAAGCCGGGTGCATGGAACGACCCTGATTATATTTTAATCGGTTGGGTCGGCAGCGCTTTTATTACAGGGGAAGGTCGATTAACCACCTTGAGTCCGGATGAGCAATATTTCTATATGTCCATGTGGTCACTGATGGCATCCCCACTGATTTTTAGCGGTGATATGGCAAAACTCGATCCGTTCACCTTGAATATTTTATGTAACAGTGAAGTAATCGATGTGAACCAGGATGCGCTGGGTAAACAGGCTGCTATTCAGAAAAATGCGAACGATGAGTTAGTAATGGTTAAAGAACTGGAAGACGGTTCAAAGGCCGTGGGATTGTTTAACCTGGATGATAAATTCAGGAAGATTTCAGTGAATTGGACTGATTTGAATATTGAGAATAAGCAATTGGTTCGTGATTTATGGCGGCAAAAAGATATGGGTCTGTTTGAAAGCGGATTTGAACAGATAGTCCCGCCACATGGCATTGTGTTAATTAAAGTAGGTCTGAAATGAAAAATATCGTCTTATAATGAAACAGCAACTCTTTCTATTTGCCATTGCTATAGTTGCAGGTTTAATGCATTCATGCAAAAATGCCAAAGAGCTTGAAAGACCTAATATTGTTGTAATTCTGGCAGATGATTTCGGTGTCGGTGATATCCAGGCGCACTATCCGGACAATAAGATTCGCACACCTCATCCTGATAAGTTTGTTGCTCAGGGAATGAGTTTTACCGACGCTCACAGTGGTTCCGCAGTTTGCTCTCCCACACGTTATGGTCTTCTTACCGGCAGATATAGCTGGCGAACTCCTTTGCAGGAGTGGGTTCTTGGTTGCTATGAACCACCTCTAATTGAAGCGGACCGTTTAACACTTCGGGGTATTTAAATCAGCATGATTATCATACAGCCTGCATTGGCAAGTGGCATCTGGGCTGGGACTGGCCGGGGGAGCAATTATATCGAAAAGTAGAAGCTCGTAACTCTCTTAAGAATGAGGATTTGATTATTACTTTGGTACCGATGTGCCCAATCTCCCTCCATTTACATTTATTGAAAATGACCGTGTTGTAGTGCAGCCCACAGCAAAATATATTTTTGATCCCGATGAAGGAGTCGTAATGCCAAAAGGATTTGCCGGTTCGCCGATGGCTCCGGGATGGCGTTTCGATCAGATACTTCCGGAAATAACCAGTCGTGCAGTTGATTACATTCATGAGCAATCCAAATCGGATTTTCCGTTCTTTCTCTACTTTTCAATGACATCGCCCCAATCACAGACTTTTCAATGACATCGCCCCAATCGCAGACTTTGTAATAGAGACGGACTGATCAGCCGGACAGATTATTAAGGCAATCGATGATGCCGGGATCGCTGATAATACGATTGTGATCTTTACAGCAGATAACTGACATTCTCATTATACAGGTTGGGAGAGTCTGATCGAGGCTGGTCACATGCCTAGCGGACCCTACCGGGGTCACAAAGGCGATATTTGGGAAGGGGGTCATCGCGTACCATTCATCGTGAGATGGCCCGGAAAAGTTGCACCAGGTAAATCCAGCGACCATTTAGTTTGTCTTAGCGATATTTTTGCAACGTGTACTGAAATTGTCAGCGGAGTTTTACCCCCGGACAATGCGGCCGAAGACAGTTTCAGTTTCCTGAATATACTTCTTGGAAGCAACAGTCCGGATTCCCGGACAAATCTTGTCAGTCATTCGGTCCACGGTGAATTTGCTTACCGAAGTGGCACATGGAAAATCGTATTCAGACTCCCCGATAGCAATCTCAACACATCCAGGGGCAAAGCGGTGATCGTAGAACTTTACAACCTCGACGAAGACATTGCGGAAGAGAACAATCTGACGGAAGAACGTCCTGAGATCGTCAGACAACTTACCGATGAGATGAGGACACTTGTAGAACGAGGTACGAGCAGACCCGGGCCAGATCAGCTGAATGATGTTAATGTTCGTTTCGATACCATTCAAACAGAACGATGGGCACCAACTCTTCACAACTAGACATCTTCCTTCAGAGTACTTCCGGTAGCTGAACAATACAAAAATATCCAAATACAAGGAAGGCGATGATCAAACCCACCCCGATCAGCCAGCCGGGCCGCAACATTTTCCCGATCTCCGGTTTATAAAGCCGGGGCAGAACTACGTAAAGACCAATGCCGATCCATAAAGCCTGAAGGGGTGTTAGCAATAATCCATCCAGCAGTGCACCAAGTTTTACCAGGACCAAAGGGCGCAGGTTGAAGCTGTATACAATGATCATATTTGACAGAAAGAAAAACACCAGGAACAACCTGAACTGCTTGATCCAGGTGAGTTTTCTTGCGAAAACGGGAATGCAGATCCTGAAGGTATCAGCCAGCAGACGCGGCCATCCTGCGAGCTGTCCGACCTGCGTCGCCATTAGTGCTGCAGAGCCACCAAGAAGGAACAGGAACCCACCCATGTTTCCCCATTTGGATGAGAAGATGCCGGATAGCTGAAGTGCAACATGCTCACCGCTTGGAGCGAGTTCTGCGGGACCCAGGACCCCGGCACCGGCGATCAGGAATCCTAAGGTGATGGATAAACCAAGAACGACTGCAAATGTGGAATCATAATAGACGATCCGGCTCCATCCCAATAAGCGTTTTGCATCCTCCCTGCCAAAATCCTTCAGTTTTACGAGATCGGCAGGTTTGCCGTATACATCCTTCTTTGCCGCTCCATAGCCGGCACCAATGACCCAGTAACTGTACCAAACCTGGCTTGCAAATCCACCGGCACCCCAGCCCAGCAGGGGAAGTATCTCTTTCCAGGGATTGGTGCTGACACCTTGGTCAACAGCCCAATCCGGCACCTTGGGAATGCGGGGAATGAAGCCTCTGAAGAAATCATCCCAACCGGGGAATACAACAGCTGCAACCCAGATTACTCCTATGATCATCACAAAGACCAGGACACTCATGACTACTTTGATCAAGTTGAATCTGCCCACCCAAGCAACAAGAAAGGCAACTAAAGTTACAATCCATCCACCGATTGCATAGCTGATCGGAAGCATGCTGCTCAGAAAAATACCGGCGGCAGTAGCTATTGAACCGATTGCAATGGTTGCCGAAATGAACTGAGCCACAAGTACGATCCAGACGGCCCAGTTCTTTGGACCGGGCATCCGGGAGAACATGTCGATCATCCCCTCCCCGGTGCAGACGGTATAGCGTGCACCGCTCATACCGATCCAGAATTTTAAAAAAACCCCGCTGATCACTACCCAGATAATACCGGTCCCGAAAATAGCCCCGTTCCTGGTGGCAAGAATAACCTCTCCGGATCCGATGTATTCAGAAGCCCATACGATAGAGGGACCCAGGACAGCCAGCACGGCAAGCCCGGTGAGCGGGGTTTTGATGGAAGGCTGAGATTGCACCCGATCAAGATAATAAAAAGCGGGACTATCTCTTTAGGAAATCGGAGTTATACTTGAAATAGATCTTTCTATTGGAAAGCACCAATTCTCCAACTTCCATTTTGTGGCCTTCAAGAGACAATGCAACCAATAATCTGTTGTCGATTGTAATTGTCTTGTTTTTTGCAGCTATATATATTATTTTTTGGGAGTCATTATAAAGAGCTTTCAAAATGAAGATTAAATCAATAATCGCAACTGGTTCTATTGCTTTTGTTCTCATTGCCTGTGGCAAAAAAGAGATATTAGATGAAATTATGGTTTCAGGAGTGGAAAACCCAGAGATCAGTTTAAACGGAACATGGAAATTCAGCATGAATCCCCCGGATCTGTTCTGGGAAAACGAAATTAACACTGAAGACTGGGCAGATATAGTAGTCCCCGGTGAATGTGCCATGCAGGGATTTGCAATAAAACACGATCATCCTTATGCTTACAGATACGATTTTTTCGTCCCCGAGGATTTCAAAGACAAACAGATATTTCTGAATTTTAATGGTGTATACAGTTTTGCAAGAGTTTGGTTGAACGGGCAATTTGTAAGAGAACATTATGGTGGTTTTACGAAGTGGGAATGTGACATTACAGATTTTGTAAAAACCGGGGAGAAAGCTCGGTTAACGGTGGAAGTTATTGACAGGGTTGATGATATTTCTTATGGAAGCGGTTATGCAAAACATCAGATTGGGGGTATCCTCAGAGATGTTGAATTGGTTGCTTTACCTGAGCTGAATTTTAAGCAACTCTATTTCGAGACTGACCTGGATGAAAATTATCAAAATGCAGAATTGAGAGTTTTTTACGAATTAAACCAGGCAGCCGATATTGAACTGGAGATTGAAGTTTTTAATACCGAGAATGAGCTAATTGCTCGCATTGAAAACGATACCCTGATCAAATCAGGACCCTACATCAATTTGAAAATGTCTGGAAAGCGGGTTCAGTATTCTACTATTGTTATGGATGACTTGGCGAAACACTGGCAATGTGAAGCTTTTAACTATGAAGTGAACGATGGGATATTGCATCTGTATACATCGGGGAAATATGATAATTTGTCAGTCAGTTTTTACATACAGATTGATGAAAACGGAACCATAATAACAGAATATAGAGTGAATGATGCTCCCGAAGGGAACTGGATTCAGGAGTCAGGACTTCTTTTTCATGCAGGCAATCAGTTTCAACAATTAGCGTGGGAGAGGAATGCTTATTTTACCGCTTATCCAGAAGCGGATATGGGCAAACCACAAGGTGAAATTGATCTGGATGATAAGCCAGAAATGAAGTACCGTGAATATCCGGAACATGACTGGAGCTACGACTCGAGAAATTTTTATTATCATGGTCTAAAAAAACAATTGCCATTTACGAACATTGTCAGGTCAATGAAAGAGAATATTTTTTCATTCACACTAAAGACCAGAAGAGATTCTCAACTACAGGTAGTTGATAAGGGAACAAAAGCTTGCCGGTTCGATAAGATTAATGGTGAGTATCTCCTCCTGATAAATGACCAGTGGGATTATACCAGCCTGTTATGGGGAAATTATATGAAAAAAATAGAGTTAACAAAGGAGTTGCATGGTGTTGTTGTTATGGGAATAAGATAAAAGGAATAATCTAATTGATGAGTTTTCTGATAAACCAAATAATTCTGAATGCAGATGAACTACAAAAACAGGTTCTGTCATTGTGAAAAAGCCAGTCAGGTTGTAATCGCATTATCATTTGCCCTTATCAGCATATTAACCTCTTCTTGTTCTGACAGTCAACAAAAAGCAACAGATAAGCAGCTGCCGGAACTATTAGGCGCAGGGACTACCATACGAATAGAGCCTGCTGAAGTCTGGAGAGAGAGGCCGGAAGATTTTACTATGACCATAATGCTTGGTAAAGCCGGACTTCCGGCAAATGAATCAATTGGAATAATAAACGGCTCATATATTGACCGCTGGAAGTTTGATTTTCCCAGTCACCAGTGGGGTAGCCATGTACCATGGCAGGCAGAGGATAAGAGCAGTGCTAACTTTGTTTCTGCAATGTGCAGCAGAAAAGGTGTTAGCCTTACTCTGAAGGTGGGTGAATCAGGTCCCTTAAAACCGTTTGTAAACACTCCCAATCATTTTGTACGCTCTGTCAGAGAGAGGTTTCGTTACGTGCTTGAACTATCATCAGAAAAAGATTTGCAGGAGGGTGATATCATCAGGATACAATGGAAACAGGTAAGCCCTCCGGCTTATGCAATGAGGTACTTCTTTTTGCCATTTCAATTCTCAAAACTACCCGATACAGATCGCGACCTTCCAATCAGAACCGGAGATTTTCACAATCTGCCGGGCATCAGGGTTAAAGGGCATAGTGCAGAGTATCTTCATGTTACATGTGGCCCGATACACTCAATAAATGAAACATTTTCATTGAATATCGCAGCCATTGATAAATATGGGAATTTAGCCGAAGATTTTACAGGAACGGTAAGGCTAATTGCCGATTTTGATAATAATTTCCCATCATCTGTAGAGTTTTTCAAAGAAGATCGTGGATGTAAACTCATAGATCATTTAAGTATCAATGAAGCCGGATGGTACCGGATCAAAGCTGAAAGTGGTTCCATATCAGGCAGGTCAAACTATCTTGTCGTTTCCAATAAGGAGCCAAAACAACGACTCTATTTTGGAGACATGCATACTCATACTCTTGATTGTGATGGCACAAATGATATGCTGGAACACTTTTTCTATGCCCCGAAAGTTGCAGGATTAGACTTCGGATCTGTATCCTGTCACGCCGAATACTTCGGATGCAAAAAAGCCTGGGATAGGTACCTGAAAGAGACAAGCAAAGCAAATAAACCGGGGGAATTCGTTACCTTTTATGGTTATGAGTGGGCACAGGAAGGACATACCAATGCATATTTCCTTTCCGAGGAGGATGCCATGCTGGTTTTTGGTGAAAAACGAATGCGGAAAAAGGGATATCCTGAGGACAATCCACAGTTCCGGACCGGTGCCGGAAACGAGATTGAGTTTATGGAGATTCTCGGAAATTTAAAACAACCTGTTTTTACCATTGCCCATGTTCACAGTGCATATAACAACCTTAATGATACCATCCACTGGCTGGATGAAATATATTCCTGCCATAAACACGACCGAAAAATACGGGAGAACCGTCTCCGGGAAAATCTTCAGAAAGGCCTTCGTTTAGGTGTTGTTGCCGGTTCAGATATGCACCGTCTGACAATGGGGCATTTGTGTAAGGAACCCGGCTTACTGTGGCCGGTAGATAGCGGGTGTGTCACCTGTCAATACCAGACTGCAGGACTTCAGGCTATTTTTGCTTCCGATTTAACAAGAGAAGATCTGTATGCCGGTATGAAAGATCGCTGTACCTACGGAACTTCAGGAGCGAGGATTGTACTCCTTTTTAGTTGTAATGAATCACCTATGGGCTCAAACATCAGGCTTCCGAATAACGATTCACCAACATTCAATATTGAAGTGGGAGGGACCTCAGAACTATCAGAAGTTGCCTTATGCAGATTCGATGGTGAATTATGGTCAGAGCCAATACAATTGGCGGTTAAAGAGACAGAACGTTATACCGGTTCCTGGGAGGATAAGGAATTCAAAGGAACCGGTATATATTATGTTCGTATTACTCAAAAAGATGGTGAGCAAGCCTGGTCCAGTCCGGTATGGATAAACAAATAACCTCTATGCCTCCTCAACAACTTTCCATCCGATTGCATCGGCAAGTGCATATGCCGGCTCTTTCAGATCACCGTAAAAGGTTACGCGGTGCCATCCCCACTGGTCCCACTGCGTAAAGAGTTTCTCCATATCACCGACAGGTTCGGCACACAGTTTGGTGCGGCAGGCCCGGTCATCCGGATCATTTCCAACCGTTTTTGCCTGGTGCAACAGTATCTCTTTTTTTTCAGGGTGGATTTCAAGAGTTGTGGTAAGGTAATCTTCCGGTAGCATTGAACGTACCGATGCACCCTGTCTGTCCTCGGAATGAGTCATGATGGAATAGGGGTTTTCAGCTCCTTCGGGCCCAAAAACCTTATTGGAAGCAACACAATGTGCATAGATGATCTGCCGTTTGGCTGTATCGATAACGGGATCGGAAATATATCCCGGCCGGCCCCCTGTCATGGTTGTGAATGCCACCATGGTTGCTGTTGACCGCATATCGCATTCGCAGGCTCCCACCAGTCCTTCATTGTTTAATTCATGAAATCCCAGACAGGGATAAGCGTGGATATGTCCCCCGTAAAAACCGCCCAGGCAATTGACTGTGATTGCATTTGCATCGTAGGTTTTCAGTACCTGTTTTATTCCCAGGTACATGGCAGCCGAGTTTTCAAGTGTCTCAAAAGATACATCCTTCACTTCGGTTGCCTTTGACTGCCATTTTTCTGCAACACTACGGGCTTCCTCTTTGTCTGCAGCTTTCCATGCCTCATTGACTACGGAAAAAGATACGAATTCCATGGGTATGTTCATAATGGTTTCTGCAGGTCCTGATTCTACATTGCGTACAGCCAGGATCCGTGAAGATTTCATTCGCCTCACACACTCTTCGGGGGAGATTGTAGTAAGATCGTCCTGTATAAAATTCATGTTCCCGGGGGGAGGTGTGCTTTTCTTGCGAATGCGTTTGGTGGCAGCTACAAATTCACGGGTTGTGCCTCCTTTCCGGATGATTTCAAATTGATTCACGGCGGTTATCAGGTCATCTATGTTTGAGGATGCTACAAAACCAATATTGTCCATATCCTCTCTGAGGAATCCTGCTGTATAGACCAGGAACCCTCCACTGCCTCCATATTGAAAATCGGCATATAACACCGGTTTGGCGGATTTGGCAATAGTTTGAACCACTCTGTTCCAACAATTCAACTGAAACACTATATAACCTTCTATCTCAGAAGATTTATCCTGTTCAAGGATCTTTTCGGCATCTTCCGGTCCGGATGCGAGGCTGGGAATAAACTCAAAATCAGGGCAACGATTGATCAGAGTTGTATTAATCCTCTCCATAACCGGTGCAAAATCAAAGCCTATATTCGGCCAGTCAGGCCCGGGTTGCACTATATCATGCAAAGAATAGATAATGCGCAGGCGTATTTTTTTACGTTCGGTGTATGCATTCATGGTCATTAATGGCATTGCGGCCATGCATGCAGAACAGCCGACACAGGAATTCAGAAAACGACGACGGGTGAATTTTCCCGAAACGGATGGTGGGATTTTAGTCTTTTTTGTCATTTGAGTTTGTTTTTTATAAGGTTCTCGGATCTCTGTTCACTTAATAAATTTAGAGAAGGCCTGTCAAACAAACAAACAACCGGGAGGAAAAACACCCTGAGATCATCAGACTGGTGATGATATTGATAACCGTTATAGTTTTCCATATCTTTATTCGAGTTACTCTTCACAAAGTTACCTTCTTTCATCAATGGTATAGAGAAGGACTGAAAGTAGAGTTATAAGGGGCCGGGACTGGAGAGACAGGGGATCCCCGGTTTATTTCCATTTAAACATGAATGATATGATAAAGAAATCATTAAGAATTGGTTCACGTCTCATTTTGACATTGGGTATTATTGGATGCGTAAGATCATGCAATACTGAATCTGAGAGATCCAATTTTATACTGATCCAGATGGATGATGTGGGCTGGGATGATCTGAGCATACATGGGAACCAGATTATCGAGACTCCGAATATTGACAGGCTCGCCGGGGAATCAGTTCAGTTCAGTTCAGTTTAATCAATTAAAATGGAACCCATGAAAATTCTATTTATTGGCGGCACCGGAAATATTTCTACCGCGTGTTCAAGGTTGGCCATTAACAAAGGATATGAAGTATATCTGTTGAACAGGGGAAACATTAAACGACCTGATTTGGAGAGTGCAAAACCAATCAAATGCGATATCAATAAGCCTGAAGAGGTAGAAGCAGCTATTAAGGGTTTGGCATTCGATGTTGTGGCAAATTTTATTGCTTTCACACCGGAAGATATTCAGCGCGATATTGAACTTTTCTCAGGAATTTGCAAGCAATATATTTTCATAAGTTCAGCATCAGCCTACCAGAAACCTCTGTCTCATCCGGTTGTTACGGAATCAACACCTCTTGCAAATCCATACTGGGATTATTCGAAGGATAAGATTGCCTCTGAAGAGGCTCTGAACAGGGCATACCGTGAAAACGGATTTCCTGTAACCATCGTCAGACCCTCCTTAACCTATGATACGGTTATTCCAGTAGCCATAGGTAGTTGGGATGACTTTACGATCATTGACCGGATGAGAAAAGGGAAGGAAGTCATTATACACGGAGACGGCTCTTCACTCTGGACCATCACCCATTCAGAAGATTTCGCCAAAGGTTTTGTGGGATTGCTGGGGCATCAGCAGGCCATTGGTCACAGTTTTCATATCACTTCAGATGAGATCCTGACATGGAACCAGATATATGAAGCCGTTGCAGAGGCTGCCGGAGTGGAGCTGAATGCCATTCATATTGCCTCAGACTTTATTTGCAGGGAGGCTGAGAAGATGAATCAGGCAGGGATGTGGGGCAACCTCCTGGGAGACAAAGCTGTGAGTACAATTTTTGACAATACAAAAATCAAATCATTCGTCCCTGGTTTCAAGGCAACTATTCCCTTCAAGCAGGGCATTAAAAGAACGGTTGAGTGGTTCGAGGCAGATCCGTCAAGAATGCTTATCAAAGAAGAGAACAACGATTTCATTGATAAGGTAATTGAAGCCTATAAGAAGAAGTAATTAAACTGGCTGACTTTTTACCGGGAATTTATAAATTTATAGAAGTGGGAAAAATTGTGAGAAGCACCTCGGAGTTAATTCAAAATGCATGGAAGGCCGGTACTGTAATCCCCGGATTTAATATTCCATATATACCAATGATGGAACCTGTTGTCAGGGCTTTGCAGGACACCAATAGTTTCGGTTTGATCATGGTTGCCCGCCTGGAATGGATCAAGTTCGAATCAAGGAGCCTGAAGGCCATCCGGGACGAATACCTGAGAGTCAAAGATGAGAACCATACAAGATTGCACCTGGATCATGTTCCGGTTATTGATGAGGATGATAAGAGGGTTGATTTTGTGAAGATAATTGAGGAAGCAATCTCCCTGGGATATGGATCTGTGATGATTGACGGATCAAGATTATCACTGGAGGAGAACATTCAATGCACCAGGATTATCTCAGATATCGCTCATGCAAGCGGTATTCCGGTAGAATCAGAGCTGGGAGCAGTAATGGGGCATGAAGAGGGACCGTTGCTCCCATATGAAGAATTATATGCCACAGGAAAGGGCTTCACCAGTCCTGATGAAGCAAAAAGATTTATGGGTGAGAGCAAAGCCGACTGGCTTTCAGTGGCTATCGGGAATATTCATGGTGCTATTTCGAAGGCAAAAAGGGACTTGGAAAAACCAAATGCCAGGCTCAATATCAGCCATTTGAAGAAAATTCATGATTTCGTTGGCAGTCCATTGGTTTTACATGGAGGCACCGGAATAGGAAAGAGCTATGTGATGGAGGCTGTCAGCAATGGCATTGCAAAAATCAATGTTGCTACGGCGATCCGCCAGCCTTACGAAAGGGAAGTGTTGAATTCCATTAAGGAAGCCCAGGATGCGGTTTACAGAACGATGATCAGAATCATTGAGGAGGATCTTGAGTTAAGCAATTCAGCAACAATTATTAATCCATAACAGTTATGAGAGAGAAAACAACATTCGCGCTCTATTTTGGTAACCGGGGATTCTTCCCGGAAAAGCTGGTGGCCCTTGCCAGGAAGGAGATCACTGAGGTTTTGAACAGCCTTGGTCATAAGACCCTGATGCTGGATGAGGATGCTACCAGGTATGGCGCCATAGAATCTACATCAGATGGTGAGATATATGCTGGTTTTTTGAAAGCGCACGAGGGTGAATTTGGCGGAGTGATCCTTTGCCTCCCAAACTTTGGTGATGAAACGGGCGCCGTTTCTGCCCTGCAGGATTGTGGGGTTCCGATTTTGATCCATGCTTATCCTGATGAGATAGATAAGATGGGTAATGCAGAGAGAAGAGATGCCTTTTGCGGGAAATTCTCCGTGATGGATGTATTCACACAATATGGACTTCCCTTCACCAGTTTCACACCTCATGTGGTGCACCCTTCCAGTGAAAAGTTTATGAAGCACATCAAAACATTTGATGCCGTATGCAGTGTGGTGAATGGATTGAAGAGAATGACAGTGGGGGCGATTGGTGCCAGAACCACAGCATTTAAAACAGTCCGTTTTGATGAGTTGACCCTTCAGAAATACGGTATTACTACAGAAACACTCGATCTGTCTGAGATTATCTCCAGGGTGAACAACTTTGACACCACGAAAGATTCCTACCAGGCGAAGGCAGACAGATTGAAAAATTATACGAACTGGACCGGTGTACCTGACACGGCCTTTTCGAACCTGGTTAAGCTGGGTACGGTGATTGATGAAGTTATAGAAGAATTTAAGATGGATGCCATTGCCATCAGGTGCTGGCTGGAACTTGAGAAGCAGTTGAAGGTGTCGCCATGTGTCATATTAAGTGAACTTAATGACAGGGGTATCCCCGCTGCCTGTGAACTGGATGTCTGCAATGCCGTTGCCATGCATGCATTATCCCTGGCTTCCGGAGAACCGGCTACCTGTCTCGACTGGAACAACAACTGGGGAGAGGAAGAGGATAAATGTATACTTTTCCATTGCGGACCGGTACCACAGTCTCTAATGACTGCAAAAGGGCAGATCATTGACCATCCTATGTTTGCCAAGGAACTGGGTGCAGGATGCGGTTTTGGATGCAATGTGGGCAGAATAGCTCCCAATGCCATCACTTATTCAAGTGCTGTTACGAAAGATGGAAAACTCGAATTCTATATCGGTGAAGGTGAAATTACCGCCGATGTAATCCCTGAAGGGTATTTCGGATGCGCCGGGGTAGCCCGGATCGGCAACCTTCAGGATAATCTGAGAACAATCGGATATGGTGGCTACAGGCATCATGTGAGTGTAACAACCGGACATGTGGGAGCTGCAGTGGAGGAAGCTTTCTTAAACTATCTGGACTTTCCGTTTATCTCCTTTAAATAGCAGATGAGTTACCTGGGACTGGATATCGGAACAAGTGGGTGCAAAGCTGTAATCTTTGAGCAAGATGGGAATGTGCTTTCATCTTCATTCAGGGAATATTTACTGAAAGCCCCTCATCCCGGCTGGTCAGAATTAGATTCGGGGGAGGTCATTGACCACTGTTTCCGGGTTATCGGGGATGCTGTAAAAGACTCGGCAGGTTCACCGGTTAAGGCAATCAGTATATCCAGCCAGGGAGAGGCCTTTACACCCGTTGGAAAAGATGGAGAGATTCTTGCCAATGCCATGGTATCTTCTGACAACCGGGCCGAAAAGAGTGTGAATGATTTTTGTGACCTGTTCGGGAGGGAGAAATTATATCAAATAACCGGACATACAGCCTCCCCCATATTTACACTTTTTAAGCTCATATGGCTCAAAGAGAATTGTCCGGATATATGGAGCAGAAGTATTACCTTTTTCTGTTTTGAGGAGCTGATTCATCTTAAGCTCGGTATTGAACCGGCCATCAGTTGGCCCCTGGCCGGCAGGACAATGATGTTTGATATCAAAAAACATTCATGGAGCAGGGAGATTCTGAATGAGATGGATTTGTCGGAGAAGAAGTTGGCAAGGCCACTTCAAAGCGGAGCAGTAGTGGGGATTATCCCTGATGAGATTGCCGCCGGTCTTGGTCTGGAAAGTGGTATTAAAGTTGTTGCCGGTGGTCATGATCAGACTGTTGGAGCCCTTGGAGCAGGCATTGTAGAACCTGGAAGTGCAATGTATGCTACAGGTACCGTTGATTGTTTCTGTCCGGCTCTTTCTGAGTTCAGACAGAGTGAAGAACTCTACAGTGGAAACCTCTGCTGTTATGATTTTCCTCTGCCTGATACATATACAACGGTGGCATATAGTTTAACAGGGGGAAATATTCTAAAATGGTTTCGGGACGAATTCGGACAGAAGGAGATTGCTGAGGCAGAAAAATCAGGAAAAGATCCTTACTCTATTCTGGTTGATCATTTGCCTGAAAAACCTACCGGACTGCTTGTATTGCCCTATTTTACACCTTCAGGCACCCCATATTTCGACACAACCACACGAGGAGCGGTCACTGGATTAAGACTTTCAACAACCAGGTATGAATTCATGAAATCATTGCTGGAGGGTGTAGCCTATGAAATGCGGTTAAATCTTGAGATAATGGAGGGATCGGGAATGGAGATCAATGAGTTCGTAGCAACAGGCGGAGGTGCTAAAAGTGTGAAGTGGACCCAATTGAAATCAGATGTACTTAATAAACCCATATCGGTTACTGGTATTGAAGAAACAGGTTGCTTTGGAGCTGCCATGCTTGCATGCAGCGCTGATACGGGAGAAGTTATTTCAAAATTAGTGACCCCCCCCGGTGAGAGAAAGATCATTGTGGAACCAAATAGAAAAAATGTTGAGTTCTACAATGAGCAATTTGAAAAATATAAGAAGCTCTATTCATATCTCAGCGATCCCTTATTTTCATTTTAGTTTCAAACAACTGCACTATCATGGTAATGAAACTCTTTGATTTCCTGAAACCTTCGGATAACTGGCGCTTGTATATCAATTTTCTGGTTGCGGGTTTAGTTGGATTGGCAGCTTTCCTGATCTATATATCAAAAGCGCCATCCTACTTATCTGATGATCCCAAAACCTGTGTGAATTGCCATATTATGGCACCACAATATGCAACTTACGCTCACAGTTCGCACCGTGAATGGACCAATTGTAATGATTGTCATGTGCCCCATAACAATGTATTCAATAAATATTATTTCAAAGCAAAGGACGGATTGCGACATGCCACCATGTTCACACTTCGTAAAGAACCGCAGGTGATCTTTATCCATGAGGCGGGCAGAGAAGTGGTACAGGATAATTGTGTTCGCTGTCATACCCACCTGCTGACCGATTCACAATTACTGGCGAAAACTGACATATTTCAACACCAGCGCACAGAAAGACCGTGTTGGGAATGTCACAGGGAGGTTCCGCACGGACGGGTGAATAGTTTATCAAGCGTCCCAAATCCCATGCTATTCCTGCAATCAGATAAAACAAACAAATATAAACCTTAGAATAAATAAATTCCCCAACATTATGTTAGCACTTAGAGATGTTATTCGTCAAAAACCCTGGCTCGGCTGGGTATTGTTCATTGGAACGATAGTGATTGTGTTTCTGCTGGGTTTGCTTGCTTCGTCCATTGTGGAACGACAGTCAGAAGCCCTGATCGCTTACACTCCTCAGGTAGAGCATGGACAATATGAACCCAGAAATGAAGTTTGGGGAGAAAATTTCCCCCGTCAGTATCAATCCTATAAAAAAACAAAAGACGGTTCCTTCCAGAGTAAATACAATGGAAATGTTATGATCGACATGCTTGAAGTGGATCCGAGGCTTGTTATCCTTTGGGCCGGGTATGGTTTTTCAAAAGACTACAATCAGGGCAGGGGGCATGCCTATGCTGTGGAGGACATAATAAATACATTACGTACAGGTGCGCCTGTAAATGGAGCTGAAAGTCCAATGCCAAATACCTGCTGGACCTGTAAAAGTCCGGATGTCCCTCGTCTTATGAATGAAGTCGGGATTGCAGAGTTCTATAAAGGAAGCTGGGAAACCCAGGGGCATGAAATTGTAAATTCCATTGGCTGTGGAGATTGTCATGATGCCAGGACCATGAATCTAAAGATAACCCGACCCGCTCTTATAGAGGCCTTTGAACGTTTGGGTAAAAATATTGATGATGCTTCCCACCAGGAAATGCGTTCTCTGGTTTGTGCCCAGTGCCACGTGGAGTATTACTTCAACAAGAAGAAGGTTGAGGGCGTTCCCTACCTGATCCTACCCTGGGACAAGGGCACGTCGGTTGAAGCTATGGAGGAGTATTATGATGAGATAGAGTTCAGTGACTGGACCCATGCTGTAAGCAGGGCTCCAATGCTTAAAGCTCAGCATACAGGTTATGAAGTTTATTTGACCGGTATTCATGCCAGCAGGGGAGTTTCGTGTTCTGATTGTCACATGCCTTACATGAGTGAAGGGGGACAGAAATTTACAGATCATCATGCTCAGAGCCCTCTTAACAATGTGGCAAATTCCTGCCAGGTTTGTCATCGCGAAGAAACTGATCAGCTTATTAAGGATGTCTATTCTCATCAGGACCGAATCATTGAGAATCGTGACAAACTTGAGGAACTCATTGTCAGGGCTCATGTTGAAGCGAGATTCGCCTGGGATCTGAATGCTACTGAAGAACAAATGAAGGACATACTTATGGATATCCGTCACGCCCAGTGGAGATGGGATTATGCTGCGAGCGGCCATGGTGGTTCATTCCATTCCCCTGTAGAAATCGGAAGAGTTATTTCATCAGGCATCACGATTGCGCAGGAAGGTCGTTTGAAACTTGCCAGGTTATTTGCTGATCTTGGCCACAATGAGGAAATACCCTATCCGGATATTTCAACCAAAGCTAAAGCGCATGAATTCATTGGCTTACCTATTGAAAAACTCGAAGCAGAAAAGAAATTATTCCTTGAGAAAGTAGTTCCTGAGTGGTTGGAGAAGGCAAGCGAACGTGAGGAAGGATATGAAGTAAAAATGGTAAATCCGTACTAAATTCAAGGAAATGAAAAAATATGCAATACTATTGGTTTTCTGCCTGGTGCTGGCAGGAAATCTGGCGGCACAGTTTTCTCTTAGCGGTGAATTTCGCCCAAGAACTGAATAGAGCCACGGTTTTCGCTCCCTCGCAGATGTAAACCAGGATGCGTCCTTGTTTACCAGTCAGCGAACCAGACTTAACCTATATTATTCGGGTGGCAAGATCACAAGCAAACTTGTTCTGCAGGATATACGCATTTGGGGTAATCAAAGGCAATTAGTAGGTAATGAGGATTATGCTTTTTCTATTCACGAAGCCTGGGCACAGCAGGCGAGAAGTCATGATCTTTTGTTGGCCAAGTATGAGGGTACATTCAAACTCCATTTTGGCCTGGCATACCATCAGTCGGGAGACAGGACCAATAACATCTATTATGGACCAGATGCCTATAAGTCTATGCAGTTCTTGTGGTTCAATAAGATCTTTGGGTTACTCTCAAATGTTTGCCGGAGAAGGAATGACAGAGATAAAAAGTGGATCAATAGATGAAATTCAGAATTGGGCCTACCTGATGTTTGTATTTACTCCGAAATATTTCGCTAATTAGAGTCTGTCCATAAAGTCCGCTGACTGCGTTACGCTCGACTTCCAAATCAGTCATTTACAAAAGTAAACTCCTGATTTTCAGTCTTCGCAAGCCTTGTCAGCGAACTTTCTTGACA
>SDBV01004417.1_pt1 | contig 20271 bp, 41 predicted proteins | sample 2277081 | NCBI WGS metagenome assembly SDBV01 (sample SAMN10402039, study PRJNA504765) | marine sediment metagenome | isolation source: marine sediment core GS10_PC15, 223 cmbsf | place: Arctic Ocean: Southern Knipovich Ridge | collected 2010 | reverse complement strand
CATTCAGGAAAGCGGCGACGAGCCTGTGCTGATTGCTATGCTGAAAGAAACCGATCCTGCTATCGGCTTTGCTTCGTACCACGACGGGGGAGGGGACACTCGTGCGGGGATTGCCGCAACGGCTAAATTCAGTCGCCCTCTCCAGTGGGGATTCAAGTCGTTTGCTGGCCTTGTTGTAGCCGAAGGCCGCGCGGAGAACTTCGGCGAGATGTTTGAGGCGCGTGCTGGCGTGGCATACACAGGCAAGGTCGACATGGATAATTATTCCATGAGCGACTGGCGAGTCGACGCGGTGTTCTCTATCGGCATGATCATCAACTTCCCGGTCCGGCAGTCTTACGCTGAGAGCACAGTCGACTAAGAGCATCGTAACTACAAGGCGAGGGCTGACCTCGCCCCGGGCGGCGGCCGTGCTGCTCCACACCCAGCCGGCCGCCGTCCTTCCGCTTCAAAACCCGCCATTTTTCGCCGCAACACCCTACCTAACGCTATCCTCAGGGCCGGTTTTGGCAAAAGCCTAACCGAGAACAGATCGTTTTCGCCTCCTCGTCCAAAAGCAGATCACTTCCGTCTTCTTGGCCGAAAGCAGATCGTTTTTGCTTTATGGTGTCTTTCCGGAGTCGGATCGCTATGGGCGGCGGTTGAGGGACTCGGATTTTCTGGCCAGGGGTCCCTCCTGAGGAATCGGCCATAGGAGGCTCAGGAGCGCGATTCCGGGCAGGGGCCATTCCCACGTGCGGCGTCCCTTCCATACTTTCCAAAAGTTTTCCTTGACACGGGCAATGGACGAGATGTAACTTGACGGCCATGAACGATACGGGAAACGGGAACCGAGGAGAAAATGGGGGTGGAGAGATATCAAGCCGGAGAGTAGCTTTGCTCATCTTCTTTGCTTGCGTGATCGTATACCTCTTTTCGGGCGGGATTCCAACTACAGCTATGAGTGATTATGCAGCCTCGACCTTTCTTCCTTTCAGCATTCTTCTTGAAAGGGACTTCGATCTTGACGAGTACGTCGATACGATCCCAAAGGGCGATGACGAGCACCATTACGCTCTCAACAAGGACGGTCATATAGCACCAGAGGCCGAGTATGTTTCTCGTTCCCCGATAGGTGTGCCCATCCTTGCTCTTCCCGTCTATGCGTTGAGTCTCCCGTTTGCATCCTTGTCTGTAGAGAAGGGAGAGATCTGGCGGCCATCCATAAATACTGCCGTCTTCCTCGGGAAGCTTTCCGCCTCTATCATCACTGCTCTTTCAGTCCTTTTCGTCTATTTGGCTGCCACGCATCTTGCTCGGAAAGAAACGGCCTTGTTCGTCGCTGTCCTTTATGCTTTCGGGACGGTGACCTGGCCGATCTCATCCAGGGCGTTATGGCAGCATGGGGGAGCGCAGCTCTCCCTGGCCATAGCCTTGTATGCCCTAATGAGGGCGATGGCGGGCAAAGGAAAGCACGCTCTTGGCCTGGCTGGATTCGCAGCGTCTTACGCGGTGGTATGCAGGCCCTCCATGATTCTGCCCTGGTTCATTCTTCTTATGTATGTTCTTCTTGTCCACGGAAAGAAGGTGGTGCAGTACGTGCTTTTCAGCACGCCTCCTGCCCTTTTCCTCATGTGGTACAACGTCATTCTCTTCGGAGCCCCGTGGCGAACTGGCTATGGGGGGGAAGCTCTAAGATGGACAGGCCCTTTCTTTGAGGGAATGGCCGGGTTGCTCTTCAGTCCATCCAGGGGATTGTTCGTGTATACTCCCGCCTTTATCCTTTGCATTCTTTCCATCGCCTTGATGGTGAGAAGATGGAAAGAGAGTAGGAGCAAGTATTATCTCGCTCTCTGCGCGGTGAGTTTTGGCTACATCGTTCTCATGGCAAAATGGTGGTGCTGGTGGGGTGGATGGAGTTGGGGATATAGAATGCTCGTGGATATAAGCCCCGCTCTCGTTTTGTTAGCTCTTCCGGCCATCCAGTTCTTAGAGAAGATAAAGCTGAGGTGGATAGCCGTCTCTCTCGTAGTCGTCTCAATCGGTATCAATGCTCTGAGGGGAGCAGAGCCGAGACCGCTAATGGGGTGGGTTTGGAACGTTCCTGCGCTTGAGGTAAGCGCGCAAGAGACAGTAGGCTTCCGGAGGATGCTTTGGAACTGGAAGCATTCGCCTATGAGTTGTCAGGCTGTTGGTTTCGTGGCTGAGACATTCGGTGTTGGTCGGGAGCCTTGGGCTTGGTACAACAACCAGGGGGAAGGCGGTTTTTGGGAATACTTCAAGGACTACTGTGATCCACTAAGGGCGGGCCAGGAGATTCCCGCCGAACCGAAGAATGGCGTGGTGTGGTTGTGAGAGGAGGTAGCAAAATGGATGTAGTGTTCGACGCTGACCGGTTTGACGAGCTCATGCTGGAGAGAGGATGGGCTATTGCCGACCTGTGGAAGGCAGCGATCCGCAAAGGGGAAGAGATAAGCGAGACGTCCATCAGGGCGTGGGCGACAAGGCGCTGGCCACCAAAGCTTTCCAATATCCGCATGCTGGCGAGCGTGTTCGAGGTCGATCTTCAGGAGCTCATCATCAGGGTAGCCAAAACTAAAGTGGACGCTGTGCAAGGAGGTCGCCATGAAGGCGGGTCGTAAACTTGGAAAGATTGTTTTCACAGTGCTGATAGCAGTGGCAATAGTGATGGCCACGGCCGCGCCTGTCACTGCTGCCGATGGTCTTTCCATTCTAGCTGAGCGTATTGAGGAACTCGAAAGCAAGGTGAGGGTACTCGAGCTGCGCGTCAACGCTCTGAATAGGCGACTGTCGTTAGGATCCGAAAACACTCTCGAATCAAGTACCGACAGCACAATCTCACATCGGAAAGCAGTCCCAAGAGCTCCGAGGAAATCGGTCGAAGACAACCCCATGGCCAAGAAGCGTTTCTCCTGGATGCGCATAGATGACCAGTGGTACGAGCTACCATATTTCGATCTCCGCTACCCATCCAGCCGGGGGAAAGAAAACCGTTCCTTTAAGCCCAGTGGCATGTATTACTACCGAGCACCAGGCGCAACAAGCGACTACAGCAGGTCATTTCGCACACCTCTCAGGGCACCACCAGCTTACCGTTCCGCCATACCCCCAACAGGGGGCCTCATAAACCAGACTCTTCCAGTGCTAGTGCCCAATCCTCCCTGGAAATACCAGGGCTGGCATGATGTTACCGTTCAAGTGAATCGGAAGAACAAGAAAGAATGGGAAGAAAAGGAACGGCGAAGAAAAGAAACGATCCCGAGCTACCGGGAAGGGGAGTTCGGCAAGCTATCGTCTGGGACCAGCGTCCGGCTCAACCAGGTCATAGCGGGCCGCGCCTTGATCGTTCACATTGATCCTCCGGGATCTAACGACATCGATATGTGGCTCCAAGGGTTCGATGTTAGCGGGCTAACTGATGACATAGCGCTGAGGCTGCCAGCCATCGCCATTATAGGGACAAAGACGTACACGACCGTCATGGGCGCAAGCAAGACGGTTCTCCTCGCCGTGCCACTCAAGACCGTTCAACGTGGATTATCTGACAACGATCTTCAAGACCTCGCGGAATACTTGGCGGTAAACAGGTGATTCCATCTTCAGGGCAAGATCAATGCAACATAAGATATATTACCGACTTACGCCAAATATGGCGGTTCCATTACAATTGCTTCCTTTACCTTGTGTATTTTGCGGCCTGCGTGGGGCCGATGCGCGAGGCAGTGATGGAGGCATGATGATACATCGGACGAGCTCGAGGCGGCGCGTGACGCGAATCTGCGGAGGCTGCGCACTCTGGACGGAAGATAGGCGAGCAACTGACGGGCGGCTGAATATGAAGGGTAAATGCCACCTGCGGCTTGGGTATGACCCGCGTCATCGGTTCGGGCCTGCGTGTAGAAACCACACATCTATCACTCTTGCGGAGCGTGTTGGAATAGTGAGCCGGAGGGATCATGAAGTTCGGACCTGAAGAACGAATGAGGAAGGCGATCAAGGAGCCTTCCTGGTACATGGTTGCAGGAGCCGTGGTGGGATTGGTTCTCGCTCGGCTTTTGCTTTAGGCCGCCAAACGAGGCGGCGAGAGGAGGAGAATCGTGGATGAGTTTGCACAAGCCCATGTGCTCACGGAAGTTGGGCGACTGTGTGAGCGTTTGTGGGAGATCGTGTACGGCGAGGTATCGCTTGAGCGTGATGGAAAGTCTACATCGCTTCCCAAAATAGCGGAGGCGGTTCGCCACCGGTACGGCGTGGAGCTCGGCCCGATGATAAGGAGTGCAATGGAGCAAGTGGCCAGGGAAGGGGCCAAGGCGCAAGCCGAAGCCGATGCAGAAGAAGCTGAGGAAGGCGATTGAGCCCGTTGCCTGGTGGCTGGTGCTGGCGACGATTCTGCTCGCCAGCCTGGTCGCCAGGTTGGGTGGGTGAGAGGAGCTGCAAGTGCTGAAGACGATAGTCACGATCGACGGGACGACTTATCAGGAGCGAGCTCGGTGGGAGCGCAGAGCGATAATTGCGGGCTGGATCAATGTGATCGTGGTCGTGCTGCGCGAGGACGGGATGGTGCTCTCGCGGAACCAAGACGACCCGGATAGCGACTGGCGCGTGGTTGATCGCGTAGGCGGCGACGAGCGGAACTTGCGGAGCTGCATGCTAAAGCGGGACAACGACCCGACGTACACAAGAATCAAGTGATGGGGAGGGAATGACGGTGACCGGGCGCAGCCACGTTCGAGGTTGGGCATGTGAGTTCAAAGGAGGCCGATGGGTGTTCACGGATAACGGTCGGGCGACAGACCACAGTCGAGCGTGCCGGCGTTGCGGCCGCAAGCCAACTCCGGAGGGCTACGACGCTTGCCTGGGGCATATTCCTGGGGCCACAGGGGCTTGCTGCGGGCACGGTGTCGACGACGGATTTGTGAGGATGCCGACGTTTTTCGAATCACTGAAGGAGAAGAGATGAGCGAGATTAACGAATTGCGGATGCAGCTCGAGCAGAAGACCGCCGCTTATAAGGAGCTTGGCGTGATCGCCCAGGATCGGCGGCGGCTCCTCGAGGCAAAACGGACGGAGATCGCGGGGCTCGAGCAGGCGAGCGAGCAGGTGCGGAAGCAGCTCGAGGAGGCGGTTACACTCAGGAACATAGACCGGGCCGCTTACGAGCAACTGAGCAAGATTGACCAGAAACAGCGGAGAGAGCTTGAAGAATTGCGGAAGGAGGGAGAGAGGCTCAGGCAGAACCACGAAAAGATGGTGGAGCGACAGATGGCCTACGACGCGGAGGTCCTGCGGCTCCACGCGGCTGCGGCGAGCCAATTCAAATGTACCACGGCGGCCGAAGCCGCCACCAGGCGATGGGCTCGTAAGTCTGGTTGCTTTGTCGACGTCATCAGGGGCGAGATCAATGCCCACGTGGCTCGAGCAAAGCAGCTGCGGGCCGTCTACATGGACCTCGAGGGTTGTCCGGAAGGGCAGGTGCGCCTTGAAGCCCTCGAAGGCATTCACCAAAAGGTTGCAGCCGACCTCGCGGCGATGATGGTGGCGGCGAACAAAGCATGGGCCGAATCGGCCATCAGGAGTTCGGCCAAGCCGACCGAGGCAGAGGGCTCGGCGGGCGCGGCCACGCAGGGTCGGGAAGTACTCATCAGGGGGAATGAGCCGACCGAGCCGGACGACCGTGGGCCGTGCTGCCAGTGCGGGGCGCCGGTAGACGATGACGACGCCGGCGGGGAGTTATGTGATCGGTGCATCGCGGCGAGCGAAGGGCCAGAGGGTGGCGCCCGTTGTAAGGAGTGCGGACTCCACGTCGATCCGAAGGCTCTAAATAGCCTGGGATGGTGTATCGCCTGCGCGACCGCGGAAGGAGACGGGAGTTGATTCGCGAGGAAGTCACGGCGGTCCTGGATGAGGATTTGAAGAGGTGTCTGCGGCCATGCCTGCGCTGCGGGAGATCGCGGGTCACGGATAAATACCATCGCATCTGCCCGAGGTGCTCGAAGATAAATGAGCAGCTGGCGGGGAGGGCGATGTGCGCCGTCCATGTGCGGTGCGGGCCAGTGATGTCCGAAACCCTGGACGGCGAGTAGGGAGACGAGAATCGCCACAGCGGCGCGAGCTCAAAAGGGGGTGAAGTTGTACCAGGGAGCCTCGAAAGAGGGCACACGGGCGAATCTGGGGCCACGGATACTACTCTGCGTAGTGCGCTACGTAGCACGAGTCGGGCGAATCGGGGCCCTTTGAGACCAGGCTGGAAGAAAGCGAAAGGAGAAGGCGAAGATGAGCGGGCAAGCCATCGCGGAATTGCGGCAGCAGGTTGCGCTGCTCGAGCAGGCGAATCGCCAGATCGCGGACAAGCGGGATACCGCGGTATCGGAATTGGAAGCGGCAACGTGTAGAGCGACAACTCTTGAGGTCAGACTGACCAACGTCACGCTGGCGAGGGCAGAGATGGCCGGGAAGCGTGATACGGCTATTGAACAGATGGAAGAGAAAAGCGCCGCCACAGGAGCGGCAAAGAAAGACCGGGATGCCGCGCAACACCAGACCAAGAAAGCGCTCCGCCTCCTGGCCGCGAAAGAGAGCGCCTACGATCAGCTTTTGACTAGGTATCAGGAATCCCAGAAGAAGATCGACGAGCTGAACGACAAGTATCGTGACGTCGGCAAGTCGGCGCTCAAGGATGTGCTCGAGGCTCTCGAAATTCTCGCGCGGAGCGACGCGCTTTCCAAGGCATTATCAGAGATAGTCGCACATGGGCTGTGCGAGGGCAGTATTGAGGTCAACGAGAATGTGGAGGGTTCCTGAAGTGGTGAGCGTTGCTTTGGGGGGAATGGGTCACGCCCAGGGGCAAAAACGGCTGCGAAACGTTCAAAGCACAGTCAGCCCCTGGGCGGGCTCGGCGTGAAGGAGATGGATGTGACGTCACGCAGGTGGCAGCAAGAGGAGCCTGAGCAGGCCGGACTTCGGCAGCCGCTTCTGACATTTGGGCATCCGGCGGCGCGGTCCCGTTTGGGCGGCCCGCCGACCTCGACCCAGGCGGCTCTTCGGATTGAGGGTAGCGGCGTCGCGCAGACGCAGCGGGAGAAGGTGCTGCGGGGTGTGATACTCCACCGGGGATGGACGAGTGCGGAGCTGGCGCGCACGCTGGGAATGGAACGGCATCAACCGGCGCGGCGGCTCAAGGAACTCGAGGACTCGGGGCTTGTGGATCGCGGGCCGGCGAGAGAGTGCGAGGCGAGGAATAGTCAGTGCCTCACGTGGTGGCCGAGTGCCTGGACGCTGGAGCAGCTCGCCCAGGGGTGGCCGGCAGAGAATCTGATAGCGAGGAGATAGGTGTGGCGCGACGGCGGATGCTTGATGGGAAAATCTGGGACGACCCGAAGACACGAAAGCTGAGCCTGGAGGCAAGGCTCCTATTTATTTTTTTGATCACCGAGGCAGACGACGAGGGGAGGTTGTGGGACTCGCCCCAAGAGTGGGTGCTCCGGGTGTTCCCGGGCAAGGAGGTTGATGCCGATCGCTTGATCAAAGAGTTGCGGCGGCAGCGCTTGGTTGCCGGTTACAAGGCGGAAGGAAGGGCGGCGGTTTTTCTCCCTGGATGGTTCTCGAATCAGCACTTATCGCACCCGATCCCATCGATGATCGTACCTCCACCGAGCAAAGTGCTCGCAAAACACAGACGCTACGCACGCGAGCTCTATGCTCTCTATTCGCATCAGAGTCAGCACAATCGTTCGGAGGCGAGTCGCCGTAAGTATCAGCAGCTTATTAAGGTTCTGGCGAATCGACTTGATGGAAATGGCCGGACGCCGTCCGGACATAGTCTCGACGTTGTCAGGCCGGAGTAAGGACAGTGGCTGTACTAGTTGAAGGGAAGGGAATTGAAGGGAATTGAAATGCGCGCGCGCTCGCGTGAGGCGGCGCGCTCAGCGGTAGGAATGAAGATGAGCCAGAGAAATGTTGAGACCCAATGGTCAGATGCGAGCCAGAAGAACCTTGAGACCCAGGGATTTTATGCGAGCCATGATAAAAGCGAGGCCCATTGCAGACGTGCCTGCCACGACTCGATTGAGATCCAGATGCTCTATGCGAGCCATTCAACACCTGAGACCCAGGGCGCCGATGCGAGCCACAACGCCCGTGAGAACCAGATATACGCTGCGAGCCAATATGCCGGTGAGAACCAGAGACGCCGTGCGAGCCAGGCAGCAGCTGAGACCCAGAATCGTGGTGCGAGCCATCAATCCGTTGAGACCCAGCTGTGCCATGCGAGCCAAGCGACCGTTGAGATCCACTGGCGAAGTGCGAGCCAGAATCCTCTTGAGCTCCAGAAGGAAGTGCGAGTCATATGCGTCCTGAGACCCAAGCCGGAAGTGCGAGCCATCGATTCGCTGAGACCCACTCAGGAAGTGCGAGCCAGAGAATCCTTGAGACCCATGTGCGATGTGCGAGCCAGGCGCGTGATGAGACCCAAAAGAGCTTTGCGTTCTTACAAGGAGGTGTGGAATGAAGGCAGAGAGATTATTGGAGGAGCTGCGGTTGCACGTGCAGCATTACGACGGGATGGTCCTGTCGCGTATGGGGTTAACGAGCCGCTTCCAGGCGCGAGTTCGGCGTGGCGTTGCGGCGAAGGAGGATGTGGATTCCGTGCTCGAGCCATTGCGGAAGGCTTTTGCGGCTACGGAACGAGAGGAGGTCAAGCAGATCGAGAAGTTGGTGAAGCAGCATCCGGCTTACGGAGTGCTGTCGGGAATCGTGGGGCTCGGCCCGGTGTTGATCGGGCGGCTCATCGCAATCGTGCAGGACGTCGGCCGGTTTGATACTGTGTCGAAGCTCTGGAAGTACGTCGGCATGGACGTCCGGGACGGGAAGGCGCCCAAGCGCAAGCGTGGCGAGAAAAGCACTTGGAGCCCGGCGGGCCGGCGGCTTTGCTACAACATCGGCGATAGTTTTATCAAGTCCCGCAGCCCTTACCGGGAATTTTACGATCTGAAGAAGGCGCTCTATCGCAAGAGGCATCCGGAGAAGATCGACAGCGGGCGGAAGAGCAAAGACGGCAAGGTGATCTACGACTACACGGACGGCCATGTTCATGCGATGGCACGGCGCTACATGGTGAAGTTGTTCCTCTCGCACGCGTGGGAGCTATGGCGGCAGGTCGAGGGGCTTCCAGTGCGGGCGCCTTATGCGATGGAGTACCTCGGGCACACAGGGCAGATCACCCCGGAACAGATGAAGGCAAAGCCGAAGGCGAAGCGAAAAACCAAGCCAAAGGAGAAGCGAGATGGCAAAAAGAAAGCCAAGTGAGATCGTGAAGATGCAACTGAGCGAGATCGTACTGGATTATGAGCTCTATCCGCGAGGCAGTTTGGACGCCGTGGGCGCTGGCGATTTCGTGGAGGCGATGAGGGCGGGGGCCACCTTCCCGCCAGTTGTCGTGGACAAGAAAAGCAAGCGCCTGGTGGATGGTTGGCATCGAGTGCGGGCGGCGCGGCGCTTGGGACTCGACACAATTGATGTGGTGTTGAAGACCTACGCGAATGAAGCGGCGCTCTATACGGACGCGGTTGCGTTGAACAAGTTGCATGGGATACGGTTTGGTCATTACGACCAGGCGCGAATTCTCGTAAAGGGTGAGCAGCTCAGGATACGGCCGGCGGTTCTGGCCGGCGCACTGGGGATCACCCTGAAGCGGCTTGAGCTGTTGAAAGCAACCAGGATGGCGATAGGGCCGAAGGGTGAAACTGTAGCGCTCAAGCCGGCGCTGAGTCACATGCCAGGAAGAACGCTGACGGAGAAGCAGGTCGAGGTCAATAAGCACACTGGCGGGATGAATCCGCTCTTCTACGTCAATCAGCTGAGAGGGTTTATCGAGGCCGACCTGATCGACGTCGAGAATGCAGGGGTCATGGCGGGGCTTCGAGAGCTGTGCGATGAGCTTTGCAAATTCCTGCCCGCTGAAGTGGCGGCAGCCAGCGTCTGAGAATCGCCACAGCGGCGCGACTCGTGCTACGTAGCGCACTACGCAGAGTAGTAACTCAAAAGGGGGTGCTTTTGTACCAGGGAGCCGCGGATGAGCGCACACGGGCAAATCTGGGGCCAGGCCTCTGGGTTGAAATGGGGCCCCAGGGTGCTTTGCAGCTCACGACGAAAGGAGAAATGATGGGGCGCGTGCTGGTTCGGCTCGAGGTGCCATATCCACCATCAATCAATCATTACTACCAGCGGGTATGGGGCAGGCAAGGTTCGCGAGTGATGATCCGCGCGGAAGGGCGGCGGTATCGGAGCCACGTGGCGCTACTGCTGGCGGCGGGACCGCGGATGGAGCCGCTCACGGGCCCACTGAGTATGAGCATTGATCTCCATCCGCCAGACCGTCGGCGTAGGGATATTGACAATACGCTGAAGGCGCTCCTGGATGCGCTCGAGCACGCGGGAGTCTACGAGGACGATAACCAGATCGTGCGACTGGAGATTCGCAAGTGCGGCGTGAAAAAAGAAGGCAAGGTGATTGTTGAGCTCCGTTCCGAGAACGCTGAGTCTAGCTGAGAGGAGGTGACAAGTGGCGACCATAGTCGAATTCCAGGTAGAGCAAGACGTCCCCGGTGGGAAGGAAGCCCTGCGCGTCCGTCTATCCGTGGATGCACTCGAGGATGGCTGGATGACAACATTGACGTTAGGTACTCAGCCAGCGGTGAGGATGATGCTGCCCAAGTTGGAAGCTATGTGCCAGACAATTCTCGATGAGCTTCTGCTTGCGAAGAAGCGCGATTGAAATCACGAATCAGAAGGCGAGGAGGTGATGTTAGATGGCCGAGCTCCGAGCAAGAATGATCATCTACGAGGACCCGGCCGGGAGCGCGATCCACAGGTGTTTCATCAAAAAGTGCAGCAAGCGGCCGGTGGTATTCTTCCGGGCGAGCCGCAAGGGATCGAAGGAGGACTGGATTCCGACGTGTCAGGAGCACGTGAGCAAGGTAGCTGGGTTGGTAGCGACGATATTGCTGACGCCGGATGACGGCGACCCGGATCAGCCGAGCCTGTTCGGTGATGGAGAAACCAAGAATGGCAAGTGAGGAGAAGATGAAAGAGCCCCAACGCCGGCAGCTCGAGTTGGCGGTCTACCTTTTCCGCAGGGCGGGTGAATTCCGCGAGAAGACGGACCCGATACATCTCGCCCTGGTGGGCGAATCCGGCCGGACGCTATGTGGGCTCGACGTGATCGGCAGTGAGCTGGCAGCGGTGCGCTGGTATCCGGAGGAGAACGAGCGCTGCGTGAGCTCGACGACGCAGCCGGTTTACATCCCGGAAGATTATCACTGCTTGAGATGTCTGGCGGAGTACTCCAAACGGAAGGAGGCAATGACAACGTGAGTGAGAGCGGGCTGGCCTATCCCGAGAACTGGGAGCTCGTCAAGATCGAGTGCCCAAAATGTCACGGCAGTCTGCAGGTGTTAGAGCATGGGGTGCCGTGGTGGAAGCAGTTCTGTGACCGCTGTTGGGGCCATGGTTCGGTTTTCGTGCTGCGCGAGAAGGAATAGAAGGGCGGGCCACTGCCGCCACATGCGGAGGTGAATCTGTGATCAAGCGAGGAGTATGGAAGATCCCGCCACCGGTGGGGGAGCAGCTGTGGCTCATGGCCTTCTGGCCGCGATACGGCGAGAAGGTTCTGGCGAAGACGAAAGACATTGAGCTCCGGCGGTGTGCCGCAGGGCGCGGGCTGGGGATAGCTGCCGGCGTCCGCATTCTGATTTACGAGACGGCGCCGGTATCGGCGGTCGTCGGCGACTGTGTGGTGCTGATGGAATGGGCGGGTGTCCCTCGAGAGACAATCATCGGCTTCTTGGGGACTAGCCTCGAGGCTCTCGGCATGGCCGACGCGAAAGAGTTCGATGAATTCTTTGGAAAGCACACGCATGCCCATGTAATAGCGCTGACCAATCCACGCCGCTACAGGCAGCCGATTCGGGTCACACGCGAGATCACGCCACGCTCGTACCGGCGGATATCCGAGGACGTGGCGGAGGACTTCTGGCGGCGTGGCGAGAGCCCGGGCGCCGCTCCAGCCCTAAACAGGGGGATCGAGCAATGACTCGGAAGAAGAGCAGACCGAAGCCTAGATACTTTTCCACCAGCGTTCCTGTGGGCACTACGTTGGAGCACATCCGACAGATGCTTGTGCGGTATAAGGCTGACCGGCTGATGATCTACCAGGATTCGCAGAAGGGCCACGTGGGCGTGGAGTTCGTGTGGCAGGGGGCCGCGATTCGCTTGAACGTTTCGGCGGATAAAATTCTGGCGCGATTGGAAGGGTGCTCGGGGATCTCCAAGCAGCAGCGGTCGCCGGAGCATGCGATGAAGATCGGTCTGCGGCTCATACTCCACTACCTCGAGAACGCATTTGAAATGGCGGACTGGGAGATCATGAGCCCGGGCGAGATATTCATGCCGTATCTCGTACTGCCAGGTGGACGAAAAACGCTCCGGGACGTGTTCCTTGACGCGGCAGGAATGATCAAGCTCGAGGCGCTACAGGCGCTGCCGAAACCTAATTGAAGGAGACCACGTCGTGGCAGCTTGTGACGGGTGCAAGCGGAGAATAAAGGACTGCCCGCTTGACGAGCCGGAGTTCTGTTCATCGCGCTTCCGTGCGGGGCTCGAGAGGGCGATGAAGGCGGTAGCTCGGGAGCGCGATTCTGGCCAGCACAAGAATCGCGGCGGCGGGCGAGAAGTCAGAGGAGGAGTCATGCTGACCGAAGCACGACGGCAGAAGGGTCTGTGGTGGGATATTTCGTGGAATCCCGTCACGGGCTGCACGAAGATTTCCGAGGGCTGTGCGAAGTGCTGGGCGGAGAAGATGGCGCGGAGATTCGGGCAGAGGTGGGGATTGCCGAAAGACGATCCGTTCCAAGTGGTGATGCACTGGGGCCGAGTTGCGGACACGAGTTATCTCAAGGAGCCCGCTTGGGTGTTCGTGTGTTCAATGGGCGACCTATTCCACGAAGACGTCAACCCGGTCATGTGCCACGAGGTGATGAGCAGGGCGGGCTACGCTCCGAAGAATGTGTATCTGCTTCTGACCAAGCGGCCGCAGAACATCGCGGTCAAGCTGGAGCAATGGTTCCGGGAGAACGAGAACAAGCTGCCGCCGAACGTGTGGGCGGGTGTGTCAGTTGAAAATCAGAAGCGAGGCCGCGAACGAATTCACGCGGTGCTTGGAATCTCCGCGGCGCTGCATTTTGTGAATTGCGAGCCACTCCTCGAGGAGCTTGATGTAAGCCCCTGGCTCGCGGACTGGGGAGACGGGTTGATTGATTGGGTCATCGCCGGCTGCGAGAGCGGGGTAGGGCGACGACCAGCGAAGCGCGACTGGTTCAGGAAGTTGCGGGATCAGTGCGTCGACGCGGGCGTGCCTTTCTTCCTCAAGCAGATGGCTGAGAAGGAGAACGGTTCGGGCAAGGTGATCCATGCACCTTTCCTCGACGGTAGGCAGTGGCTACAGCATCCGGAGGCGGCATGAAAAAACCCCGCCTCACAACTCCGGAGTTGATGGAAAAGTTGGCGTACAAGTATTCGGGGGAAGCGTGGGCATTCTTCGAGCAGGTGCGGAGCGGGACGGGGTATCTTCACGTGCGGACGGCCGATGCAATAGCGATGGGGCTCTGGCCGTCTCGCGGGTTGGAGCTTCTGGGCTTCGAGGTCAAGGTCCATCGGGCCGACTGGCTGAAAGAGCTCAAAACGCCGAGCAAGGCCGATGAGCTTGTGGGCTTCTGTGACCGGTGGTGGATCGTCGCGCTAAAGGACGTGGCGAAGGTCGAGGAGATTCCGACGACCTGGGGGTTGATGGTGCCGCATGGCCTTGGGCTGCGGGTGGTGAAGGCGGCTCCGGAGCTCAAGCCAGAACCCGTGGACCGTCTGTTCTTGGCGTCACTTCTACGGAAGGCGAAGGTTTATGTAGCTCCGGAGAAGCGCACCGAGGTGAAGATCAAGGCGGCGTATGCTGAAGGCCAGGCGAAGGGGAAGGAGCTTGCGAACTGGCACTGGAAAAACATCGAGCAGCCAGGACTCGAGCGGCTCGCCGATGGCGCAAAACGATTTCAGGAACAGACCGGAATCGCGTTGTCAAGCTACACTGCCGACGGCATCGCCACAGCGGTCAATCTTCTTTGCAACGAGCGGTCATTGAGAAATAAGATTTTAGACACGACCCGCGCGGTGGAGGGTTTGGAGGCGGCGCTTGTGCCTGGCCGTGAGCTACTGGCCGCCTTGACGAAAGTGGAGAAGAAACGGAAACGGAAGGTGAAGTCATCGCGGTCTACGTAGACGAGCTCAGGAAGGTGGAACGGTCAGGGGCGTGGCGTTATGCGGAAGCGTGTCACTTGCTGGCGGATACCCTCGAGGAGCTGCATGCGGCGGCGCGGGGGCTGGGGCTGAAGCCGGAGTGGTTCCAGGTCGGGCGGGTGCCGCACTACGATCTGACGAAAAACAAGCGAACGCTGGCAGTGGTCCTCGGAGCGGGGCTGGCCTCGAGGGACAAGGTGGCGGAGCTGATTCAACGATGGCAGGAGAAAATAAGAGGGCACAAGGAGGAATCATGAACGAGCCGGAATACAGTGCCGACGACGTGACGGCGGCGCTACGTGGGCTGGAGTGGTTGAAGAACTCCATCAGAGTACAGACCATCAGAGCCGCGTTCACAGCAAAAGACATGCAGGCATGGGAGAAGGAAAGAGATCGGCTGCGGGCGCTCGAGGATGGCGTGAAGGAAGCGATTAAGGCGGTGCAAGCGAAGGCGGCCGAGAATCGCCACAGCGGCGCGAACTCAAAAGGGGGTGAAGTTGTACCAGGGAGCCTCGAAAGAGGGCACACGGGCGAGTCTGGGGCCCTCGTGCTACGTAGCGCACTACGCAGAGTAGTAACGGATCGGGCGAATCGCGGCTCTACATAGTCAAATTGGCCGCGAAAGCGGAAGGAGGAGCCATCCTATGAAGCGCAAGCTGTTGAGGTTGAGAATGTTGACTGGCGAACGGGCTGGTCTAGGGCGGACCATTGAAGTTGTCTCCACGGTAAGCGGAGACACTGAGCTGCTCGCGTGGTGGGACTATAAACTGCGACAGTGGATGCTCTTTTCGCCGGTGTTGCTGTGTCTTGTACGCGCTGCGATGGAAGGCGGCAAGTTGTCAGTGGCGGCATCAATCAAAGGCACGGCCCGCCAGTGGCTCAAGCGCCGGGAGGTGGTGAAGTAATGCCATATTGCCCGAGATGCGGTGAAGATGGTTTTTAACTGACCTTGAGTGTGGTCACACGGTCTGCGAGGACTGCGAGACGGAGCGAGAGGTTCAAGAGGGCGTGTGTAATGAGTGCCGCGAGGAGGAGGTGGACGGATGACTGAACCCATGACCGAGGCGAAGCTAGATGAGTTGGCCAAAATGGCCCCGTTTTGGTGTAGGACGGCATCGAATCATAGGGAAAAGTTCAGCGCAGAATACATGGAAGAACTCGTCGCCGAGGTGAAGCGGCGCGGGGAGAGGATCAAGGAACTGGAGAGCTGTGAAAGAAAACGAGAACGCATACGGAAACCCCATCCGCTCCTAGCAAAGCCACCCCCGCCACAGCGGAGGATTACGGGGCTAGTCGGCTGGGCGCGAAGGGGCAAGCCGGAACAGCGGATGAAGGAGCTGGAAAGGCGAGTCAGAGTACTCGAGGCGGACGAAAGGAGAAGCCATGAGCGATCCTGACCACACAGACGGCGTGAAGGCGGTGCTGAAGGAGGCTCAAATAAAGGCGAGCGCCATGCGCGCGATTCAGGAAAGGGTGCTGCCAAATAGCGGCGCTTATGGCGACGCGGGTGCGAGAGCAGACGAGCTAGAGTTCGGGATTGGCAGGCTCGAGGTGGTGGTTGAGGCGATGAGACGCCTGGAAGAATATGACACGATCATCGAGGAGCTCGCAGAGGGCTTCGAGCAAAAGCGCGACGGCGACCAGCTCATTGCTCTCGGCCGGGCCGCGGTCGCGTTGCTCTTGCCACCTTACAACGGCCTGTCTGACGAGAACAAGCGGACCAAAGTGCGGCAGGATATGCTGTTTGTTATGAGCATCAAGCTCGAGAAGGGGACGGTGCAATGAGCCAGACGAAAGCGATTCCCGGGAAGGTGAGAGTAACACTGACGATTCGAGCTCCGGGCTACCGGGCATATACGGTGCCGGGGGAGATTGTGTCTATGGGCTTCAAGCAGGACGTTGTCGAGGTGGCGCCGGTCGATAAAGAGTGGCGGCGCTGGGCGCCGAAGCCCGAATCGCAGCGGACGTTGTTTGAAGGTCGGATGAGAGGGCGCGCTAACGATATGAGCCGGAGCTTCGAAGCGTTCCGAAGAAGGATCGCGGGCTCATTCCGCTTCGGCTTGGCAGTGGATGATGGCGAGGAAATAGTAGGCAGGGCGCGGAAAGGCGAGATCGCGTCGGCTACGAGCGATCTGGATAATGTGCTCACGTGGACGGCGGTGTTTTGGTTGGAGGAGAAGGCCGATGAATCAGCATCTGCAGAAGACGATTGACAAGGCGCGGGCAGAACTCGAGGAGCTGGGCGTCGATACGCACGACGTCACCGACCACGCCTTACTGGAGGCGTTTGAAAAGCTGGCCGAGGGGATCGGGTACGTGGGGGTTTCGATGGCCAGCGCGGTCCGTGGGATGGTGACGGAGTTACGGCCGGCGCTCGAGGTCTATGCAGCGGTGCTGCGCTGGAACGGAGAACTGCGTTTTGGAACCGAAGCCGACGCGAAGATTGCAGCTATGTATGTGATTAAAATGGGCGTGAAGACGGACGACATCGACCTGCTGCGGGGACTGCGGCATTGCGAATTCTACACGGCGAATCGGGCGAAGCGGAGGAATGGGGAGTGCGTCGGCGACGGGCACTATGAATGCGTCGATTGTGTGGAGTCTGGCGGCGTGCCCTACGAGACGCGCTCTCGCGAGGAGGCGGGCGAGTGACGGATTATGATGCAGAACTCGAGGACGTAAGGCGCCGGCTGCCAGGCGACCAGATGCTCTGGGCCCAGGATGCCGGTATGCGGGCGGCCCGGGTTTTTCACGAAGTTCCAACGGGCACGACGCCGGGCGTTGCAATCATCATCGCGGATAGCATCCGGCAGTTGGTGAGCGATGAGGAGTGGAAGGCCCATCTGAAGAAATTTGTGGAGGGCAGCGGGCCAGGGGTCATCGCGGCGGCGGTCGTTTTCGGCGTCACGGTCGGCCTGATAGCGAGCGATCCGAGGGCCGTCGGCATGGCGGCTCACAAGGAGAAGAAACAAGGCGAGACGAAAGGAGACCCATGGTGGAAGTACCGCTACGAATAACGATTCAGGCAAAGGCGGAGCACACGTACCTATACCTGGTGCGGACTAGCGGCTGGCAGGATGGATTCGCGTGCATGGCGCAGTGCTTCGAAGGCAAGTGGCGATGTGAATCGCTGGATGGTGGTGATGTGAGTCATGAAATGATCAAGGTGTTGGGGCTGCTTGTGGACGCTGGCTTGGTGGACACGGAAGAGGCCGAGGGCGATGCGAAGCTGGCAAGGTGGCTGTGGGAGAACGCGGTGCTGCCGACGGTCAAGGAGGAGAAGAAAGTGAAACCGTGCCCGGAGTGCGGCGGAGGCGTGGGCGGGCTTAGCTGCAACCGTTGCGGCGGCTGTGGTGTCGTCACGTTGGAGGAAGAAGAATGAACAAGGAGAAGAGCTTTATCTATTTCGAGATCGAGGAGCTGGACGAGGAAAGGACGACATGGGCGGTCAGAGCCCGAAGGGACAAAAGCCTACTCGGGCAGCTCGCGTATTACGCTCGCTGGAGAGGGTGGGTGTTCCGGCCGGCCTATCGCACGGAATGGTCAGCGGGGTGCCTCGATGAAGTCCGCACGAAGGTGGTAGCGCTCAACGAAGAGGAAAAGAGAAATAGAGGATGAGTGAACGGCTGACGGTCAAGCAGGTATTCGCAGCTGGAGATGGCGGGAAGAAATCGGCGCGCGTTAGAGATTCGAGGGCAACGCGAGGATTCTGCCTCGAGGAGCTCGAGAAGATCGGGGCTAGGGCGCTTCGCCTAGCCGACCTGAGCAGCATGGGGAAAGAGGGTCCGGTCGACGTGCCGCGGGTCGAAGCGCTGACCGAATTGGGGCATGCGGCGTTGAGGTTGATGGCGGTTCAGCAACGGATCAAAGCACAGGCGCGAGAGCGCGAAAGGAAGGAGGCGTGATGGCGATCTTAACATGGATTTGTATAGGTCTGGCGCGGGCGTTGGGTATAGCTACGGCGATCAACAATCGGCGAACGATGGCGGCCATAAAGAGACTGCGAGTGAGGGTAAAGGAGGGCTCTCTGATGGCGATGGCTAAAGAGAGGCCGGCGGAGAGCACGGAACTGTTACTCGCGCAACGTGATGGCAAGATTGTCAGGCTCAAGGAACAAATGGGCGAACTCGCGGCCGAGATTCGGCGCTTAAAGCGGTTTGAGGAATTCGCCCGAACCATCCATGGGGGCTTCTCGGTTTACGGTGGAAAGTGTCAGGCTCGCATGGATGCGGGCAGCGGATGGAGTACCGTGTGGACGCGTCCTGCAATAATGTTCTCTACTACGAAGAAGGCTTGAAGGATGCACGAGCTGAACCAGGTGCTTTGCGTGGACGTGCTTGCGGGACTCGAGCGCCTCGAGGACGAATCGGTGCACTGCGTGATCACGAGTCCGCCGTACTGGGCGATGCGGGATTACGAAGTTGAGAACGCATACGGGCTCGAGAAGAGTGCGGAGGAGTACGTGGAGAAATTGGTCAAGGTGTTCCGGGAGGTAAAGCGCGTGCTCAGGCGCGACGGGACGTTGTGGTTGAACATGGGGGATTGCCACAACAGCGTACCAGGGGGCTACTATCCCGATGGTAGCTTTGACCGACCGAGCCGTGGGGCTCAACGCATTCGAGGCCTGCCAAGAAGCAGGAAGCTGAAGACGAAGGACTTATGTGGGATGCCATGGCGGGTGGCCTTTGCGCTGCAGGCGGCCGGCTGGTGGTTGAGGATGGACATCATCTGGTGGAAGCCGAACCCGAAACCCGAGAGCGTGAAGGATCGCCCGACCAAGGCGCACGAGTATGTGTTCCTGATGACCAAATCGGGGAAGGCGGCTTACTGGACACATCGGGATAAGGTGGGCACGAGGCAAGAGCCCGCACCCGACTATCGCTGGCGGGATAGATTGATGGAAGTAGAACTCGGCAAGGAGCCGGATGGCTGGCGGGCGGGGAAGATCGGCGGTCGCAGGCGCTATCACCGGCTGAACCTGTGGTGTGGGCATGATTATTTCTACGATCAGGATGCGGTAAGGGAGGAGTACTCGACGGCGGATGAGGCGGAACGGGACTCGAGCGTGACGGGGATGCGGGGAGTGCCGCCTGGCGGACGGGCGGAATCGGCACGCGGTCGGCATCGCAGCGTGTTCTATCAGAAGGGCGGACGGAATTTGCGCTCTGTCTGGAAGATCGCCACGCACCCGGTTACTGAACCTCACTATGCCACGTTTCCTGAACGCCTAGTGGAGCCATGCATCAAGGCAGGGACGAGCGAGAAGGGATGCTGTGCTGAATGCGGAGCGCCCTGGGTGAGAAGGGTGGAGCGGACGACGCGGTTTGAGGGGGGCTCCGGGAAGGCAGGACGCACGGCCGGAGATGCGAACGCTGCAGGCAAGTGGGCGGGCAAGCAGCACGGAAAGAATTTGAAGCTGGGGCCGGTCCTGGATGTGAGGACGACGGGGTGGCGGCCGACGTGCTCATGTGGCGCCGGTGTGAGCCGTTGCATCATTCTGGATCCTTTCGCCGGCATGGGGACAGTGGCTGTGGTGGCGTGGCGGCTCGGGCGTGATTCTATTGGTTTTGATCTGAGCTCGAGGTACGTCGAGATGGCGAACAAGCGCATTGGGGACTCGCAGGGGAGAAGGAACGGCCAGGGGCTGTTGGTGGATGTGGGTGGGGATGGGGGCCACGAGCGCCCAGGATGGCCCGTATGGCGTTGAAGAACTGCTAGAGGGAGGCAGGTAATGTATATCTACACGAACGATGGACGGGTGGCACTGAAGGCTTGGAAGGGGTTTCTGAGGAGGAAGGGGCTTGAACTGGGAAAGGGCTTGAGAAGGGTAAGTGTTCGGCTCGTGCTTCCAGGTGTGTGGCAAGGCTTTATGGAAGGCGAAGAACTAGAATGGAGGAGATGATGAGCGGATCAGACGTCGAGAGGGGTCAAAGG
>SDBV01004416.1_pt1 | contig 20271 bp, 15 predicted proteins | sample 2277081 | NCBI WGS metagenome assembly SDBV01 (sample SAMN10402039, study PRJNA504765) | marine sediment metagenome | isolation source: marine sediment core GS10_PC15, 223 cmbsf | place: Arctic Ocean: Southern Knipovich Ridge | collected 2010 | reverse complement strand
GACGACGACGATGCAGAACGCAGAGCCCTGGTGATTAAATCGCTAAAGTTGTGGAACAAGGTAAAGGCGCTGGAAGGGCGTCAGCTGGCTCTCAAGCTCAGTGCCAATTCGGTGTACGGGTTCACCGGGGTCAAGTCGGGAAAGCTCCCCTGCCAGGAGATCGCCGATTCGGTGACCGCCTTCGGACGCCTCATGATCGCCCTGACCAAGGCCGTGGTACAGGCCTGCCGGCTGTTCGTGCGCGGCGTGGACCCAGACGGGACCGCGAAAACGATCCGGGAAGGGATCCTGGCCGGGACCCTCGACCCCCGGAAGTTATCGGACCAGGATCTGCGGCGGGCCTCGGCCTATGGTCCGGTAGTGGTCCCTCCTTCCACTTGGACCCATGGTCAGATGGACTTGGCCGGAGACGATATCCAGGCGGCCGTGGATGTGCTTCTGACGGAACAGCAGCAGGACTTCACCGTGATCTATGGCGATACCGGTAGGACAAACTTCTTTTCTTTTTCTTTTTTCTAACCACCGCCGCCGCCGCCGCAGACTCCACCATGTTCTCGATCCGGGAAGTTGACGACGTGCCCATGACCATCGAGGTGGGGTTAATCATCGCGGACATCGTGACCGCGTACTTTCCTGACGCGGTCCGGATGGAGTTCGAGAAGGTCTACACCGATTACTTGCTGATCAAGAAGAAGATGTATGCGGGACTGTTGTGGGAAAAAGCCGACCGGCCAAGCTACATCGATTCGAAGGGCCTGGTCAACAAGCGGAGGGATAACCCTCTGTTCCTGAAGAAGCTGTTCAACCGGGTTCTGGATCTGTTGATGGGCTGGGATAGCAAGGCCAAGAAGCGGCAACCAAAGGACGTGGAAAAGGCGATCAAGTTGGTGCAGGCGTGTCAGCGTTCCATCCTCCTGCAGGAGAGACCCATGGAAGATTTTGTGATCAGCAAGCAGTGGTCCAAACCAGCCGGAGACTATAAGAATCGGCAGCCCCACGTCGAGTTGGCCATGAAGATGATTCGCAGGGAGCCAGGAAACGCACCGGCCATGGGTGATCGCGTCCCCTTTGTCTACGTGGAAGCCGCCAAGAAGGCCTTGGCCTACGAGCGAGCGGAAGACCCGATCTGGGCTCGAGAGCACAACATCGCCATCGATGCGCAGTATTACATCGAGCGTTGTCTGGTCCGCCCTTTCCTACGCTTGTTCCGGTTCGTGTTGTGTCCGGGCATGCGCAAGAAGGAAGCGTACGATCACGTCTTCTCAAGGATCTTCGTTGGATTCCATGCACGAGTTCGAAAGATTCTGACTCCAACCTCCGGAAGCATCGCCCAGTACCTTCAGATCCTCCCTCGGCTTCCACCCGAGGAGGAGGAGGAGGAGGAGATGAGTGAGTGGAACGAGCCTGGGTACGTCGAGGAGGAGGAGGAGGAGGAGGAGCCGACGTTGCCTCGGTTCCGTTCCTCGACCCTTGATAAATTTTTTCAAACGAAGAAGAGAAAGAGATTCCACTAAATAAAGAACTTTTAATTTGACACGTGTTCGGAACGGCCCATCAACAGAAAAAATAAAAATTCGTTTTTCAACACAACAGCAGCAGCATTTCCTTTAAGACCTACGCTATGGATCCCTGCGGCGTATACGATTATCTACAGCCTGCTGGCTCCAAGAAAAGGTCACGCAAAACACCCACCACGCTCCCGGAACAATTGCAGCGTCTCAAGGACGAGCGCAAGGCCTCTACGCGCCCCCCCAAGGGTGGTGGCGACAGCTCGGATTCGGACCACATCGTTGATCGGAGGGTTGACAAGGGCGGGGCCAAGAAGAAGCGACGCCGTCGGCGTAGGAACTCGCAAAAGTTGAAAAAGTTGACCACGTCCGGCGTCATGAACGATCGTGTCGCGACGGCGACTGCCAAAGTCGAGGGGCGTGTGGAGGAGTCCATCACGCGCAGTGACGTGGTGGCAGACATGGACGCCAAGCGAATCACGGGTTTCGAGAATGATCTGCCCTCGCTGCGACCCATGAGCGACGCCATCTCGCACTTTGCCATGAACGCCCGCAAATCCGCGAGGGCTGTACGGGAAGAGGTGGCGGAAGGCATTGGGGATGCCGTGGATGCCGACATTGCGGCAGCCAGCGAGGATGAACTTCCGGTCCTGGACCCAGCCCCCGACGAGTACCAGGCCCTGTACCAGGACTGTGCGATGGCGGCCGGCGGCGGCGACAAGTCTAGCATGCTCTTGAAACTTATCCAGAACGAGGAGGCGCGAGATCGGTCCTACCGGAATGCGACGGTGCGCCTGATGGGGCTCCGTTTGTCCAGTGGTGGTGGCAGCTGCGACGGCGACCCTGCGCCACCGCAGCTGCAGCCCCCCGACCTGGGCACGAGCTGCGACAAGGCTTATTGCGCCAGATACCTGAGGGAGGCAATCCTGCCTCTGGAACGGCCCTGCGTCCGCGGTCGCTTCAAGTGTGTGGGCATGATGAAGCAACAAACCTGGCCCGATACACTTGAAGCGACCGCCAAGCCCGAGACTGGAATCGTGGGGCGCGAGTTCTGGAGACCAGAGGAGTGGGCCGAGATCGTGGCCAAGGGTCGGCTACCGAGCGACGTCAGACGCAAGTGCCTTCTCTGCAACCGATGGGTGACCAAGCGGGCCTACATGTCGCTCAAGTCGACCGGGCTGTCGGCGCAGGGCTGTTACCTGATTCAGGACCACTTCAACGCGGTTTCCGAGGATGGCACAGCCGGCGGGTACACGGCCCACGACATGCTTTCCGTGGTGGACGAGAAGAGCGGCCGATGGACCGGTCTGGTGGCCCCGATCGTGGACTACCGGGGCAGCCGGTACGAGCCCCGGATCCACGAGGTCTGGGATTCGGACTTGGACGAGATGCGCAAGGTCAAGGGTTTTGTGGAGAAGGACCAGGATTTTTGATGAGCCTCAGCAGCAGCAGCGCGGAGGGACCGGCGGCGCCCTTGGTGGCACGACCCATGGGCTACACTGGAAACAGCCTGGGCCTGTGTTACATGGGCGCCCCCAAACTCGATGGTCTGATGACTCGGGTGCACGGCCTGGACAGTCGCCAACCCAAGACCCACCGACATTCCCTATCCAAGCTGCTGAGGCTTAACATTCTTCCCCGACTCGCGCCCCACCTGTGGTGCAACCAACACAAGCTGATCTTCTGCGCCTTCCGTAAGACCGTGGAGGCGGTCCGACGGGGCCTCCTACCGGTCGGGGAGGCGAGGCGCCGGGCCCCCTACTTCCTGGGATCCTCGGACTGCCGGAGCCCGATCTTCGAGGCCCTGGCGGTGCGGCTGCACCAGGCCCACGTCTACATGAATTTGATTCGACCGGCGACCTTCGAGGGCCTGGCGCTCCAGCTCTGGATCGACACCCACCTGGACCTGGCGTCCCACATCCGCCGCAACGGCACCGAGGATCTCGAGATCCAGGCATTCCTACTCCGACCCCACGGTCGCCGGGTGGTCTGGGCCGGAGACCTTCCGGACTTCACCTCCCTGATCCCGATGGCCAACATGTGGCACGAGACGCGGCCGACCCTGAAGGACAACATCGTCTGCATGATCGTCCACCTGTTCCTGTGCAAGACGCAACACAAGAAGTGCCAGATCCGCAACATCATCCGAATCCTCTGGATTTATGCCCAGCGGCACCCGGTCATCATGGACCTGGTCAAGGACCTGCTCCACGTGACCTTGTTGGGGAACTACCCTCACGCCAACTATCGCCCGACCTTCCCGCGCCGGATCTTCCTGCGCGAGTCCAACATCCGGTTCATGCGGTCGGCCTCGTTCGACCACAGCATCGTGTGGATGCACGAGAACCGCCGCCTGGTCTACTACGCCCTGAAGGAATTCTGGATCTACACGGTGGGTTTCTGCTCCGCCACGGAATCGGTGCTCCGCGAGACCCAGTACCATGACATGCACCGCCGCTCCGTGATTCAGGTGCTCGACACGGCTCGCAGCATCGTGGACCGCGGGGGCCCGCCCCGAGACATGCTGGACCGCACCGAGGAGGAGCTTCGGCGGGTGCACAACGAGTGCCTCAAGTTCCTGACCAAACTGCGGAAGGGCAGCTTCGTGAGGGTGGTCCACGCCAAGCTCAAGACCTGGGCGGCCCTCCACCTGCGTGTGCGTCTGGAGATGGCGGTGGCACGGATCTCGGCCTTTGGTCCGGCCTTGCTGAGCGGGGTGGACCCCCAGACCCGTGCTCCCCTGGCACGGACCTCTCTGGTGACGGCCCTGCCGGCCGAACTGGCTGCCAGGATAGCGAGACGCCTGGACTACGCCTCCCTGTGCCGGCTGGGGATGACCTGCCGGGCCATGCGAGTCCTGACCAAGGATCCCTGGGTCCAGCGTGGTTCGATCCGGGCATCTCGGTCGGTCTGGGAGGGTCAGGAGGACACCGCGATCCTGGAGGAAGCCTCGGTGGTCGATCTGGACCAGGAGACCCTGTCGGCCCTGTGCGTGGGCGCCCAGTATGCGGCAGCCCGGACCGACGGGTTCTGCGACATGAGGTGGATGAAGATGGCGGGCATGAGTCCGGAGGGCTACGTCGACGCCACGACCCTCTACACCGACTACGACTGTCGGGACATCCCAGACAATGCGATCGGGAAGCGCTTCCTGCCGATCTACGAGCGATCCCCGCGCGATTTTGCCATATTATACACCTTCGTGTCGGAGATGGACCGGTTCCGGAACCTCGAGATCCGGGTGCTCGACCTTCGGACCCTTCGGCACCAGGCGGAGGCGATCCGGATGCGAGCCGGCTTGGAGCCCTGGCAACCGACGCCGGAGAACCTGGGCCGGCGTAGCTACTGCGGAGGCTGTGCTCGGTGGGCCGACGTGGTGGTGATACCCTTGGACGGAGACACCTCCGGGGCGACCAACGTGTATGCCCTGGGTCTGGCTGCGGCCAGCTTCGATGCCATCGACGGGGTGCTCCACTGTAAGCGAGCCATGACACAGGGGTGCGAGCTTCCGCTGCGACAGATCGACATGCTGGGAGTCGCGGTCCGCATGAGTGGGCCCAAGCGGCCGCCACGCTGGTATGCCCTCTGTGCAACCTGCGGCATCTTGACCACCTTGAGCTCCGACCGCATGACCGACAAGGGGCCCGACTGTGGCATGCATCAGGCCCCGCCTCGCACCATAAAAATTCGTGACGCCTCCCCCCTGACCCAGGCGCGTACCGAGGCAGGCCTGGTGCGCGCCGGCAGCGTGATCCAGCGCTGTTGGTACTGCGATTGCAAGATCGCCGGTGCCCGCCGGGGCGTCCGGGTCCGGGTCCTGGACAAGAAAATGCATATGATCCACATCACGCTGTGTGGACGCGACCGCAGGGCCGCCAACTACGTCTTCCGGGATCTGACGGTGCCCCCGGTCGCTCAAATTCGCTCTGCCATCATGGCGAACCGAGACCGTCACCTGCTACTCCACATGTATCCTGCGTCCAAGATGCGAACCGTGTGGGCACCGCTGCCAGACAAGTATCGCACGGGGTAAACTTTTTTTTTGTTTATAATAAAAACGACGACGGCGGGGGGCTGTTTTTAGGAAGCATAGTGTCCCAAGTTGATGTCGACGGCCTGATTCGGGGCTGCTGAGGTAAAGGCCGTTCCAAATATTCGACTGGCTGTGTAGTCGTTGGTCGCAACCACGGCTTGGAGCATTTTCTCCATCAGGCCCGTCTGGGCGCGGAACACATCGCCCGCAAGACCCTGAGGTGCCATGTCTTGGTCTCCCAGAGGAGCAATGTAATCGCCCCGCAGCCGGGGGACCAGCAGTTTCGCAATGAACTCCTGCATGCGGAACTGTGGTCGGCGCCATTCCGTCACGTCGGCTTGGCTAGCGACGCGCTGAACCCCCAAGGCTTGGGCGGCACGTCTGACCCTGCCGGACGAGGCGACATTGGTCATGGTGTTCCTGATCGCCGTCATCATGCGAGTGTCGGTCCAGCCTGCAAGGCCGACCATGCTTCCCGCACCGGTTCCGAAAGCACCGGCCTCCGACAGCATCACGCCGATCAGCATGGCCTCGCCGAAGGCACCACACACGTTGCGGGCGCCCGTGGCCACCCGGTCGTCCGGGACGGCCTTCTCCTCCAGGAGACAGATCCTGCGGATCAGACTGGCATTGAGCTTCTGTTCCTCGGGCCGGTAGGGTTCCACCGAGACCGTGATTCGTTTGTCGGCCCGGCCTCGGATCTGACGGAACCGTTTCGAGGCTGCGTAGGGGTCATCAGAGAGTTTCCAAAACAACCGGTCGCCGTTGTAGATCAAACTGTTGCCAGAATTGAGCACGGTGATGGTGCCTCCGAACAAGGCCGGGAGCTCTTGGTAGGGAGCCTTTCCGTCGCTGTCGACCAAGGTTGGTGTTCCGGCCACGCCTCCGAAGCGTAGGCTGCGGGTCAGGGAATAAACCGAATCGCCCTCTTTCCCGACTCCGTTGAGGACGCTGAAGACGGCCACAAATGGGCGTCCTGTGAAGGGGCCCTTGTAGGACTTGCCCTTTTTCCACATCACCATGATGTCGGCGCGCCATATGCGGAGTGTGCCGTCCTCCAGTGGACCCTTGTAGTATGGGCTGTCTTTGTCGCGCCTTCGTTTGATTTCGCGCCAATTTTGGACCGCTGGGTAGGCAACGGTGTGTTGTTCCGCCGATGGGCGGTACATAGAAACGCCTGCTCGATCACCCATTGTTATGGACGGCAACCTGCGGCGGAGATATATGACCAAGGTGTTCAGAAAATGCCTGTTTATTGCTTACAAGTCAAATCAAGCGCTGGGATCCAGGAAGATCCAGATCTTGTCGGTCATCAGTGAACTTGCGGTGTCTGTGGATGCTTGCCTCAGGTAGTCCTCGTTGCTCATCCCACTCGGATCATCGACCCTTCCAATGTAGATGGCTTTGCCCCACCCGTCGCGTCCATAGTCATCCACGTAGTGCAGATCGTCCATGCTGGGTCCGTCGCGATCTGGGTCTGCAAAGGGCACCAATTGGAACGGATGGTCGGTGAGGCCGATCGGAATGGGGGTGGTCTGCTTGCGTCCGGTGCCCTTCCCGTCCAAACCCATGGTCTTGGGCAGGGTCGAGCGCGGCTCCCGCTTCAATATCACCCAGAGCAGGTCGCTGCTCTTCAAGTCGTTTCGTTTCCAGTAATTATGACAAAAGGACTGACCGGCCTTGGTCATGCTGACCGTCTTCTGGGCGCGCGGGTCTTCCTCCTGCCCGAAACGATTGTATTTCCCCTCTTCGGTTCGGACGACTCCCTCCACGGTCCAGTTTGCCCACCGGGCCTCGGCCGACATCCGAAGTTCGTAGGGCCCCACCTTCTTCTCGGAGCTGGCCGACAGCCAGTTCCACTGGGCCAAATTGAAGATGCCGACCTTGTCCCCAGCTCCGGTAACGCCTCGCAGGGGAAGGTGGCTGTGTGCCCGGCGTGCTGCCGTGGCTGCATGATCCCCGGACAGGGAGTTGATCGAGGCGTCGCGATCGGTCACGGCAAAGACCAGCTGGCCTTCGTACGGCATCTGGAAGGCCCGGTCCTTGAAGGGGATCGTGTTGCGCGTCTTGCTGATGAACCAGTTGCTGGGGATGCTGTTCAGGGTGTGGACGGCCCCATCGAGGGTGGGAGTCGCCATCTCGGTTGCGAGATTGCCTGTGACGGCCCCAGCGCCTGGGAATCGCGTCTCCGCCATGGTCACATTGCTGATCGGTGTCGGGGCGGCCGGAACCGAGGACGGGTTGGCCCAGGGAATGGCTGGACTGAACATGGATAGGCTGGGAGTCCCACTGGTCGGAAGGCCAAAGGTGGGGGCCGGTGTGGTGATCCGGACCGGTCCAGCACCGGGCCCCGCGCCGCCGCCGCTGATGTTCTGACTCATGATGGTCTCTCTGGGTCGTTGGACGGTGACTGGCGCCAAATATGACACACCAGCAGAAAGCCGGACCAACAAGGGTTTAAAGGGATCAGCGAGTCATGTGATTGTTATTCGTGACAAATTCATCAATTTTGCGCCTGCCGTGGTGTCGTAGTGGAACCCGGATTCGCACCAGCCCCACATTTTCTTGGGGTTGAGCTGGCGCAGGTCCTCGTTCCTCTTGTTGGCCAGGATCAGAATTCGGGCGCTCTTCCTGAACTCGTCGGCGTCCCCCTCGGCATAAGCCCGTTCCGTGAGTTTCCTGGCCTTCTGCTCCAGCTCGTCCATGAGTTCGGTACTGGCCCCGATGAAGACGTCTGGGTTTTTTCGCATGTGTTCCGTGATGTGGGTCAGGATCGCCCTCCAGCTCCACGGCGGAGCCAGACCGCCGCTGTTCATGATCGGATCGTATATTTCGTTCCGATAGAAAGCCGCAATGCTCCGGGCCATGGCCTCGTTTGGGATCACAAACAGGGTGTTGTCCAGGAGTTGATTCATCATGGAGAACTTGGGCGCCTTGACCTTGTCGTATCTGCGTTCCCCAAACAGGCAGCCCACACAACCCTGGAAATCCTGATTGTCGTCGTCGTCATCCTCGTCATCCTCAAACTGTTCCTGAAGCGGTGGTGGAGGCTGTGGGGATGGCGGCGCCTGGACCGGGGCCGCCATCGCAAATTGCATGTTCTGAGCACCCGGAATATCCAAGTCTCTTCCGTCGGCAACCAACTGTGCATTGTCCAGGGTATAGTGGCACAGGGCATCGCTATCGAGCATGTCTATGTCCATGTTTTTGGGTTGGGACCTTGCTTAAGTCATAAGGCCAGCGCAGGCAAAAGCATGAAGCGATCCAGGCTCTCTCGAATCTCCTGGACCCGCGCGCCGGAGGAGGACCCTGCCCTCCGCCTGATTAACTTTGACGTGACCCTGGCGACCCACGCCACGTCTCAGGGCCGATGGCTCTACATGGCTGGCCAGCCGATCCATGCTAAACCGGAACGTTACTTTTTCCACCTGGCCCGAGTCACCATGCAGTTGGTGGAAGTCGAATTGAGCCGTCTGATGCGCGATCCCGACGCAGGGCTGCCCTCCGCCCAGGCAGCCCTGCGTCTGAGGGCTGCCTGGGACAAATTCGGCCTGGACCCGGAGTTGCACCGAGCCGACATGCGGCGGGTCGCCTGGATGATACGGTCCCGCTTGTTCCTGTTGGTCGATCACGCCGAGTGGCTCGGCAACAAGATCACGGCGGAAGATCTGCTCCCGGTTGAATCCGGCGACGTGATGATCGACGAGGGCGGAGACCAGCCGGTGATGGCGTATGGGCTGGCGGAGACCACGGAAGCCATGGCTCTGTTACTGGCGTCCTGGCGGGAATCCGATCTTACGCCGGGACTGGAACGCTACCTCAGGCTTCTGAAGGCGCGCGCCACAGCCTTCTCCTCCTACGTCTACCGAGACGCGAGCCGTCTGAACCGCCCTGACATGGCGGCCAAGACACGGGCCCTGTCTCACGTCAACCTGACTTTCTTCCTGGAGTCCGACTTGACCTTCACGCCCCTGGACCGGGAAGTGGCCGCGCTCCGCCGGATCACCCAGCTCGCCAGCGAAGTACACCAGATGCCCTCCGACCAGGCGGCGTGGAAAACCGTTTGGCCCTGGGTCCGGAAGGTCCTGGAGTCGCCGAGGGTCCACGCCATAACCGACCGTTTCCGAGCCGGGCTGATAGAACAGCTGATGTACCCGGGAGAACAGGAAGCGTTCCGCCGCAAGTGGCCGGAACGGGATTCCAATCCCCGTAATGTGGTGACCCGCATGCGCCGTGAGGATTTCGACCGGTACAGCAAGGTTTTCCTGGTGCCGGCCTTGGCGGAGCTGCTGGCCAAGCCGGTCATTAACGACAGCTTTGTGCCAGGGCTGGCCCTGGCTCGGGACTATGCCGTCCTGACCGTGGTTCGGTTCATCCTGGAGGAGAACGACCGGGAGAACCTGTTGTGTCTGGTGGAGCCGGCCGATGTGGTCGCCGATCGATGGCCCCGGGACCGAACCTGCGTGTTGCGACTCGGAGGCTCGTATTTTCTGTGGACCGGGGAGCGTCAGGAACTGTACCGTTGCGGCAACCGGTTCTTTTCGATTCTGTTGATCTGGCTGGAGGAGTGTGAGGAGGCCACGGCCCACCTTCCTCTGGTCCGGTGGAGTGCCGCCGACGACGACGAGCCGGAGGAGGAGCCGGAGGTCAACGAAGGCCCGGAGTGGTGGCTGGAAGAATGTGCCGGAGATCCCTCGCTGCTGGAAGAAGAGGACTGTTAGCGTGGGTCATATATACGATCCGCCGGCCCGCTCCCTCAGAAATGGCGGATCCTGCCAAGGAGATATGGGTCCATCTGAGCCCTTCGACCATGAAAAGGATCTACGGCATGTTCCAGCGAGAGGACGAGTACGTGGCTCCCTCGGTCCATGAACTCAAGACGCACTCCCTCTACGGGGGCATCGGATACACCTGGGAAGGTGACCAGGACTCGACCACGCAAGACTTTGACGAGTTGGACATGGAGTGGATCATGGATCTGCTGCGGACCGCGATCGAGTGGAAGCTGATGTTCGGGATGTGTCCCTACTACGAGATGAAGACCGGGGACGGCCGGCCCTCCATCACGGTTCCTGAGGTCGGCGGGGGCCAGTTCATGGCTCGGAACGGGGCCAACCGCAAAACCGAAGTCGGTTGGCTGTCGAAGGAAGGTGCACAACGGGGATCGATGGAGCCCGACACCCTGGTGTACGTCTGGCCGGACCAGGTGCCTGATATTGGGAACTGGTGGGCTCCCTACCGGTCGGTGGGAGCTCGGCTGCTGAAGACTTTCCTGGAGAAGGAGGAGCTCCGCCTCAATGCCCTGGTGGCCGACCACCTTGCGGCCCGACCTCCGCTGATCATGCAGCATGCCCTGCGGCCACCGGGCATCGACCAGCAGTCGGAGACCCAGATCTTTGCCGACGTGCTGGCCCGGGGTTCCGACGTACAGAGTGTCGACGACGAACAGATGTACCGCGTGAATCGAGAGAGCCGCGCCCGAGGCCTGGTGCACCAGGATGGCATGAACGGCACCACGGGTTTTGGAACCGCGCCAGGCATCGGTGCTGCTGGTCAATTCGTGAACCAAGTCCGCCTGCTGAACTACCAGCAGTACATGCCTCCCCTGCCGGTGGGTCAGGTGCCGGCTCGGTACCAGATGCCACAACCACGGACAGACATCCTGTCCTGGTTTGCGCGTTGGCAGTCGATCGTGGCCAAAGAACTGGGGGTCCCGGCCGAGTCGGCGGCGCGGGCCGCCGACCCCAGGACCCAGACCCTCCGAACCCAGTATTCGCCCGCGGAAGCCAGTCGTTTGGAGGACAGCGTGCGAGCGGTTCGCACCGACCTGGCCCGGTTCTTCGAGTTCGCCTTCCGGACCTTGCGTTCGGTTGACCAGGACACCAGTCTGACCGAGGAGATCCATCTGCTACGGAAGGAAGGGACGAACCTGGCCAAACTGAAGGACCGATTCCAGGACCATTTCTACGGTCGCACCAACGGGGAGATCGCGGCCTCGGACCCGAAGGCCAAAGCAAAATCCTCGGCCAGATCACGGCGTGAGGGGGTCCTACGGAGCCGACTGGCGACGGAACTGTCCATGGGTCGTGCCCAGGTCGATGTGCTGGACTCGGATGCCCTGGACGTGTTGCTGGGCCGGAAAAAACAGGATCTGAACTCACGGCTGTCACAGATGACGAAGATGATAGAAAGTCGCACCCGACTCCACCTGGTCTGGAAGGAGGCCCTGGTCCTGAACTGGGACTTCGTGTTCCAGGCCCATGAAAGGGGTCTGCTGCCCGACGACGTGGTGCGCCGTATGGTCTGCGCGAAATTCGGCCTTCCGTACAATGACTGCGCCGCCGAGAAGGGGGAACCGGCCTCGAAAAAACGCAAAACGCAACACCGACGTGGTACTGTTATGGAAGAGGATAAAGGTGGCAACACCGCCACCACCGTCACCAATGAGAAGGCGAAGAAAGAGTAGCGTATATGCGTTCCACCGGGACCGGGATTGCCTCTTCCTGGGCCAGAGACTAAAGCCTTGGCTTCGCTCCATGCGTTCCGAGTTCGTGTTCGTGGTGTTGCTGATCATGGCGATCGAGGCGGTTCTGGTGGCGTGGCCGATCGTGGCCACGGTCATCTGGAAGGAACTGGCCTTTCTGACCTGGATCCACTTCCTGTACGCGATACGACTGATATTGCTCCTGGTCTCGCTGTTCGAGGTGGAATTTCCGCATCGTGTCTGGGGCACCGGAGACTACAGCTTGGGTTGGAACACGGTCCGCCTGAGCGGGGGGTTCTCGGCCTACGGCTCCCTGGCCGGGTGGGCACGGCTAGCCATCTTACACGGAATCCTGCTGACGCTTCTGTTCCTGATCACGACCCTGGCGACGATCCCGGTTTTCCTGAACAACTGGCCGATGCTACTCTGGGGCCTGAGCCTGGGATTTCATCTCGCCGTGATCGGGGAGTCCCTGGCGGCACCGTTTGTGATCTGGCGACTCGGAATCCACCGGCCGGTCTCCTCGGCCTATCACCTGGCGAAACGAAAGGGAACCGAAGGGCGGCCCCGACGCCTGCAAGAGGAGCGCAATAAACGCGACACCAGGAGACGTATGGAGGCCATGAGAAATGTGTAAAGAAAGAGTTCTTTTAGTAAAACTGTCGTCGTCGTCCTCCTCCTCTTGTTGTGTACCTCGATCGCCCACGCGCTCTGTGCGATCGTCCGAATGGGGGCCCGCGTCGTCGTCGTCGTACCTGACTCCTCCCCCGGGGAGCAATCGTGATCTTGAGACGCTCGGCGACGCTGTAGTTCATGTTCATCATCTTAGCCATGGCCTGAGGGCTCCAGGAGTAGTCCAGGTAACCCAGGCGAAAGTCCTTGTTCTTGAACTTGAGCAACAGCAGGTGAAACGGGGTCAGGCCCAGCTTGTGGATCCATTCGCCCATGGGAATGCCCTGGAAGCTCTTTATGTGGTCTTTGGTCAGGCCCATGATGCAAAGTTCGTGGGCGTTGAAGCCTAGCTGGCCCATGATCGTGGCCGACAGCTGGAGCCCGGCCAGGTCCTTGATGGTCATACCCAGGTCGCGCCGGATCGTCTGTGCGTCGACGTGGTAGTAAGCCACCAGTTGCGGCACCAGGCCCATGTTGGCCACCACGCGCAGATGATTGCGCCGGAAACCCACTTCCATCAGGTGTTTCCACTTGTTGGCTCCGCAGTCGAACAGATCTCGCAGGGTGAACTGATTCAGGAGCTCGTCGATCTTCAGGCCCGACTCCCGGATCCAGGCCAGGTTCACCTTCTTACCGCCGGTCCGCAACTCGGTAAGGGCGGCTCCGGTCCCTCGGATTCCAGCCCCGGCTAGGGTCATCTTCGCGCGTGCCCACCGACCCGCGGGAACGCCGTTGCTGGACCCGCCGCCGTCGTCGGAAGACCCGAAGAAGGCCTGCCTCTCCTTCTCCTCGGCCGACAACTTTGCCGGAGGCGCTGGGAGACCCAGACTGACTTCGGCGTCGTCGTCGGAAGAGGAAGAGCCTCCAGGCGTAGCCCGAAGCATTTCCAACATCTCCTGTCGGATCGACTCTTCCACCGTGCGGGATTTGGCCGGTATGCTGCAGCGAGGACATAGAAAATTCTTGGTTTCGTCGGCATCCTGCCGCAACTGGCCCCAGGCAGACCGGGACCAACAGCCGGCGTGATAGAGCTGGGTGCAACAGTGGCCTTTGTACAGGTCGGAGGCTCGGGGTGACACCATCTTCAAGCAGACCGGGCACTCGGTGTCGAATTCATCGATGCTGAAAGTCGCCTCCAGGGGTCCCTTGCGGGACACAGATTTGACTCCGGGCAAGTAAGGATTGCAGCGAGGCGCCGGCGAAACGGGAGGCTCTGATCCGGTGTCGGGGACCCGCGTGTCCGTTTCCGGAGCACTGGTGGTGCTCACGGTTACGGGATCTGGGCCCCCGACGGCCTGGTTTCCTCCTCCTTCGTCGTCGACTGCCTCCTGCATCACTGTTGGGTCCGGGGTCGCCAGGGTCTTATAATGCCAGCCAGCATAAAAACGACCAAACGGCGGCCCGACACGGTGGAATTGTAGTCACCGTTGTTAATAGACGTTCCCCCCTCCGGTGTTCCCAGAGATGCATTCCATGCTGAGATCGGTTGTGGAAACCTGCACCACCCTGGCCTTCGTGGGTTGGATCGTTCCGGCTCTCGCAATCTATGGATGGCGCAGCCTGAGGATTCGCCACGATCAGATGATGCGTCTGGTCGGATTCACGGAACGGGTCAACACCTTGATCTTCCTGAGCAGCCTGACTCTGCTGGAACCCATCAGCCTCCACCTCCATCACTTTGTGCCGGACGGAGTCGCCAGCCCGCTTCCGACCGCGAGTCTACTGGCCTGGCTGACCGCCAACGTGTTCTCCCTCTGGTGCATCGGCATGGCCGCCGTCTGGTCCCGTAGCTATCTAAGGACCCTGCTCTACCTTCCCCTCCCGATCCAAACCTCAGCCCAGGTCTTTGTGATCCTGGACTCGGTCAGCCAGGGCGAGGCCAGCCTGGCCACCGGCCTCGCGGTCCTGGTGGCCATGATCGGCACCTGGACCATCCTGTTCGTGCCTCAAATGTTCCAGACCACCGAAGAGATGCTGTGCGCCATGAACTCCAAGACCGCCAATTTTGCCATGACGCGACTCCTGTCCAAGAACCGCGTCCAATCGGAAGCGGTATGACCTGCCCCACCAAAGAGTAACCCTGTAGTATGTAAAAAAAAAAAGAGGAATGAATAGAAAGCATGATTCGCGATGAGGACGTAGCTCTGACTACCCTGGCTGCCAGGGCCGTGCCGACCCTTATTCCCCTGAGACGCGACCTGTTCTGGCGTGGTCTGCAGGACCTGGGTCCACCGGAACCGTCCGATGTGTGGGTCCAGTTGAGGAACCAGTCCGGGGTCCACCCCGATTCGCCCCTGTTCGAGGACACGCCGCGGGAAGGGGAGACCTTCACCTTGTTTGCCCTGTTCGCACCCCACATGGGTCTGACGGTGCGGCTCCGGGAAGTGTTCCACAGCTGGAAGACCGACTACGACGCCTCCAAAGGAAGGTGTCTGATGGACGACGGAAAGGTCGCAATGTCGACCATCGCGCCAAGCCGCCGAGCTTTCCACTGCGAGCTCGAAGACGGCCTGATCATGGCAGCGATTCATCTCTTCTTGGGCGTGCGCTGGCGCAAGGATGCAATCGCCCTGGACCTGAACATTCTGGATAAGATCCACCCAGATCTCCGGGATCTGCCTCAGCGCCGTCGGCAGCTGATGCGAGACTACGGTCTGGGAAAGGTCCGGCCCGCCACCACCGGTTGGGAAAGCCTGGATCGCGATGCCGCTTGGTCCTGGGGTCAAGTGCGCTGGGTTTACATGCTGTTGAGGCCCTCCCAACAGTTGAGCACGGTCGAGAGTCGGGCAGGGAACTTTGAGGGCCTGGCCTTGGTCGGCCATTGGGTTCTGGTCGTCTACGACCGGCAAGTCCGCCAGGTCATGATATACGATTCCAAGGAGTACCTTAAGGCATCGGACCGATCGTCTGCGATCCGGCAGGTCCGGAACATCTTGGTGGATTACGGGGTGTTCTCGACCAAGCTGGTCATCGACCCGATCATCGGCTGGGAGAAGAGGATGGAGGTGATCCTGACAGTCCCGGAGGAGCCTGTGCGCATCGCCTATTCCCAGAGGTTCGACTGGGAGTGTGGCCAGACCGTGATTCGCATGGCACGGGTCCTGCTGGAGGGGCAGGCTCTGTGGAATGACTGGGCCAGCCCAGACACCAAGGCTGCTGGGCCGGGTCGGTTGACCACCGACTTTAGCAACCTGGACTACGAGACCGTGACCGTGCCCCAGAGCCGATATGCCAGGACCCTGCTGCGGAGCACCATGGCTGATCTGTCGGCTTACCTGGAAGGGATGGACGATCTGTGGGATGTGATTAAGAAAGAGCCCCTTTAAGGGCCCGGGAGGCCCTTAAGCCTCCAGATGCAGACAATTACGGCCATCGACCCGGCCGACACCAACTGTGGCATCGTCAAATATTCGGTGACCACGGGGGAGATCCTCCGCATGTGCTGGGTAAATCTGTCGGCCGACTGCCGAGGCGATAAGAGACTGGAGGTGGGGTCCAGGAAGAAGAAGACCTCGGCCCGGGAGATGGTGCAGCGCTTCCTGGCCTTTGCGGAGGCCGACCCGGACCTGTTCGATTCGGACCAGATCGTGGTGGAACAACAACTGGTGAACCCACGGAGTCCAGCCATGTGGTCCGCCATGCGCAACCTGTGTTTGGAAACCTGTGTGGTCTCGCGTTGGCACAGCAAAGCACTCTCGGTGAGTCCGACGGCCGTGGCCAACCGATTCAAGCCTATGTACTCCCGGTTCCGCAGGCGCACCTACAAGGGTCGTTATCGTCAGAAGAAGCACGACTCTTCCCAGGTGGCCAAAGCCTTGATGACGGCCCCCGAGCTGATGCGCCTGGCGACCATCACACAGACCGTGGGCAAGGAAGACGACATCCTGGATGCCTTTCTGATAGCCATTAAGGCGGCGGAGGATCTGACGGGGGAAGACATCGTGGAAAAAAGACGTTCTGTAAAAACGAATATATTTCAATCTCCCTGATCACCCCTGACCAGGTCCTTTTGTAATTCCCGGAGTCTGTCGCACTGGTCCAACAGTCTCTTGAGCTTGGGATAGGATATTTCCACATTTTCCCGGTGCAGGGTGGCATCGGCCCCGATTCCACCCTCCTCACAGATTCGATTGGCACTGGCACAGACCGCAGACATGGCGTTGTAGATACTGGTGGATCCGGACTGTGTGTTCCGGAACACCCGTGCCAACCTCTCGATCTGATCCAGATAAAGAGGTTGCTGGGGACTCCTAAAGCCATTGGGTCGGTCGCCCATGTTCTTTGTCACCCAGTCCTCGAATTGGGCCATCTCGGTCAGGCCGGTTCGCTTCTCCTTCAGGTACTGGTCCACCGAGGCGAAGAAAATGTTTTGCGTCATTCCCATGGTCATGAAGCATTTATAGAACTGGTACTCGGTGAAGGTCATGATGACCCATTTCTGACCCACCATCCGGCGCGGAGCCACAAACCCATAGTCCTCCTCCTCGTCGTCGGAGAGGTCCTCCTCCTCCTCCTCCTCGTCGTATTCTTCCGGGTCGCCTTCGTCTTCCTGGGCGTTTTTCTTTGTCATGGGCAACAGAGTGTTGGCCTCCAGGTCCTCCACCTTCTTGTCGATCGTTTGGCTCCGACTCCAAGCTTCGTCCATCCCGGCGGGGGATGGTTCCAGAACCGAAGAAGGCTCCTCCTCGTCGTCGGGGATGTCGCGTAACCGGGAACCCCATTTGCTGGTACGATCACAAAGGGATTCCCGTGCGGTGTCCAAGGCTTGGACAAACAGGGCCGGGGCAGAATCGCGGGGAACCCAAACGTGGGCTTCGTCCTCACCGGGAGGTAGAGGATCGTTGTATCCATCGCCCTGGATCAGAAAGCAGGGGTGTTGTTCGCCGTCCAGGGGCATGATGCTTTCGCAGTTGATGACACTTTGCCGGGCGTTTTGCACGGTGGCGAGCGTTCCTGGGGTGTTACTGAGCATAGACTCGGCCGTTCCCATTGCTTACGGCATACGACCAAGGATCCGAGGACATTCGCAATATAGCACAACGTGACTGTTGTCCCTTTTTGATCTGGCTCCGGTGGAAGGGTGCGTAATGCCGGCGGCACCGCTTCCGAGCAAATCTGGTTCGATCGCACCCGTCGATCACGCACCGGGGCTCGGTCAGGCGGAAGTGCACTCTGCACAGGCCCGACTCATACTGAACTCGGGAGCAGCCGGTTTTCCCGCACCGGCACTCCCTCCGGTGCCTGTCATAGTGGCGTCGACACATAGCCTTCCGGTAAACGACTTTGTCGCAACCCGAATGGCAGCAGATTCCGCGTGGTCGCCGGGTCCATAGGCGCTGGTAGTGATAGCTGCACCGGGCATTTTTAGTCGCCCGTACACCGCACCCCAGCTCCACGCATTCCTGCATTTTTTCCGTAGTGTGTGTGTCAATGTGTTGTGATCCGGAGGGACCCGATTTATTATAGGGGCACGCGGCGCAAAAAAAAAGTCCGAGTTAACCCGACAAGAAATACATGACAGTGTACATGGCAACATAGGGCAACATCCAATCTGCGAAAGCCAGAAAAGTCCCGGAAATCCATCGTTTTCCATCAAGAAGTTCGAACTGCAGCGCTCCAAAACCCACCAGAAGCGATAGGGCCGCCGATCGTAGAACATGGCCTCGGGTCGCCAGAAGCGTCAGAAGACAAGGCACGATCATGCGTCGGTGGGCCACCTCACGGGCCGTCCTGGGGGCCCGGAAGCCCGTCACGGCGTAGCGCAAGACCACGAACAGAGCGCAGACGAACGCGAAAAAGGCATCCGCAGGGGCGAGCATTGCGAGGGAGGAAGAAAAAACTTTTTCATGTTGTTATCATACAAAGGTCAGAACCACGCCGCCTCCCAACGGGCCGCCTTCCCCGGCCCGCCTACGCACGGGTGCAATAGGCCTCACCAATAGTTCTACGGCTTTGCCTCCCCGGACCTGACTCCCTTCCACAAGCGCGGCACCGACGGTCTCCCAATCCCCCCTCGCAACCGGGTCATCGAGATGGACGCCGCGGAGTTTAGGCATCCTGGACAGGTTCCGCAGAGCTCCCACGCTCAACAGGCTTACATTGCTGCCTATGCCGATGGATTGCATCCAGGGATAGCACGTTTTTTCGCCGGTTTCTGCGAGCACGTGCCAGATCCTTTCGCGTGAGATAAGGGCGGTGTTTTCGAAGGAAACCATTTGAAGCACCGGAGAAGGACAGGCCAGACGCACAGCGCCCATTTGCACGCGCTTGAGTGTCAGAAAGGCCAGGGTCCTCGCGGCCTGTAGGCTCAGGTCGAAGATCGCGCGCGGTCCGTCAGTCTTTATGTTTGTCAGGCTCAGCATCGTCAGACCGAGACGGTAGGACGTGCTCAGCGTCCGTAGCATGTTGGTCCCGCTGAAAAAGAATTGGGTAGCCGGCAATTGGACATCCCATCGTATCTCTCGCGGCAGGCGATCCATGCCGGCGAACGCGAGCTCCGGGTAGACCCCGAGTTCGAGATCCACGTTCTCGCCCGCGACCATCACGGATTCCCGATCCTGTATGAAGCCGAAGCTTAGGACCAGCGTGCCGGCGGGTCCCGGCATCCGATCAAACCCATCGCGTATCAGATCGCCAAAGGGAACGGCCACCAGGTCGGCGCCACTCGGAACAGATCCACGCACGACCTGGAACCATCTTCTTCCACTCTCCAGGATGTGAGCAAGGGGCGGCCGGGCCGGCTCGACAAGCGTGGCCCGCCCCAGCAATCGCTGTCGGGCCTCGAAATTGGCAAGCAACCGAAAGTACCACCACGGCCAGGAGTTGTACTCGGCACCGCGCTCCCGGTTCTTCTGCACGAGCGTGCGCAGGCGATTCTTTCGCTTTCGTAACGTGTTGTTCCAGCCGCGGGGCCTCCGTCCGGTCACGGGATCTGGGTCGGGTGCCAGGAGCGCCGTCAGGAGCCAGTCGAGCTGCTTCACGGCGTATTTGTTCACTCCGATCCATCTCTGGGCACGGGTGCGACCGTGGTAGACGCCCAGGAGACGCAGACTGGCCCTGCGCTCCAGGCGTCCCTCGGGGTCAGCCAGCAGCGCACGGAACGCCTCGGCCGCCGGGCTCTTCGAGAGGACCCCAACCTCCGTCAGCCGAATCAGCGTGCGGGCGCTCTCCATCGTGGGTTCGACCAGGAGGCCCTCGACGATCTGCTCGAGTATTTCCAGCGGGAGACCGACACCGTCCTGGCCCACGAACTCGACCCGGAAGTCGGTGCCCAGGTGCAGGCGCAGGCTGCGCATCCTGCTTTGCAATCCCTCGCAGCGGCCGTGGGCCACCTGCAGCACCAAAGGTCGGCCGCCAATCCGCTTTTCACCGGGCGGAGCCTGCCAGGGAAGAAATGGTACCACGCGACCGTCGTCCTCATCGCTGTCTTCTTCGTGAGGAGCGGGGCCTTCCTCTGCCTCCCACCAGGGCTTGACGCCCCAGCCCTTTAGCCACGGGATCATTTCCTTGCGAATGCGGTTGATGGCCGTGTAGGCCCACTGATAATTGTAGGGCTGCGCACGCATCTCCTGGAG
>SDBV01004415.1_pt1 | contig 20278 bp, 16 predicted proteins | sample 2277081 | NCBI WGS metagenome assembly SDBV01 (sample SAMN10402039, study PRJNA504765) | marine sediment metagenome | isolation source: marine sediment core GS10_PC15, 223 cmbsf | place: Arctic Ocean: Southern Knipovich Ridge | collected 2010 | reverse complement strand
TTTCATTGTACCTCACCATTTCAAATAACATCATTACCACTGTTGCCTTAATTCAATACAAACAAATATGCCAAGTTCATCTTCATCAATTAAGTTCAACAATAATTGAATTTCAAGCATCATTTAAGGCTTCATTATGAGCTCTCTTTTCTGGATATTTAATATGCTGGAGAACTCTAATTTACTTTTTAAGGGAGGGTTACATCATGCTAAGATCAGCAAGGACAGCCAAGATCGTGTCTACCGATAAGGTTTTCAATGTTCTTTCCGGGGAAATATTGTGAGCTTTTTTCTACCGTAATAATCGCAAGCAAAGTATCATTATAATTTTTCAAGCACGGACATGATTGAAGTAACGGCTGTTCCATTACCGTAAATATTGTTGTTCTTTACCAAAGGCCAACCTTTATGAAATCCATTTTCTATTGAAGCTGAAACACATTCAACTTCAGGTTTAATATCAACAATCCCCGTATCCCTATCTCTACCTTCCTGCCTGCTACCAACATTCAGCACCTGCTTATAGAAATAAGGGGCTTCAGTTATGCCACTCGATGAATTTCCGATTACAAACAAACAGTCTTTTAAAGCGGCATAATAATTAACTGCCCCAAGATTCTTTGAGATTAGAACACGCTCATTTCCATGCCATTTGTTTATTACGTTCAAAATATTTTCATAACCTTCATCTATATTTGTATAAGTTAGCAAAACTTTTGTATCATATTCTAAAATTTTTGATATTGAGAAACCCATTACTTCAGGTAAATTCTCATTTGGCACCGGATGAAATGTCATCAAAGCAAAAGAGCAGTGGGATAAATTCGGAAAAATGGAATCAATAGAAACTGGCTTTCTATTAAAGTCTGAAATTTGATCAATAGACGTATTCCCGGTAAAATAAACATTTGATATATTGATAATTGGCAATTGTTTTAATCGTTCATAATTGTTTTTTGACGCGACAAAATGAATATCGGCCAAATTCGTGATATTATACCTGTAAATATTATCATCAACGCCTTTTGTAATATTTCCTCCACCCAAGTGAATTATTTTTACCTTACACAAATGAGCGGCAAGTGCCGCAGCATATATTTCAATCCTGTCACCAACAACAAACACATAATCATATGCTCTTTCTCTCAGCACTCGGGCAATGTTTTTGATTCCTTCTGAGAATTCTGTTTGCTTATCTGTCCCGGTAAAGAATGGCACCTTACTTGCGATATGGTGCCCATCATTTTCTATCACAGAAACAGTATTCCCAAATTCGGGCAAAAGGTGCATTCCAGTAACCACGATTTCATATCGGATTGCAGGATGCTTTCTTATCTCATATAAGAGCTTTCTGGAAAGCTCGTACTCGGATCTGGCACCTGTAACAAATCCTAATTTTATCCCCATATAAGGTCTTTTTTAAGGATTACATTATTCTTTTCGATGTTTGTTGATGCCTTTTTCCCCAAAACCAGATCAGCCTCGATAGGCAAAAAGCCAGTTCCAGGCCGTTTGAAACATATATCTTCGCGCGTAATTACTTCTCCTTTATGTATAGCGCGTGCACTTACAATGCTTTTCCTTACCGCTGACCTTATTTCAAGTTCCTCCAAAGAGCAAATTTTGTCTCTCACTCCAAGAGCCAATTCGATATTATGTATTGCACGAACTAAATGTTTAAACTCGTTAATCGTTGCCGAAGCCTTATGGTCAGGCCCTTCCATTGTTTTATCTAAGGTTACATGTTTTTCTATCGCAACAGCTCCCATGGCAACCGCAGCTATCGCACATTCATTGCCTATCGTGTGGTCAGAAAAGCCAACTTTAAGATTAAACCGTTTTTTCAACTCAAGGATTACGTTAAGGTTAACATCAGTGTATGGTGTCGGGTAATTGCTAATGCAATGTAAAACAGTAATATCCTTTACAAACTTCCTGTTAAGCAAATCTATTGCCAGGCCAATTTCCTCGAAGCTGGTGGTCATACCCGTTGATAAAAGAATAGGCTTATCTATTTTTGCTATGTAATCAATCATGTCAAGAGAAAAAATTTCTCCCGAAGCTATTTTAAAAATTGGGATATTGAGGGTCTCGTGCAAGAATTGCAGGCTCTGAAAATCATAAGCTGTGCACAAATACTGTATTCTTTGTTTTTTACATTTGCGAAATAGTCCTTCATGTTGCTTATAAGAAAACTGAAACTTGCGCCCCATTTCCAGGGGAGATTTGGTTGAATCATTCTTTTTTTGATACGATACTTTAAAAGATTGATTTGAATGCAAAGCCTCAGGAATATTGAGTTGAAACTTTACTGCATCAACCCCTATTCTCGAAAGTTGCTTGATATATTCAACGGCGAGATCAAAATCTCCGTTATGATTTGGCCCTACTTCGGCAACTATATACATATCCATTCTCCCCACTACTTCAAAAATATTTCAAACTCAGAATTTTCCAAATCAGAATAAACCTTTCTGATAACTGACTCGTTTAATCCATCTTTCCAATCATCAGCATCTTTGTTTGCCTTAAAAGTACTATATGGATCGGGGTTAAAGGTTGATGTTGATTTTTCGATAAACCTTTTACTTTGTTCATGAAATTCGATACCACAAAAATTGAACAAAGTAGAAATTTCTTCATATGTGTTTTTTACAAGGTTTTCGTACCGCAACAGAAAAAATCTGTCAGGATGCATTTCCTTCATTGTTAGAAATAACTTGGCCAGTTCCTTCCATTTATGATAGCCAAAGTATTCTTCTGGTTTAAACATATTTCTATGCTGAGCAAATTCCCATTCATTAATAAATTTCTCACGTGGGAGCAAAAACTCATTTTTGTTCCTTAGCCATGAGAGCAGGACTGCACATGGATTACGCACTATCCCGATAATTTTTACCATATCTAATTGTTTTATCAATGTTGGGATCAAATAATGATATCGCACCATCTTGGTTGACAAATATTTCGGGTAAGCATGCTTTTCTGTGAAAGTTTCATGAATACCCTTTTCTTTCTCAATAGTTCTATCAAGAAAGTCATCCTCAAATTCATATAGCTTTGAGTAGTAATCAAGAATTTCTCTTTTACTTGAATGTACATTAATATAATCTTTGAATGAACGAGAAAATAGGGGCTGAAACTTGTATCTCACTTGGGGAGAACTATCAACTATCTGACCAAGCCAAGTCGTGCCTGACCTTGGTGAACCATGCAACGATAATATATAACTAAACAAGGGCATTGGCCTATAAACGGTATTTCAAAAAATACGGCGTATCTCGATTCGTGTCCTGCGCTCTCCAAAGATTATTATACGAATCGTACTTATGACGATTATATATCTTCCCTGCTATAAAAAACTTCTTTGTAAGTGGTGAATATTTTTGTTTAAATTTTAATAAAGAATCATTGATATTATTGCTTCTTCCGCCACCTAACAATAAATATTCTGCACCCCATTTCTTTGCTTCTTCAAACGCATTGTCAAGAAGGAAGTAATTGGCATTCAACTTGAGATAATCAATATCGTTCGCGGATAAATGATAGTACGCTATTTTTGAGGTATGCATGAAAAAACTCATCGCAATGGTTTTACCTTCATAAACCACTTCATATAAATAAACGCCATCAAGATTCAACAGATTACGAAAATACTGCAGGTCAAAGTAGTAAAACTTTTCAGCGTCATTCTTCTTCATGGTTTCATAATATAGGGCGACAAATTTATCAATATTATCAGCTTGTTGAAAAGTCTGCGTTTCGCTACACCTTCGCAATATATTCCTGGTATTTCCACTATACTGTTTCCAACGTTCATCACGGGACAATTGCAGGTCAACTACCACAACATTTCGGTCGTAAATGCACATATCCAAGAGTTTGCCGAATTTATTATGAATATGAGGGAAAGGATTGAACGGATGAAAGCGTATGAATTCAGCGATAATCTTCTCATCGTGACATCGCTCTTTATATTTCTCTATCGCACGTCCGATAAAATCCATATCAATACCGTTCGTATAAAAACCGCCAAACCCATAAGGAGTAGCGAGGTCGTAATACCCTTCATTGCAATCAATAGTACCGATTCTATCTATCGGGCTCTTGATCGCCAGATTCATAAACAACAATTCCCCTTCGCGATATTCGAAACGAAACAACGAGCTCTTATCCCCTGTATATAACTTCGCATAATCGCGCTTATAGTATATGTCATTCACAGGGTCAATCTCTCCTGCTTTCATCTAACTGTTCCTCTATAAATCAATTGTTCTTGACCTTTCAGCTTTGAGCTTCGAACTCATGACCTTACACTGCTAGGTATATTGACTATCCGATCTTCCAGCCATTGTGCGTTTTCCAGGGCATCAGCCTGGCAGTCTTTATACATATCCAGTTTGTTCATCAATCTCCAGATGGGACGAGTAATAACACCTGTCTTGTTTGTTGCATTTAGAAACTCATCACGTTTTTCACTGTTTGGCAGAATAATAGCGTTGAGCCAATAGTTAGACCGGGCATATTCTGGTTCTATGACAAAGAGAATATCAAGTGGCAGAAAAAATTCCTGGTAGCGCCTCGCCAACTCACGTTTATTTTCTATAAAAACATTCAGTTGTTCAAATTGCGCGCATGCAAGGGCAGCGTTGAGATTTGGAAGGCGATAGTTATGGCCGATCATGTCATGGACATATTCATAAGGATGGGGCAATTTGGCAGTTGTGGTTATGTGTTTTGCCTTTTTCGCAAGGTCTTCATCATTTGTCACAATAGCCCCGCCTCCTCCACAGGTAATTATTTTGTTGCCATTGAGACTATAAACTCCGAACAATCCAAATGTCCCTGTGTGCCTGCCTTTATATGTACTCCCTAAAGATTCAGCTGAATCTTCAATAACGGGGATATAGTATTGTTTACAAATCTCTACAATTTCATCAATCCTGCAAGGGTGACCAAAAGTATGTACAGGAACGCAGGCGGAAATACATCTGCCAGTTTTACTGTTATAGCAGGTGTTGCCTTCAATCCTTGTATTATCATGCAAAAAGGCTTCTAGGGCTTTGTGGCTTAGTCCCAGACTATTCCGATCTACATCTAAGAAAATGGGTTTTGCACCACAATAGGATATGGCGTTGGCTGTGGCAACAAAACTGATCGCCTGTGTAAGAACCTCTTCACCAGTCTTTACTCCTGCCAATTGGAGAGCAACATGAAGGGCGGCTGTCCCGTTAACTGTTGCAATAGCATATTTTGCACCGGTATACTCCGCCACCAACCGTTCAAACTCATCAACATATTTACCAACGCTTGAAACAAAGGTCGAATCAATGCACTCCTCCAGATATTTTTTCTCTGTTCCAGAAAAACAAGGGGCATGCAGTGGAATAGTACCCTCTGTTGCAGAATAGGTATTTTTTATAAAAGAAATAATCTGATCAAACATTAATTATGGATCACCCCTTACAGGTTATATATTTTCGCCTTGTATCTCTTAATATTTCCCTGCTCAGCAAACCACTCTGCTGTCTCTTGAAGCCCCCTCTTAAAACCATCCCTACCGCCATATTCAGGCACCCAACCGATAAGCTCTCTGGCTTTAGAATTGTCCGCCCACAACCTTTCCACTTCACTTTTTTCAGGGCGCTTTCGTTGTTCCTCGCTTTCAATCTCAACTTCAGCATCCATCACTTCGACAATAAGCTCAACAGTTTCGCCAATCGAAATCTCGAAGTTGCTGCCGATATTGATAACTTCTCCGATGGATCTTTCTGACTCAGCTACGGCAATAAAACCTCTGACAGTATCCGTCACAAAGTTAAAATCACGGGTCGGATGAAGAGAACCGAGTTTTATTTTTTGTTTACCACTCGCAATCTGGATGATAATAGTCGGTATAACTGCCCGGGCGGACTGCCTCGGGCCATAAGTGTTAAATGGTCGAATAATGGATACCGGTGTATCAAAAGATGTATAGAAGGACATTGCTATCTGGTCAGCGCCAATTTTACTTGCCGAATATGGTGATTGCCCCTGCAAAGGATGATCCTCTGTTATTGGAACAAATTGAGCTGTCCCATAAACTTCACTTGTGGAGGTATGAATAACTTTTTCCACCTCAAGCTCTCTTGCAGCCTGCACAATATTGAGAGTCCCCTTCACATTTGTATCCACATACGTGTCAGGAGAATGATATGAAAAGGGTATCGCAATCAATGCAGCCAGATGCATTACAACATCACAACCCTTCATCGCCTCTCTTACTCCATGTGGATCGCGAATATCCCCGGCAAACACATCCAGATTATCTCTGATATCCTTGGAGGAGTGATCAAGCCAGCCCCATGAATTGAATGAGTTGTAAAACACAAAGACGCGCAAATCATGACCCTGCCGTACCAACTCTTCTGTCAAATGAGAACCAATAAAGCCATCCGCCCCGGTGACAAGAATTTTTTTACCTTTGAGTTTCATAATTTCTGATAATTCAAGATGATGGGATATGGGTAGTTAATTTCGATTAACCAGATAAAGCATTAATAATTCGGATCTCAAGTCATAATCCTCTGTATAAAATACGAAGACTTTTCCCTGTAATGGTTTGGGGCTCCGGAGTGTCATCCTGTTTTATTCGTATAATATTTCGCAGAGATCTTTCTCGGCTTTTAGAAAAACTGTTAAACGTTTTTTCATCAATACGAATATTATTAAATGAATCTTTGGAAAAAAGGAATTCCCTTTTTCTATTCAATAAATACTTCATGCATTTTACAATTAAATATTCAACATAAATCAGATATTTAATTATGGGATAAACAATTTTTCTTGGCAATGAATCGACAAAGGCATTCCCAATAATCTTATCATTGATAAATAGAGAGATACAGTTACGTATCTTCAATTTAAGAGGCCTGACAACTTTCTGTCTTTTAGCAGAATTCATTTCATAAATTCTTTTTAGTGGGGTTTCATTTTGAGATATTTTACATTGTTGACGATAGGTTCGTGATGCTTCGAGCCTGATTAAATAATCCCAGAATAGCACCTCACTAATCGGTGCTCCATTATGATTAAGATAATAATCCTTACCGACATAAGCCAACCCAATCATTTCCAGATATTTTTCTTCCTCTTCAACAGTTTTGCCAATCAAGCCAATTTGCTGAGCATATGTATACAGAGGAGTTGAAGGAATAGCTAAAGCATAAAGAACGTCGTTGCCCATTATTTCGGGATGAACACCAATCATATGCGCGACATTACCAAGATATATTCCTGTCTCACGGGCTGTTTCTTCAGTCTCACCGGGCATCCCGACCATAAAGGCCAAAGGCGCCCATAGCCCCAATTGCGCACAATTGTATAGAGCATTGTAGACATCTTCGACCGTAAATCTTTTTTCCATGATATCCAGTATCTTTTGACTTCCAGACTCAACCCCAAGTTTAACTCCAGTTAAGCCACATTCTTGATAAAATTTCAGATCGTCATAATTGACATTCTTGCATCTAATCCCTCCGGCCATCCATAGCATATTATGCTTTTTCATAATTTTCGCGAACTTATAAGAATGCTTTTTATTGGAACCAAAGTTTTCATCTGAAAGTGTGATAAACCCGACATCATGTTCATTTTTAAAACTGACAATGTGTTCCTCAAGCTTTTGCAGGTCCAGAGGTCGATACCCCTTGGTTGATCTCTGACAAAAAGTACAGTGGCCAACACATCCTTTTGCTACTGTAAGATCCGCGACATAAGGCTTACGCTCAGGATCCCGCGCTCTTGAATGGAAATGAAACCATAAATGATCTCTACCTTTGTCGAAAAACTTTCTAACTAAATGTGGTTGATCTTTTAATCCCAATTTCAAAAAATTATAATCCTCCATTGTATCATCCGCTATAGGGACAGAAGGGGCAAAGCCGGTAAAATGCAAGTCATCGTCAGCAATAAATGCAACGCCTTGAATCAGTTTCAACTGGTCGATATGAACATCTAGATTATATTTTTTCACATAGTCCAGAAATGTCACCCAGGGTCTTTCTCCATCTCCAACGACACAAAGATCTGCCTCTGTTTTCCTCAAGATTACGTTGGCCGAGCTGGCCAAATGCCCGCCAACAACGATCCAGGCATCAGGACAAACCTCTCTGATAATTCTTGATATCCTTTTTACCTGCAGATAAGAGGTTGACACAACAGCACTTAATCCAATAACTGTTGGTTGATACTCCTGAAAATATTTCTTTAAAACATCATCATTCGGATAAAGAATATCGATATCGTAAAAATCATATTGTTCCGGAGTGTAACCATGTTTTTCCATCCAATTAACAAGTCGTATAATTCCTAATTTTGGGATGGCCTGCCTATCCTCCGGATTACTAACGGGATCGTTTAATCTGCTGGGGACCGAGCATAAAGAAATTTTCATAAAAACACTCCATCATGAAAAACTAAACAATTAAGAATGCAAGGCAATCGTAAAATTCAAACTCCATACCAAAGTTTTAAACACTTTTTCCAGTTGCGTTTTTTCTACAGGCATTTCATTGTCTCCCACATCGGAACATTATATACGCGGTTGGCTCCTTCTCTTTATCTGCTGCAGCTTCTTTGGATCAAAATACATTTTCTATACCAAAAAGAGACTCATTAGCTCATCATTACATCAACTGCTGCGCAGAAATCATTCCTGCCAGGGGGCCATGATTGTCGTGCGTTAACTCTGTATAACTGCCTTGCTGCACAATCCGTCCTGCCCTCATCACATAAACAAAATCTGCATTAACAATAGTGGACAGGCGATGCGCAATAACAACTATTGTCATGGTCCTGGCAACCTGCTCAATAGATTTTTGTATCAGTAATTCTGAATTGGTATCGAGCGCACTTGTTGCTTCATCAAGTATCAATATCTCAGGAGAACACATCAAAGCGCGTGCCAGCGCCAACCTCTGTCGTTGGCCCCCAGAAAGACGAACACCCCGGTCACCCACAATACTATCCAGACCTTCCGGAAGTTCCCTGATAAAATCATCAGCATTGGCAATTTGGCATACCTCCCATAAGCGCGCTTCCGCCACTTCACCATCACAACTCCATAATAGATTTTCCCTTATGGATGTATGAAAAAGAAAGGGGTCTTGCGGCACATAACCCAACCGCCGGCGAAAGGAAGAGAGATCCCATTCAGTCAATGAGACCCCATCGATACTCACCTCTCCACGCTCCGGTTTCAAAAGACCTATGATTATGTCTGCAACGGTTGATTTTCCGGCTCCCGATTCACCAACAATAGCGACCATTTTCCCTTTTGCCACCTCAACATTCACATCCTGCAGGATTCCTTCCCGTCCCGGATAAGAAAAATCTACATGTTTTAACGAAAGAGACTGAGTCAGCCGGGAGAATAGTTTACTACCGCTAATCTCTCGTTCGCGTTCTGCATGAATCCGCACATTTTGCAATTGTTCATAACTGGGCAGGAAATTATTGATGGTTGTTTTCCCCTGTAATAACGTGCCGATCATCGGTAACGCCCTCACCAAACTCCAGAGGACCACAGCTACTTCCGCAAGTTGTGTACCCTCTCGAACCGCAAATATTAAGGCAACAATGGCTGCCGAAATACCTACCGGATGGTAGAAAGACTTCACTGCTGCAATAAGGGTTTGAGAACGCAAGCCTGCCCAGATGTGCCTGTCAAATGCATTGATATAACTGCTCAATGCTTGAGTTTGGCGTGCATAACTGAGAATCAGTTTGACGCCGCTCAAAATTTCCTGCAGCACAGTCATCTCTTCGTTGGCTGTTGCAGTACTAATCTTCCCCAAACGATAACTCAAGCGGTTAATCAGAATAAACGGGAAACCCAAAGTAACAGCCCCTACTAGCGCAATAAGCGTCATCTTGGCATTGACCAAAAATGGCACCGTTAGATAGATAAAAAATTGCACAAAAGTTGCCAGGAAAGTGGCCATATGCCCAAGAGAATCACCAACAATCGACAGTTCCCGATGAAAGGTATTCAATAATCGTCCTTGGGTAGTGTTGATAAAAAATATCCACCGGGATTGCAGTACAATTTCCAGCGTATCTCTGACCATTTCACGCGCCACCGCAAACTTAATGCTATAAATGGCAAACCACATTGCAACATCCATGATACTCTTGAGTATATTTGCCAGGACAAACAACAGCCCGAAAAAGATGATTCCCGCCCCCCATCCCAGGTCCAGCACAAACCTTGTAATCTGGCTTGGCTCGCTCAGTGATGGATCCAACAGATAATCAGCCAATGGCGCCAGTGTCAGTACGGATGCAGCAGCTATCACCCCGTCGACTAACAACACAACAACCAGCAGAATAAACTTGGTTCTGAATCGTACAACAAGCTCACGCAGCAGATTTAATAATATTTTGGTCATTTGGTATCGAGTTTTCCCTCTGATAAAAAACCAGGATGATTACGCAGGAATGATGCACCGATACGTGCATCTGGATGAATAAAGTCATGGAGTTTCGAAAAATCCGGGCCCGATTTAAATATCTCCCAGAATTTCTGGTGTAGTTCAGCATCATCAGCATTCTCAATCCATGTCCCAGCCAATCGCTCCTCCATTTCCAAAACCGCGTCCTTGATTTCTTTAGGAGACAGATCAACAACATCAATTCCAGACTCCTCATATTTTGATGAATGGAGATAGTTGTGTTCTAAATGCTCCTGTAGAGAAACATATTCGCAACTGTTTCTCCAGATTAGATGTTTAGGTATGCATATACATTTACGCCAAGTAGAAAAATGAGAAACAGGCAGATAATTTACATAAACAATAGGTCGCCTATAACTTGCCGAAATTTCATCAGTGCCAGTTCCTGTTGTAACACAGAAATAACAATTAGCCATAAGCCAAATGTCTAACAGATCACTCTTCTTCTCGTTAAATGCATAATCAATAACACGAGGATGGCTGCAGCAAAAAGGATGATGCATGTGTTTGCCCATGCGGAACACCCAGTAGCCTCGTTCCGCTAATTCCATAGCAGCTGCATGATATGTATCAATATATGAATCACGATAGTTATGATAATTGCAATCATTTCCCGGAAACGCATTATCCAAATAAGCAGAATCCCGCACAAGAAGACAAACAAATCGCTCGCCCTGTTTCCAACCTAATCCCGACAAAAAACTCTCTGCCTCCTTTTCATCATCTGAACTGAACGGAAGATACGAAGCATTTATATTCTTTGCCCTTTCCAAAAGGCCATGGATGTCTAGAGACCCTGGAGGGTTTATCATTTCGTGTGAACTACCACCAGGAATAAACCGGTTAGCAAGATATAGATATTTCACCCACCAGCGAACATAAAAAACCCGTCTCACCATACGTTCAAACTGATCATTACAGGTTGGTGTGTTAAACCAATACCAATCTACAAAATGCGGTTCAGTCAACACTTTTTCCGATAATAATATGACAGCATCCCCGGCAAAATGACCAATACGATCGCTAATCATTGTACCAAATCGTATATGGCAAATAGACTTAATAGCACGGATGACAAGCACAGCCGGAATGGCAGAAAGAACTCCAAAAATACTAAAACGTCTTATCAGCTTTCTGTAAAGAACCGGCAACCCTCCATCTGAAACCTCTTGGATCTGCCTCCGGATAAAGGCATAACTTTTTTTCATCATTGTAATTTCTGCAGCCGAAATTTGGCTAAACTGGCAAAGCAGGGAATAGAATCCTGACCCTGAGGACCAGGCTTTGTTTGTATTCTACCGGTGGCTGGCATTAACAAGGAGAGCGTTAACAGGCCTTGGAGTAATAATTAGTCGAACCTGAAGAACTGGTAGTTAATTCCAGCACACCAGTTTTTGATCTGTTTTCATCAGAAACATTGCAATAAGAATTGCCCACAGAAATTCCCGAACATGTACAGTTCAGCCTACAAGCAAATAAACTTACCTTTATATTTCTTAGAAAGACGCCTTTTGATTGAGTTGCTTGAAACACCATAAGGAATAATAACCACATCCGCACTATGCAAAGCCTTAGGGTGTATTACATCTTTGCCATGAAATTTAGTACCAATACGTCCTGTATTCTCATCAACAAAAAATTTTACTTTTTGTTTCCCGAGGAGACTATCCACAAATGCTGCCGCACTCGTAGTGCCTAACACTCCAAAATTGGAATACTTATCTGACAGGTTCCTTATTAGTTTTGCATTCTTTCTAATTGTATTTATACACTCATAAATAGTTTTATCTTCATTATATAAAGGAGTTTCTATATTGCTTTGCCGAGCGATACCTACTAATTCTTTTGGAAACTCATTACACACAAACAGCTCGAAGTTAAAACCATAAAATGCACACATATTTCCCATAATATCAGGAGTATAATAGTAATACTGATCTCCCAATAATATTCCATAGGGATTTTTAGATATATCAGCAGTCTGAATAAAAACACAGCCATTGGGCAGTAGTAACCGTCTGATCTGTTCAAATAAATATGATAGGGACTTAATATACATTATCGAGCCTGACAAAATTATAAGATTGAATTTGCCATCGATATCTGTCAAATCACCAGACCAATAATGAATGTTCTCGTTTGAAGGGAAATTAGGATGACAATTAATTACATCAAATCCATGTATGTTTGCTGACTTATAATAGAAATCAAGATCGCGAAGAAGATCCCCTTGATAACAACCGATTTCAAGAATGGATGGTTTTTCGAAATCGAGTTTTTCATATATTAACTTTGCTTGTAATTCGGTGCGAGTCTTGAAACCATTAGATGTATGAAGTGTATGTCTCATCAATTTACACTCGGAATACTCTTTACTTCTAAATAACTCGCTAATTACTTTTGTTTCTTGCTCAGTCAAATAATTAGAAACCAATTGACATGAATGACACCTCAAAACCTTCCCATTGTGCTTAATAATTTCGAAATCCATATGCCTAAAAAATGCATAGGGTATTTCTAAAATATCGTCAATAGAGTTCCCACATAGGGGACATGAAAATATCAAGATGACACCTCCTCCCGTATACAATTGATTGCATCAAAATAATCATCAATCAATTCGGTCAATTTCTTCATATAAATCCTTATCGTATTATCACTTTCATCCTCTGTTGGGGCCCATTCGGGGAAAACCATATCTTCCCGATAAAAAGGACCGTTTGTTGTTTCATGAAAAACGACAATATCGGAAACAGGAATTACAGTATGGTACAAACTTTTTGAGAGTCTGTAATAGATAAAACACTTTTCCATCATTGATGAACTCAGCGTTAACACATCATATATTGTACCGTCATCATTAAATATCACAACCTGTAATGTTCCTTCAATAATATGGAATGACTCACTCTTGCCAGGATGCTTATGCGGAGGGACATAGTTGCCATTCTGGTGGACAATCAACATTTCATGCAAGGAATCTTCAGTGCTGGGATGAGCACAAAGTCTTACCCTTTTACGCTTATTTGTATTCGCTTTAGCTTTTAATAAAGCTATATCGGATCTGTCTATCTTGGTGATGGAATCTTTCGTATAGAGTATTTCTTCATTAATCTCTGTAAAGTCTATCACAAACAACTATTCCTCTTTAATGACTGACACGTACAACAACTCACGGCCAAATATCTGCTTCAAGTTTTTCATTTCAGATATTTGTTCTGTTGTCACCTTTTCTTTCTGGAAAACATCCATAAATTCTTTGATACTCTGAGCGCAACTGGCAGAGACCTCAGATAAATTGACATAAATTTGCTCTACAACCGAATATATCCGTTTGTAATAAACATCATTTTTCTCCTCCATTGAAGAAACCAGAGACAACAACTCAAAACAGTAATTTTCCAGTGCAATATTTTTTTTCGGTTCCCGCTGTGGATATAATTTGTCATAATCATAAAAATTATGGCAATTCACAAAATATGATTCCAAATATTGCCTGTTAAAGCCTTTTTTTTTTCCATACAAAGATTTATACCATCTCCAATCAGTGTTAAACTTGGGGTAACTGTTATAAATGGTGTATGTATCCCCCATTGTTTCCAGAAACATTTGCGGTGTTGGGTGCATCGTTAGGAAACCAGGATTAATCATACTGTCCTGAACCCAATCCTCGTAGGGTCTCGTCATATCCTGCATGGTATCCAAATGGGAACGAAAAGCTTCTATCAATACATCCGTCTTCTCTTTCAGAGTTGAGCAATCCTTAACCAACATATCAGCTAATATGCGCCGAAGAGTATTGGACAACCAGCCAATCGGTGATGCCAAAGTTGTAATCAGTATTCCTCCCGGCTTAAGAAATGAGCCCAGTTTTCTCATTAATTGCCTTTCATGTTTTGAGACACCGAGCCAAGCTTCTGAGATAACAATGTCATATTTTTTTTCTGGTTGAAAATCTTCCAGCCGGTTCTTGATTAAGCTTGGGGGTGTGTGAGTAATATTAATTTCGTCATACAGCTGCTTAATTCCCCTCTGGCCTGTCGGGTTAGGCTCAAGCAAATCATATGAACCAGGCAGGCAGGCTGCGACATAAAGGCTGTTATGTCCGGAACCCGGCCCAACTTCTAAGATGTCTTTGTGTTCGATTAATAATTTTGGCACTCCAAGATATCTATAAAGAGATCCCCGACGCTCAAAATGCTTAGACAAATCAGAAATATCTTGACGTACTGGGGAAATGTTATGTTGCAAATAAAACTCCAGATGATCTGTATCAGTGGTCGGCAACTTATTCATAATAGATTATTATTCCCCCTCAGTTAACGATATCAACCTCCATACCTATTTGATTCAATATTGATTGCTGAAGGTTTTGAAGACAAGAAAACACCCCATTTTTTGAGTCTGGGAAATCAGTTACAATGTGATCCAGGCCAAACCTTCTAAATCTTTCCTCCCAATATTCATTCCCGTTTATATTTGTCTTCGCTCTTTGCAAATAAAAAGAAGCTTCCTCAGCATCTTCTTCTATTTGATATGCAAGCCCTAAGAACAAATTCATGTACGGATTTGCAGGATATGAACTCAGCACTCTATCAACCCATGCGATGAATTTATCTGTGTGTCCGCCAGGCAACAGGTTCTTGTTAAAGATGTAATTGACAAGCAGATTGAATGTAAACCATATTTCTTTCACTTGCTCTGAGTCAGGGATAACATCTGACTCTAATTTAAATATATCAAGGGCTCTGTATATCTCTTTTGTATATGTGATCTGACCTTTATCAGAGTTTCTTGATGGAATAAAATTTGTAACATTACTACCTTCAGACTTCATCTGCGATTCAAAATATTCGCCGGCATCAGCAAATGCAGATGCACCGCGAATAATCTGGCAGACGGTCATAGCGGCCCAATCAAGTTTGACTTTTAATGCGAATTTGAAAGAGTCAATCATTTGAGAGAAGTTTTCCTCGGGTAGTCCGATAATAAAATTCCCACCGACAAATATCTCCGGATACTTATCAAGCATCTTGGAAAAATTTAGAAATTTTTGATGGGTGCCTGGTTTCCGCACCTTTCGCAGCTGATCCGGGTTTCCTGTTTCTATGCCGATCTTAAAACCAATACAGCCAGAATCACGGATTAAACCAAGCAATTCCTCATCTATTGAGGCCGCGATCATGCCGTTGTTTGCGGACCAGTGTATCTTCCAGTTTCTCTTAATAATTTCCCTCAGAAAAGCCTTAAACAGCTTCATATTAAAAGTCGGATCATCATCAAGCAACTCGAAATGGCGAACGCTACAACTGTTTACCAGGAATGACATTTCAGCGAGAATATCCTCGATAGGACGAGAACGAACCCCTCGTCCCATAAAATCCCGAACCGCACAGAAACTGCATTCCCCACGACATCCTCGACTTAACTGGATCGCAGCAAACGGGGCTCTTGCCCCGTGTTCTCTCCTGGAAAAGGGGTTCAGGGAACCATATTTGTAATAATCAGAAATATTTACCAGCTGGTAGCTGTCAACCAGGTCTCCTTTGACCTCAACAATATCTCGCTCTCCAGATGTTTCATGGAATTGTGTGTCAATGCTGAACAGAATGCCGGGTGTTTCTTTATTCCCAGTATTTTCATAAGTAATTTTATCTAATAAATAGTTAAGCTTGTTCTCGCCTTCACCTTGTACAACAAAGTGGCAGAAATCGTGAGAAAGTAAATTTTTCCACTCATAGGTTGCAATCACACCACCGGCAATCACAATCGACTTGCCTCGAGATTGAAGTGCCTTAAGGACTTTAAGCAAAGGAGTAATTCCAACGTCAAACAGGCACGACAATCCTACAATTGAAGGCTGAAAATCATCCAGACATTCGACCAGGATGTTAAGCCAGTCATTATGATCGAACCCTGGTTCGGTATGTACTCTTCTCAATATTTCATAATTTAAGTCTAATATTCGCACTTCAAGGTCTCGGTGTTTTATACTTTCGTAAAGATACTGAATCCCGGTTGGCGGAAAAATGTAATACGCTCCACCGAGCGCCGTATCTCGATTGAACGAATCAAGAATCACTTGTGGAATCTGTATAAACAACAATTTATTATTTTCTACATACTTATCTCTCAGCAGACGGCAATATTTATCGAATTGATGTGAATCATGACACACAGCAACATTCTCATCTCCCTTCATCATAAACTCCTACCTAATTATAACCATTTAAATTTATGCTCATTCAAACCATAAGGTTAAGGCTGGTATCAAAAGAATGCTTTGGGAGTAATCTTGGTTTTGTCTATGGTGTTCCAATCCGATGCTACATCTTTAAAAGTTCTAACAAAATTATCCAGGACGAATTCCAGTTCATTCTTAGTAATGGTTAACGCCGGAGAAAAACAGACTCTGTGCCATTTACCACTTATCAATATATTATATTTTTCTTTCATCTCCTTGACCAGTTTCAGGCCAAATAAGTGTTGTTCTTCACATTTGTATTCAAGTGAATTCCTCAATCCCCTGCCACGGACGTTCGAAAAAAACGGATGTAAACCAAGCTCATCTTCAAGTGTGTTTCTTAAGAAATCACCCTTTTCAATCACCTGGGCGAGAAAACTGTCATCATGAATAATTTCCTGAACAGCCAATGCAGCGGCCACGCAAAGTGAATGTCCTTGATGGGTGGTTGAATGCTGTATCTGGCCCTGTCCATTCTTGATCTTTTCTTCAATCTCACTACTAGTTATCACTGCGCTTACTGGGGCAAATCCAGCACCGAGGGTTTTCCCTAAAAATATGAAGTCAGGTGTAACGCCATCCCAATCGACACAATAAATCTTTCCACTTGTACCGGTACCGCACCACACCTCATCAAGAATTAAGTGAACATCATATTTATCACATACCTGTCTGATGTACTTCCAATAATTTGGTGCTGGCGGCACATCTCCCACCAGGCCACCCATTATAGTCTCACCAATAAAGGCACAAACTTTCTCAGGCCCTATTTCAAGAATCTTATCTTCCAGCTGCTTGGAACTTCTTAATGCGTATTGCTCAATCGATTCATCCTCTCGTTTATCTCTATAGATGTTGTGCTCAGGTATTTTTACTCTTTCTTTAGGTAACAGTGGATTATAGAAATCAAAATTTGGTCTATGGCCCACAGCTAATGCATCAGTAGAAGATCCGTGATAGGATTGTTCTCGAGAAATGAACCATGTTTTTTCTTTATTTCCACTGTCATAATGAGCCTGATAGCTTAATTTCATTGCTGCTTCGCAAGCTTCGCCCCCAGAGCCGCCGACGAAATAAACCCGATCAAGTTTGTGCTCGGCTCTTGATAATAATAACTCTGCTAACCGGTCTCTGTTTTCATCAGAAAAGGCCTTGCAATCAATATGTGTAATTTTTTCTGCCTGGTTTTTTATGGCCTTTATCACGGAAGGCTGAGACCAGCCTAGTATCGCATGGGCAGTAAATCCGCCTGTAGTGTCAAGATATTTTTCGCCGTTTTTGGTATAAAGATAAACACCTTCACCACGCTCTATATAGGGAGGAACAGGTTCGTTAAGGAATGTTCTCAACAGGCTGGATGTGCTCATTTTTTCACCTGATTAAATTGAACGACCCCACCAATAAGGCCGGTAGTTTCATTTGTCGGTTGAAATAGACTGAAGGTTCAATGAATTATTACTTGATGATAAAAAACATGTGGACATCCATGTATTTTTACATGCAAAAAGCTATTACTCACTCTCCATATTTATGAGAACACGACCGGCGTCACCGCTTCTTACTACATCGATCGCCTCATTGATTTGATCAAGAGAAAACTCGTGTGTGATCAGACCGTCCAAGGTCATTTTCCCAGACTGTATCAAACGAACATATCGAGGAATGTCAATATGAGGAACAGCATCACCGCCATGAGATCCGGTTAGGACCTTATTGAAATGAATTGGCAACGTGTAGATCGATACATTATTGCCCTTGGTTGGAACGCCGACCAAAATTGTTTTGCCATCAGGATGTGTGAGTTCGTAAGCTTGTTCAATGATTCTTGGCAACCCCGTTGTTTCAATGACTACATCTGCGCCTTGAGGCCCAACAATTTCATGAATAGCTCCATCAAGATCCGGAACTGCCAACGAGTTCAGGCAGTGGGTCGCTCCGAACCGTTTGGCCATTTCAAGTTTCGCGTCTTTAATATCGATTCCAATAATCGGGTTTGCAGAAACCATGCTGGCGGACTGGACGATATTCAGGCCGACCCCACCTGTACCGAAAACAACGACTGACTGGCCGACCTTAACTTTGGCATCGTTATTAATCACGCCCATGGCAGTTGTTACAGCACACCCAAACAAAGGAGCAATCTTCATATCGAAATCTTCGGGGATAACGGTCAATCGGTTTTCAGAGATAACACCATAATTATTAAAAGTGGTCACCCAGCCAGCGTTGACTTTGCGGCCATCCCAGCCATAACTCGGAGTCTCTGACTGAGTCCCATCACTTTGACGCCAGTGTAACACCACTGTATCGCCGGATTTAACGGTACGAACGCCCGGCCCAGTGTCAATAACAGTGCCTACGCCCTCATGACCAAGAAGGTGGGGAAGAAATTTGTCAGGGCCCTTTGCGCCTTCAATCTCGTTCATCTGAGCGCCACAAATACCGCTATATTTGATCTTGACCAGCACCTGACCGCATGAAAGTTCTTCCGGCAGTTTTACTTCGGTCACAACCAGCGGTTTATTCAGCTCCACTAGAATAGCCGCTTTCATTTTTTTAATTTGCAAAATTAATCTCCCTTTCTAGACCGTTAACAATGCTTCATTTTTTAATATTTTTATAATAAAGCGGCATAGCCGCGTTTCATAAAATCGTGTTACGATTTTATTCAAAATAGATAAATTCATAGTCCCCGGTATATCCAAAATGTTTAAAAAGCCAGATCCATTCGGCGGTATCAAAAAATGATTCACAGGTCAATGCCCAGCATTGAACGTTAAAAAGCTCCTGTTCATTGCGGTAACTCTCAAGCATGATATACGCATTTTTCCCTACCCTCTCTACCTCTCTTAACGCATTCTGCAATGCAAAGATACGCAAGTTAAACAGGCATCCCAAAGAAATTACAAGGTCAAAATAATTATCACCCCAAGGGTAGATGTCTTGAGCTCGGTATCGGAACAGATTATCCCGAATCTCTTCTTTTGCATCTGCTAGACCATGCTTAGAAATATCAAACCCGGTCAATTTTATCCCAGGCAATATTTTTTTAATTTCGTAAAGTAAATAACCTTTCCCACAGCCCACATCCAAAACCTTAGAGCTATCAGTTAAATTATAGGTTTCAATCAACGCCTCTGCCACCGGTTGCCAGCGTCCTTCCATGTATCTATATCCGCCGTAACCGTAGCGACGGTCACCATCCCAGTAGTCACTTTCATACTCCTTTGCCTTAAGCATACAATGAACTTTATCATCTACCATTCGATCAATGTACTTACGCTCAGTTTTCTTATGTAGTGGTGTAACAATGTTTAGCAATCTTCCCATGAAATACCTCCTTTTTTCGATTTAGACAGGATGAACTGGATATTCATCGTGTTACTAATAAGGGCGAACTTAGGGGCTTCGCCCCAATTGGAATAGTGGAATTATGGAATAATGGGTTCTGGAAAAATGGCGTACTGGTCTATTGGCAAAATTCCTCTTGACAGGGAGGCAATAAAATCTATAAGTTCCTTATTCAAACCAACATTCCAAT
>SDBV01004414.1_pt1 | contig 20285 bp, 11 predicted proteins | sample 2277081 | NCBI WGS metagenome assembly SDBV01 (sample SAMN10402039, study PRJNA504765) | marine sediment metagenome | isolation source: marine sediment core GS10_PC15, 223 cmbsf | place: Arctic Ocean: Southern Knipovich Ridge | collected 2010 | reverse complement strand
TGCCGCCGCTGCCTGTGTTATGTAGCTGACACCGTTAAACTTTGTGCAGTGCCTTCTGTTCCACAACGCGTTAACGTTAGCAGCCTCGCCGTCTGCGTTATATGCTTTAAGCTCGTTGGGCACAACCGTAAATCCGCATCGTACGCCGGTAAAACCCGCCGTCTTGGAAAAACTCCTGAACTCAACTGCAACTTCTTTTGCGCCGTCGATCTCATAGATAGAATGCGGAATGCTCTCGTCTGTGATAAAAGCCTCGTATGCAGCATCAAAGAAAATGATGGATCTGTTTTCACGTGCATAGTCAACCCACTTTTTCAGTTGCTCTTTCGTCGCCACCGCACCTGTTGGGTTGTTCGGATAGCACAGATATATCATGTCTATCTTTTCATTTGGTATCTCCGGCGTAAAATCATTCTCAGCAGTACACGGCATATAAACTATTCCAGCATACCGGACCCCATCGGATGGACCGCCCGTTCTGCCTGCCATCACATTCGTATCAACGTAGACCGGGTACACAGGATCGGTCACCGCGATAGTGTTATCGGTTCCGAATATTTCCTGAAAATTACCCGTATCGCACTTTGTCCCGTCGCTTAAAAATACCTCGCTTCTGTCAATATCAACACCATGTGCCTTAAAGTCATTATCGATTATCGCATCGAGAACAAAATCGTATCCTTTTCCGCCGTCATCGTAACCGTAGAAAGTTTCTTTGACGCCCATTTCGTCAACAGCTTTGTGCATTGCCGCGATAATCGCAGGCGCCAACGGCTCGGTTACATCTCCGATACCAAGTTTGATTATCGCAGCAATCGGATTGGCTGCGACAAATTCACGAATACGCCGCCCTATCTCGGGAAACAGATACCCGGCCTGAAGCTTAAGAAAATTTTCATTAACCTTGATCATAACTTTTAAATCCTATTAACATAAAACATTGTAAACAAACAGCTTATCAGCATTAATATAACAGTGCTGACTCAACGAACCAGTATTCTATTATTATACTCGCTCTACGTCAATAATTACCTCAAAAACAGCCAAATTGCGTTAATAACCATACTCCCGGCAATTATCGGACTATTTGCATCGAAATACCGTCATTGTTTATATAACCTCAATAATAAAAATATTTTACGTTAAAACAGGCATCGAATTTGTCGAAATATCAAAGTCAGAATGCGCAATTACTTCATCCTGTTTCATGGAGAGCAAATGGCAGATAAGGCTAAACAAAAATTTAGCGATTACACCAAGCAGCAGGCTGTCTGTCCGGATCAACTGAATAACTCTACCGGCGACTGGCTAAAGGTAGAAGATGTAATGACCACCAAGGTACTGACCATCGCTCCAGAAAAAACGCTCGCGGATGCCGCAAAGATCATGGCAAAGAAAAAAATATCGTGCATAGTCGTTACTGATGGCGACAGCATAAAGGGCATTCTAAATGTTTCGGATCTTCCCGGAATAATCGTAGACAGTTCAGATGAGCTGAAAAATATAAAAATAGCCGATTGTCTAAATGAAATTGTTGCCACCGTTGAGCCAGACACATCCACTCTAAATGCCAGTACAATACTCGAAAACGAAAAAATTAAATCGATTCCAGTCATAAAAGATGGCGCCCTTGTCGGAGTTATAACACAAACCGATATTTTCAAAGCCATCAAGAACAGCCTGCATGCAGAAGAAGAAAAACATTTCAAGCTTCTCGAAGGATCAAAGAGCAGCATTTTCACCACCGATCAAAACGGAATTATAACATATGTAAATCCTACTTTTATGCTGCTGCTTGATCTCAAAGACAGATCACAGGTTATAGGCAAACCTTTCCTACCCGAGAACTTCTGGGAAAATCCGGAAGACAGGATTTGCTTTCTTGATGAATTGAAAAAAGGTTTTGTTAAAGCAAAAGAACTTACCATTAAAACAAACATAGGCAAGGTTATTTACGTAACAGCATTTATTACCTGCACACGCAATATACACGGCCAGATAAACGGAGCACAGGGAATACTGCACGACATCACTGCTAAAAAAGAACTCAACTCGATGAAAGAAATGCAAATATCCCTTGCCAAAAGCGAAGAACGATTCCGTTCCTTGCTGGAAAGCACAAGCGACTGGATATGGGAAGTAGATGCAGACCACAAGTTCACATATTCAAGCCCTAACATAAGCGAGCTTCTTGGTTTGGACAGCGACCAGATGATCGGGAAAACATTTTTTGATTTTATCGACCAGAAAGCCGAGGATAACACCATCGAGACGCTTAGATCGGCGATGCAGTCGAATCAAAACTTCAAAGAGATAGAGATAGTATTCAAAGATGTTAATGGACATCGACATATTGCTCGATGTTCCGGTTCGCCGATACTTGACGACAGTGGAAAGTTTAAGGGCTTTAGGGGCATCAATCGAGATATCACAAATCGCAAAAGAGCTCAGATCACTCTCGACGAGGCACACGAAGAACTAAAGGATGTCAATAAAAAACTCGAAAAGCAGAACGACGCATTAAACGAATCACGTGCATCGGCTCTAAAGCTTATAAAGCTTTCCGAAGAAGCGAACGCAGAAACAGAAAATGCTAACAAACGGCTTGAAGCATCGGTCAAACAAGCTAATAAAATGGCAAAAGATTCCATACTTGCAAATAAGTCGAAAAGTGATTTCCTTGCAAACATGAGCCATGAAATCAGAACACCCATGAACGCTATCGTAGGTTTCAGCGACATACTCTTCGAAGAAAAACTCTCAGATGAACAAAAAAACTATGTAAATCTGATAAGGGACTCAGGACAGAACCTGTTGCAGTTGATCAATGACATACTTGATTTCTCGAAGATCGAAGCAGGAAAACTGGATACCGAAATAGTTGACTGCTCGATAAGCGATATCTTGAGTAATATCGAATCCATGATGAAAGCCGCGGCGAAGAAAAAAAGTATTGAGTTTAAAGTCATATATGAAACAAAAATACCGAAAATAGTAAAAACAGATCCGACCAGACTGCACCAATGCGTTGTTAATCTTATTAACAACGCCATTAAGTTCACCCAGAAAGGTTATGTCCACACTTTCGTTTCTGTGCATAAGTCACAAAAGAAGCATTGGATCAGGTTCAGGATCGAAGATACCGGCATCGGAATAGAAGAGTCTATGTGCAGGAACATTTTTGAATCTTTCTCACAAGCGGACTCCAGCACAACAAGGAAGTTTGGAGGTACAGGACTTGGACTTGCCATAACCAAAAGTCTTACTGAGTTGCTCGGCGGAAGTATAAACGTTTCGAGCAAACCGGGCAAAGGATCGGTATTCACGATTGAGATACCTGCTATGGTAAAGTCGGATGCCTTGTTAGACGATGATTATGGACACACAGATAAAGATAAGATTTCTAAAAACGAAAAACAACGCCTTTCCGGCAAAGTTCTTGTCGCCGAGGATAACAAGTCAAACCAAAAGCTTATCAAGTTAATGCTCAACAAGATGGGAATATGGCCGATTATCGTAGAAGACGGCCAGAAAGCTGTGAAAATCCACAAAAACGACAAATTCGACCTCATCATCATGGATATTATGATGCCGAAAATGAACGGATACGACGCTGCCGAGGAGATAAGAAAAACCGACACCGATATTCCTATCGTTGCAATTACTGCAAATGTAATGAAAGGGGACGCGGAGAAATGTTTTAATGCAGGATGCACAGAATATCTTTCAAAACCTATCAAACATGCCGAACTCTATAAGATACTTGAAAAATATCTTAAAGAAGCGGTCGCACCGGAACAAACAAAGCAGAATACAAAGATCGATCCGTCCGACGAAACAAGTTCCAGGGCAACACCGGATAATTCGGATCAAACACCGATCGAAATATCGAAATTTGAGGATGATCCGAAAATGTCAGATAAGATAAAAATATTCTTAAGCGAAATTACAGATATAACTGACGCCCTGGAACATACCGCCAAAATAAAAGATATGCCGCTTTTAAAAGCATTGATCGAGCAGCTCACGAAAGGCTCAGAGCGGACAGGTTTTATTGCGTTTGCTGAAAAAGTAAAACAAACCGAAGCAAATATTGCCAGTAAACCGGAAAATACAGAGTTGGAAATACAGACTCTTAAAAAGCTGGCTTGGCATATCGTAAACAATCAAAAAGCTAAATCACTTTAAAATAAGGAGAAACAATGAAGAGTTTGATAGTTGAAGATGATTTTACCGCACGTAAACTGATGCAAGTCTATCTTTCTGACTTCGGAGAGTCGTTCATTGCAGTTAACGGCAAAGAAGCTGTCGAAGTCGTCAGGGATGCGATTGAGAAAAACGAACCTTTCGATCTTATCAGCATGGATTTTATAATGCCGGAGATGGATGGTATCGAAGCGGTCAAAATTATCAGGCAGATAGAAAAAGAAAATGGCATCGAAGGGCTTAGCGGCGTTAAGATCATAATGGTAACCGCCAAGGAACTGCCTAAAGATATTTCCGATGCGTTCAATACCGGCTGTGGATCATGCCTCCTAAAGCCCGTCAGGAAACCGGCACTAATGAAAAAGATCGAAAAACTTGGATTGCTTCAAAATCAATCTTAATCAGTAATGGTAAAAACTATATGACCGATCAATGCAAAAAACAGAAAACCGATTCATTGCCTAAAGAGGGCAATTATATGGGATCTTCAAACAGCGAGGATAATTCGTATATGCTCGTCAGGGACCTGATGAATCCAGATGTAAGAACGATCGCGCCCGCTGTCAGGCTCACAGAAGCAATTGCCTTGATGGCAAAATGCGACATCTCATGCCTTATAGTCGAAAATGAACACACCGCCATAGGCATCATTACCAACGATGACATTAGAAAGGTGATCATTGATCACTGCAGGGATAATATCTCCGAACTTCTCGTCTCGGATATAATGTCATCCCCGATCAAAAGTGTACCGCCGGATATGTCTGTTCTGCTAGCCGGCAGAATAGTTGACTCGCAAAGTTTCAATCGCTTACCCGTCATAGAAAACAATAAGCTCGTCGGGCTCATCACACAGAAAGATATACTTATGGCAGTTAAGAACAGCCTTCTCGCCGAAGAGGAAAATAATTTCAGACTCATGGAATCCTCTCGCAGTTGCATCTTTACTACAAACATCGACGGGGTTGTAACATACATAAACCCCGCGCTTATGAATTTGCTCGGGATCGACAGCAGGCAAGAGATTATTGAACAAAAATTTCTTCCGGAAAAATTCTGGACCGGCAAAACGCAAAAAGAAACTTTTTACCAGGAACTAAAAAAAGGCTCGGTCGATACGATGGAAGTCATTCTCAGAAACTCCAACGCCGACACACTTTACTGCACGCTGTTTTTTACTTTTACAAGTAATGACAAAGGACAGATCGCAGGCTGTCAGGGTATTATTTACGATGTTACCGACCAAAAAGAACTCGTAGAGCTAAGAGAAACGCAAGAGCAGTTAAAGCAAAGCAGGCAGAAATACCAGGACCTGATAGAGAACACTTCTGACTGGATATGGGAAATGGACGATAAGTATTCATATACATATTCCAGCCCTTCCGTAGCCGACCTGCTGGGCATAACAAGTGAGCAGGTCATCGGCCAAACGCCGTTCGATTTGTTAGCATCGGTTCAGGATGAAGATTCGATAGAAAACCTGCAGAACACTTTAACAACACACGCCCCTTTCAAAAAACTCGAAAAGAACTTCCTACACACTGACCGCAGTGTTGTGGTTTTACAAACCAGCGGCGAACCTATCGAGGACCACGCCGGCAATTTCAAGGGTTATAGAGGTATCAGTAGGGACATAACAACAAGAAAAAAAGCTGAGCAGATACTTAACGAAGCGCATCTTGAGCTAATAAAGATCAACAAGCAGCTCGAATCAAAAACCAAAAAACAGGCCAAACCAAAACGCAAATCCGCCGCAAAAAAAGACTAAAGATTCTTGCGAACGTAATTAACCACGTTATTAAATATCGTCATCCCGTCAGCTTCCGACCGGTCCTTCAAGCGTCCCCAATGCGGGTGCTGCGTATGCTGCACATAGCGTTCCGGGTGCGGCATTAACCCAAGCACTCGGCCCGTAGAATCGGTCAGCCCTGCGATAGAATCAGTCGATCCGTTCGGGTTTACAGGAAACTCGCCAAACCTGCCGTCGGCGTCAACATAACGAAAAGCGACATGCCCTTCGGTTTTTAGTTTTTCAAGTATCGCGGTGTTTTGGGTGACCACTTTTCCTTCGCCGTGTGCGATAGGAAGATATATCCGCTGTCCCTGATTTATGAAAACACATTTCTCGCTGGAAGGTTCAAGGTGTATCCACCTGTCTTCAAACTTGCCGCTGTCATTGTTCGTTATGCTAACAGGCTGATCAATAAGGTTTGCCCCGGTCTGCCCTTCAAACCCAGGCAGTATCCCGGTCTTGACAAGTATCTGAAAACCGTTACATATCCCCAGCAAAAGTTTACCGTCTGCGACAAACTTATTCAGTGCATCTGCCAGATGATGAACGATCTGGTTGGCAAGTATCTTGCCCGCTGCAACATCGTCACCGTAGCTAAAACCGCCCGGGAGCACAAGTATCTGGTACTCGTCGAGACAAGCCGGGTTTTCGATAATTCGATTTATATGCACCCGCTCTGCTGACGCACCTGCCTTTTCCAACGCGAATTGCGTCTCCAGATCACAGTTAACACCAGCCGCACGCATTACGATTGCTTTTACATTTTCCATATTTATTCTTTACACCTTAAAACTTAAACTTTACTTTATTAATCAGCCTCGGCCGAAAGGCCGTTTCAAACGACTAAATACTAACGACTCTGAGTCTGTTTACAGACTCAGAGGTTTTTGCCATGCTGCCTTTAATGTGTCGATCTCAATGTCGATAACATTTTTATTATCCTGCGAAATAATAACAAGCTTTTTCTCGTCGGTTACCTCTCCGATCTGTCCGAATGGAATATCAAGCATCAGCTTTGCGAACTTATCGAAATTACCCGGCTGCACTTCAACGATATATCGCGAGTTTGATTCGCTGAACAATTGCCCGTCGTTTCGCACGCAGTCCTTGCTCCTGGCAAGCCCGTTAAGGTCCGCCTTTACGCCAAGTCCCCCCGCAAACGCCATCTCTGCAAGAGCGACCGCAACTCCGCCTTCGCTACAGTCGTGGCAGCTCACTACAAGCCCGTCGATTATCGCCTTATGTATACGTTTGGCGGTTTCCGCTGCCGTTTTCAGGTTCACCGTCGGAACATTCGCACCAAGCTGACCGCTAAGTTTATAATAATGCGATCCGCCAAGCTCGTTCTTCGTAAGCCCCACCGCAAACAGCAGGTTGCCGGATTCTTTCGCATCCATCATCACGCATTTATTAACATCGTCAACGATACTCATTGCGCTTATCAATAGCGTCGGTGGTATCGATATTTCCGTCCCGTCATCGCATAAAAATTCATTGTTAAGCGAGTCCTTACCCGAGATAAACGGAGCCTCGAACGCCATCGCACCGTCATAACAAGCCTGCGACGCCCTTACCACCGAACCCAACGTTTCGGGCCGCGTACAATCGCCCCAGCAAAAGTTATCGAGTATCGCTATCCGATCGGGCCGAGCCCCAACGCACACAATATTTCGTATCGCCTCATCGATCCCCGCAAGCGCCATCCAGTACGGATCGATGTCGCCGTACATCGGGTTCATCCCGCAGCTAATGGCGAGACCCTTATCGCTGTTGCACTTGGGACGTATCACCGCAGCGTCGCTTGGCCCGTCATTACAAACACCGGTTAGAGGCTTAACAACACTGCCCCCTTGCACCTCATGGTCATACTGACGGATAACCCATTCCTTGCTCGCAACATTATAGCTTCCAAGTATCGCCAGCAACTCGTCGTTATAATTATCCTTCTCGGGAATATTAGGCTCGCTAAGCTTCGGGCTCTTCCATGTTGCCTGCCGAGAATACTTACATATCCCGTCATGCAAAAACTCCATATCAAGCTGACCAACCTGCTGACCGTTATATTTCAGCGTAAGCTTTTTATCGTCGGTGAATCTTCCTATTACCGTCGCTTCCACATCTTCCGACGCGAACAATTTGCTTATCTCTTCGACATTCTCGGGCCGAACCGCGATAACCATTCGCTCCTGCGCCTCGCTGATCCATATCTCCGTATGGTTTAGCCCTGCATATTTAAGCGGAACCTTTTCAAGGTCAACCTCGGCGCCGAGCTTTTCGCCCATCTCACCAACCGCGCTGGAGAGCCCTCCCGCACCACAATCGGTAATAGATTCGTAAAGATCACGGTCACGCGCCACCAGAAGCGTATCCAGCATCTTCTTTTCCACGATCGGGTTTCCGATCTGCACCGCATGCGAAAAAATATCTTCATGTTCGTGCGTCATCTGACCGCTTGAAAACGTTGCTCCGTGTATTCCGTCGCGACCGGTCCTTCCGCCGACAACCATAACAACGTCGCCGCTCTTTTCATTCTTAAAACATTTATCGTTCGGAATAAGACCGATGTTCCCACAGAACACCAGCGGGTTCGCCATATACCGGTCATCGAAATAGATCGCACCGTTAACCGTCGGTATCCCCATCCGGTTGCCGTAGTCCCGTACCCCGTTAACAACGCCCTTCATAATACGTTTCGGATGCAGCACACCCTTTGGTATCTCATTAAGTTTCTTGTCCGGCATACCAAAGCAAAAAATATCCGTATTAGCGATAGGTTGCGCGCCCATACCCGTCCCCATCGGATCGCGAATAACCCCGCCGATACCCGTTGCCGCCCCGCCGTAAGGATCCAATGCTGACGGATGATTATGCGTTTCAACTTTGAAGCAAACCGCTGTCTCGTCATCAAACGCAACAACACCCGCATTATCTGCGAACACCGATATACACCAGTCCTTATCAAGGTCCTTCGTCGCCTTGAACACCGTATCCTTCAGCAGATTATCATAATGAACAACCTCCCCGCCCATTTCCATATCAACGCTGCTGGTCAGCGTCTTATGCACGCAGTGTTCGCTCCACGTCTGCGCGAGCGTCTCAAGCTCTATATCCGTAGGATCCCGATCCAGCCCCTTATAATGCGACTGTATCGTCTGCATCTCCCGCAGGTTCAGGAAAAGATCCATCCCCTTGCTAACGCCTAACAGCGCATCGTCGTCAATATCCCGTATCGCTATCTCTTTGACGTTAAGCTCATAAGCCTTCGCATGCGGGCTCGGCGGCTCTTCATCGCTGCCGTATATCACATCTTCGATACAGTCGTTCGCAAGCGCCCGTCGCGCTATCGTTTCCTTTTGAGCATCGCTTAGCGTCCCAAGCAGCACATACTTCCGCGCCGTCCGAACGTGTTCGGCTGCAACTCCCATATCACCGATCGCCGCTGTCACCGATTCTGCCACAGGATCGGTCACACCGCTTTTAAGATGAACTTCGATCAAAGTCGCCATCGCAGGACCCGCAGGCGCACCGCTTCTGCCGATATAGTAATCCTCGCAGACCATATCCGTCAAAAGCTCTTCGGCGACTCGCTTGGCAAATCCTCCGTCCATATCCCCTTCGATCAGGAACACCCGCGCCGAGTGAACCATCTCAACCGTATTTACCCCAAGCTCTTTTACATCCTCAAGCACACTTTCGCCGTGCACATCCGGAAACCCGGCCTTGTTAGATACTTCAAAACGCCATTGCTTCACAGTTAATGATCCTCAGAATTAATTTTAAAACCCCCATACACATAAAACAACCTCGGCCGAAGGCCGACTCCACAACTACGAACTACCTACTCCGAACTATGAACTATTTAAAAAAGCTCCTTCTTTTTTATTTTATAATTTATCAATGCGTCCCTGTCACGTTTCGCCTTGCATAATAATTCTTCTATATGCTTTGCGTTCTTATTTTTCACTGCGATTTTCAGTTTTGTAAGTTCCTTAATAACCCTGTTGATCCCGCGTACCGTGTTGTCAGGGTTCGTAAGCAGTATATCCATCCAGACGCTCGGAGCACCCGACGCAACCCGAGTCGTATCGGTCAGACCCTTACCGGCGTACTTAATATCTTTTTCGCTCATTGCGTTTATAAGCGCCACCGCCGTCACGTGCGGAACATGGCTAACACTCGCAAGCACCTTATCATGCTCACCGGGGCTCATCGTGCCAACCTTGCACCCAAGCGCCGCCCAGAATTTCTTAGTCGTCGAAAAAGCCTTTGCGTTCGTCTTTGCGGTTTTAGTTACGATGCATTGAGAACCGACAAACAGATCGTCACGCGCAAACTCAACTCCACGCTTTTCAGATCCCGCTATCGGGTGGGAACCCACGTAATGGATTGTTTTACCAAAAATCTTTTCACCCCACTTATGAGGCAGTGTTTTAACCGACCCGACATCCGTAACGATGCAACCTTCCTTAAGCGTTCCCCTGATCTCTTTAAAGATGCCTTCAAAAGTGCGGATCGGCGTCGCAACGATCACCATATCGGCATCGGCAACGCACTTGCCCATGTCATCGATAATGATGTCAGCGACACCGTATTGGCGTGCTTTTTTACGAGTAGACGCCCGATGGCTGTACCCAAATGCCTTAACATTGGAAAAAGAACGCAAAATACGGAGAGTTATGCTGGCCCCTAAAAGACCCATACCTAGCACGCTTATTTTTCGTAAATCCTGCAAGATAAACACCTTATCAAAAATCCGTCTTTGACGTAAAGCACAATGAATTTAACCCGCCAGCCCCAGAAAGTCAATTTTTTTCTTTCATTTATAGACGAAAACTGATAATATGCTCATCCCGTAAAGGGAATAAGCCGACGGATAGGCAAAACCTTGATTTCTGAACTGCAAACGCAGCCAGAATTTTTTTACGTCTTTAAGTGATAAATGTGACAAGAACAATATGCCGGAAAACGAAATAAACAATAATGCCCAGTACCTACCGTTTGAGGACAGCATCGCGCAGATTGATCAGCAGATACAGCAGCTAAGGCGATCGTCCAAAACCGACGGAACCGACAACGCTGCGCAAATACGCCTGCTCCAGCGTCAACAGACTGCCGAGCTAAAGAAGTTATATTCGAACATGACCGCATGGCAGACCGTACAGGTCTCACGCCATCCCGAACGACCGATGGTCACAGATTACCTAAACGCAATGGTAAAGGACATCCGCCCCCTTCACGGCGACAGGTGCTTCGGCGACGACCCATCCATCATCACAGCCCTCGGCCAGATCGGACGTCAGCGAGTAATGATCGTAGGCCAGAACAAGGGACGAGACACAAAAGAAAAGATCGAGTGCAACTTCGGATGCCCCAACCCCGAAGGATACCGCAAAGCGCTGGCCAAGATGAAACTCGCGGAAAAGTATAACTTGCCAGTAGTCACTTTCATAGACACCCCGGGAGCATACCCCGGCGTAGGTGCAGAAGAACGCGGCCAGGCACGAGCCATCGCAGTAAACCTGATGGAGATGTCACGCCTGAAGGTTCCAATCGTATGCATCGTAATCGGTGAAGGCGGATCAGGCGGAGCCCTCGGAATCGGCGTCGGTGACAAACTTGCCATCATGGAAAACGCATACTACTCCGTCATCTCACCCGAAGGATGTGCAGGAATACTATGGCGCGATGGCGGGAAAGCCGACCTCGCCGCAGAGGCACTAAAGCTAACCAGCAAAGATTTGCTAAAGCTCGGTTTAGTCGATGACGTCATCCCCGAGCCATTAGGAGGAGCACACAGAAACACACACGACGCGATATATAACGTAGAACAATACATCATCAAAACGCTGCGAAACCTGAAAAGAACCGGAATCGAGAATTTGTTGGATAACAGGTACAAGAAGCTGCGTTCGATAGGTTCTAACTTCAAAACTCGCATCGTCCCGGCCCCTGCAAAAACAAAACCAGCAATCCCCGAAAGACTCTCAGCCGCAGCACAACTAGAGCAGGCGCACAACGCACCACCAGAAGAGATCACCCGCGACAACAAAGAAGGCAACATCCCACAAACCATCACAGAATAGCTGTCCAAATTTTCGCTACAAAAAGTTGTGCCAAAACCGTAACTGAGCTAAGCTTAAACCCTTGACGGTATTACATAGGGCCTGCGTCCCCTGCGTTTGATCATTTTATTGGCTTTGCGATTACCCTTAAAGGTTTCGCTATTGCCATCGAATTCCAATGTTTCACCGCAACGGTATGACGCATTCGCCAGCAATGGCAAGATTGACGACTTAAAGCCCTCTTCGATATCGCAAGTCAGATCTGAGCGTTTACCAGAACGCACCGCGGCAAGGAAATTACCCATGTGCCCCCCGCCGCCGGCGCCCGATGCATTCATAGGATCGGCTTCGACATCTGTGGATTCCGAACTCGGGCCCGGCTTATCATTGCGACCAAAATAAGTCTTCCATGTCCCGCCTTTAACATGCATCCAGCCATCCGTGCCATAAAACAGGTTGCCGATTTTGATCCTATCTTCCTTATTGGTGTAGATACCGCGAACTTCAAACGCCAACTGCTTACCGTCGGCATATTCAATGTTAGCTGACTGCGTATTGGCCGTATTCTGATCCGAAGGCGTGCCGTAGTATCCGCCCGAAGAACTGATTTTGACAGGATGTTCGTCCTTACCAAGTCCCCACCGCGCAATGTCAAACTGGTGCGGGCCCTGATTCCCAATATCTCCGGAACCGTAGTTCCAGTTCCAGTGCCAGTTATAGTGGAAACGGTTATAGCTAAACGGCATCAGATCTGCCGGACCGGTCCACATATCATAGTCAACCTTCGCCATATAGTCGCTGGAATACTGTTTTCCAGGTTTGTTAAAGACAAAATATTCGTAATCTTTTCCGGTCCCGACTCCGTCTTTGATGATCCCCAGCGGGCCGCGAGGCTTATAGCAAAGCCCGCGAGCCATATAAACATCTCCGATTCCGCCGTCATGCAAAAATTTCATAGCATTGCGGACATTCCCGATTGAGCGGTTCTGGAAGCCAACCTGCACGAGACGGTTATACTTGCGCGCCGCCTCGACCATCTTGCGCCCTTCCCAAACATTATGGCAGCAAGGTTTTTCAACATACACATGCTTACCAGCCTGACACGCCCAGATCGCGCACAACGCATGCCAGTGATTCGGTGTTGCAAAAACAACCGCGTCGATATCCTTATCGTCAAATAGTTTTCGCATATCGTTATAAGTGTCAGGCCGAGAACCTTGCTCCTGTTCGATCTCACCGGCACGTTGTTCTAAAACATTTCCGTCAACATCACAGATCGCTTTTATGTGAGCATTTTCGATCTCCATAACATTCTTAGCCAAATTCCAACCGCGGCTGCGAATACCGACCACACCTACGTTGATGCGATCATTGGCACCCGAAACCTTTGCCGGCCAGAAAAACGCACTTTGTTCTTCGCAGCCTGCGATCGCACCAGCCGCGAGGATACCCGCAGATATCTTACCCGTCGTAGCCATAAAGTCTCGTCGCGAAACAGATTTAGATTTGTCAGCCATTATAACGCCTCCTAATAAAGTAATAACTTTCTCAATATCAGTTCTCTTATTTAGCCTTAGACCACTGCTCGTTCAGATAAGTGATCACCGGCACAAGTTGTTTGTCGAAATTATCCCACCTGCCTTCAAGCGACAATCGCCCTTGATAATTGATGTCCTTAAGTGCTTTGAAGTAAGGCCTAAAATCGTAATTGTTGGTTCCCGGCATTTTACGTCCTTCACGTTCCGCCAGGTGACAGTGCTTAAGCAGCTTACCCGCATAACGGATCGACTCCGCACCTTCGTCATCTCGGGCCATGTGATAAATATCTGCCAGAACAGCAATATTCGGATGGTTAACTGCCCTGGCAATATCCGTCCCTTCTTTGACAGTATTTATAAAGTTGCATTCTTTACTGTTCAGCGGCTCGATAACAACGCATATCCCGTACTTCGCTGCGATCGGCCCCATTTTTTTCAGCAAAGCGGTAAACTGGTCGGTACCCTTCTCGTAGGGAAAACCTTTCGGCAATTTGCGAGATCCCCCGGAACCGAAAACGATGATCTTCGAACCCAGCCGTTCGGCACGCATAAAAGCCGTCTCTGCGTATTTCAGGATTTCCTCGTGATGGGTTTCCGGGCCCGTAGACCTGAGACTTCCCGGCAAAAAGCCGTTATAGCTGTAAACTTCCAGTGACGCCTTCTCAGCCGCCTTAAACTTCTCTTCGAACTTTTCATCCGGCTCCTGCGGATTCAAAAAGCGTTTAACGTTCAACTCAACGTAACTGTACCCTGCCGCTTTCATTTTATCGGCATTTGACACAGAGGTACATATCCCCCACGGCGGCGGAGTTTCCATGTCACGCTTAACCGGAACACCCTCATTGCACGAACACAAAAACAAAACGCCAAATCCCAAAGATATGCTGTTAATTAGATACCGTTTTAAATTTCTTCCGCTAGCCATTTTTGCCTCCCTGTTTAATTAATTTCAGCGCTCCATCTTATCGCTTGCGACACTAGCTTACGGTAGCTTTCATTCTCATAAGCGTCCGCGTCATGCCCCAACTGGATAAAGCAAACTCTCGACCGCCCATACTCTCTCGTCCAGCCGATAGTTTTATCGCTCGTCCCCTCGTCCGTCGTCAGCAGAACATTGTTATCCGCTTCGAAATAACAGCCTTTATAGTTCTCGTCATGAATAACAAAATCTCCCAGCCCGCGTGTAACAGGATGCTGCTTTGACGAGATACTTACTTTCATATCGACGTCATTCTTAAAGGTCGATCTTTTATAACTCTTCCCGCCCCTGACACCTTCGTTATGAAAAAACCTCCCTCCTGTGATCTTTTCATATTCCCGCCAGTCGTCAAACGCCCCGACTGCATGGTGTAGAACGACAAGCCCTTTGCCCTTGTTTAAAATATCGATGAAGTTTTTTTGTCGCTTTTCCGATATTTTCTGACTCATGTTATACAATACTATCACATCGTAAGGTTCGGCGTTAGACGCATACTCGAATATCTCGCTGTCGTCTTTTTGCTGGGCTTCCACATAGTCGACGTTTGCAAAACTGTCGAACATTGAAAAAAAACTTCCTCGTTCGAAATCATGTCCGCCGGTAACGATCAAAACCTTAACACCCGCAGCCCCCCCGCTTTGCTGTGACAGATCGCTATTGCATGAATTCAAAAATGCGGTCACAGTAAGCACCGACACCAAAACAATTATCCGACTTTTCCAGTTCACACGCCCAAAAAACATATCTTTCTCCTGCAATGCCGTGGATTATACCAAACCCACCTCAAGCTGCAAGCAGGAAATTAAGCTGCCGGTTTATGCGTAGGTGGTGAATTCCATTTTAAGGGCTTTTCCCCCTCTTTATTCTCGCTGCGGCAGTGTGTTGAAACTTGTGCACCTTCCCGGATTCGGGTTCAAAGATACGCAGAAAAGTGGTCCAAAACTGGACCGTTTCTGGAGATGATCAGCAATTCGAAGCAACGCGCAGAACCTTACCTGGGTTTGACATGTTTGGATGGCTCTCCGGAATCTAATCTACTCTTCAGCTTGAAGCAACTTTCTCTGGGGCCAAATGTTTGTTGATAATTCTCACTAATTCTCCGTGGTCGAGCGGTTTGGACAAATAATCATCACAGCCGGCTTCGATGCATTTTTTATCATCGCCCTTCATCGCATGGGCGGTCAAGGCAACTATTGGTGTCGTTATTCCTTCTTTCTTGATCGCTTTTGTTGCTTCGTAGCCGTTCATGTGTGGCATCATCATATCCATGAAAATCAGGTCAAATTGAGAAGTCAGGACTTTCTGCATCGCCTTATTGCCGTCTTCTGCAATCGTTACCTCAATGCCCATTTTCTCAAGCAGCGCCTTCATTAACATCTGATTGGTCGGGTCATCTTCAGCGACAAGTACCCGGCCGGAAAACTCAGGTTGCTCTGTTTCGGCTTTACGTTGGTCCGTTGTAAGACCATCAATATTGTGCCTGTCCAATAACGGCTGTTTCGTTACGTCAACGCCAGCCGGTATCGTCAGCGAGAATGTTGAACCCTTATCAACTTCACTGGCTAAACTCAGATCTCCGCCCAAAAGCTCTGCCAGTTGTTTCGTTATGGTCAGGCCCAGCCCTGTACCGCCATATTTGCGGCTTGTGCTTCCATCTGCCTGGCTGAATGACCCAAATATCAATTCCTGCTTATCAGGCGCAATACCAATACCCGTATCTTCGACGTCAAAGCGGATATACGGCTGATCGTCTCTGTCTTCCAGGGAAACATTTACATATACGTGTCCTGTCTCGGTGAATTTAATAGCATTGTTTATAAGATTGAGTAGGCATTGATGCAAGCGAGCAAGATCGGTATGTATCTGTGCGGGCAGGCCGTCACATTCGACAATTTTAAAATCAAGCTCTTTGCCTTTTGTTTCTGGTCTCACCAATGATTCGATAACGGCAAGCAACTTTGCCAATGAGCAATCGGCAATATCAATGTCTATCTTGCCAGCCTCAATCCTGGAAATGTCCAGGATATCATCTATGAGGTTCAAGAGGTTTGCGCTGCTTGCTTGAATGATATTGGTGTATTCTTTCTGTTCATTCGTCAATAATTCATCGGCAAGTATCTGGCTAAAACCAATAATCCCATTCATCGGCGTGCGAATCTCATGGCTCATGTTGGCAAGAAACAGGCTCTTGGCAATATTTGCAGCCTCTGCCTTATGCATTGCTGTTTCCAGATCTTTCTCTGCCTGCTTGCGATCGGTGATGTCGCGAGCATATAGATTCGCATATCCGGTTTCTTTTACCGGGGCGATAATAATCGAAAAGACTCTGTCTTTTGCTTCTTCTTCTTCTTTTTCTATGCCTTTCCCGGATGCAAAGGCTTTTGTAATTAAGTTACACCATTTCTCAGGAACCGTTTTTCCTATACTTGATTCCCACTTGGTAAGTAACAGCTCACCAGCTTTGTTGCTGTATAAAACTTCACCGTCTTTGGCGATACGCAAAACAGGATTGGGATTTTCGGATGGGAATTTGGATAGGTTACGCATTTCTTCCTGCCTGTCGTCCAGCACAGTTATCATTGCATTGAACGATTCGCCAAGGTTACATATAGGATTGCTTCGTGCCTGCTGATATACCTCGCACTTGGCGCAATCCTTGAACTTTTTTGCAAATTGTCCCTGCACCTCGCCTTTGCAGAAGGTGCCGGCAATCTCCCAGCACCGTACCGGCGCCGATTCACTATAGGCCGGACAGTCGGTTTTGTCACAGTTCTTTGCCTGCTGGCAATTTACCATTTCCGTGTTCTCAAATCGCAGGGTTTCACCGCCACCGTCCTTTGCAATGACCGAAAACATAATATCACTGATTTTGTTGGCCGTACTAACAAGCTTTTGATTAGTTTCCTCAAGCCGACTTTCGCTTTCCTGCAGATTCGTCTGCTGCAAACAGATGCCCCGGTCGGTCCGTCGCAGCAGGACAAACAGAAACCCAAACAGTCCGGCCAGAAGAACCAATGCTCCCGCTGATGACACAAAAATAACATAAGACAACTCCGCTTTTGCTTTGGAGATATCGTGCATAATGATCAGGTCGCCCACCGCGGTGCCGGAAGCATCGGACAATGGTTTGACTATAACACGGCATAATTTGCCACCAATAGTTGCTTCGGCGGTTATGTCTTCGTGCATGTGGGCTTCTTCGCTGACAAATCTCTCGGCTTCTTCGGGGAATCGGCCCAGAGATGAGTAGATAATTACATCGTCGGCAAAGCGATCCCAATCGGCCTGTCGGCCGAGCATTTTCATACCCGATTCCCAACTTTGACGTTTCAGGGCGTTTTTGCGAATGGTCGCCGCCAGATCAATTTCGTGTTCGTCGGATATATTTTCCAGAATATCCTCGATCTCCTTGCCCAGTTCAAAGTAACCGATGAGGATTTCGCCATCGAAAACCGGCCGTACCACCCGCAGCGTGAAGGTGCCCAGCGGTCCCAATTCAATGCCACAAGCCGTCTGCTTTGTACGTTCAGCCTCAAGCGTGGTGAAACGGTTAATCAGATCGCCGCTCTTGTCGGGGTTATGCACACGCAGCAGATTCACCCGGTCGGGACGCTGGAAATAGAAGTGTGTGATACCGTACTTGGCCCGAAGTTGCTTAAAGACGGGTTCATAGTCTGCCAGCAGGCGTTCTATGTCCTGCGCCTTTAGCGCATCGATAAGGTTCACTTCGCGGAGCAAAACATCTTCTAGAAGGGACAGTGTCTGGGATTGCGCTTCCAGAAATTCCTTCAAATCGTATGATACCGCCTCTAATTTCTCCCGACTGGACTGGTTCAGCTCTTTTTGATAGTGGTTTAACATTATCGTTATAAACCCGCCTATAAGCAGCAGCAGCACAACCGTCAGCGGAACCATCAAACGCCCCTGAACCGGTTTGACCGAAACATTTGTTTCATCTGGACGAATTGCCATTATCCCTGACACAAGCACGATCAGCAGTATCAGCATAAGCCCAATAGGCAAAGCAGAGGCAACGGCGACATCCCATTTCCAGGTTTTCGCATTTACATCCATGCCCAATACAGCGATCAACTCGCCTGTCTGCGGGTCAATGAGCGGAACAATAGCGTTGACCCAAACACCCCATTCATCAGGAAGCGGACCTTCGACAAATGCTTCTTTCGTATTAAATATATTGAAGAGTTCATCGGAAGCATCATCATACACTTGGCCTGGCTCGGCTGGCGGAGAGTCCTCATCGGCATCTGTCTGGGCATCGAGAATAAATATTATCTCACCTTTATCTGATAGGTCCATCAGGAAAATGCAACTACAGTTTTCGTTGGCGTCCTTAATGTGTATCAATTGCTTCTTGAGATGCAGGTACTCCGACGACTCAAGATCAGCCTTGGTACCGGTAAGCATTTTAACGCGGGCAATATCTATCGATCGAACGACCAAATTTGCCTGTTGCAGAAGATCGTTGCGCATGGACTGGTCAGATCGTTGCATGCACCACCCGGCAAACAACCCGCCAACAATCAAAATCGCTACGCACACTGGCAAAACCCAGGCACATCCAGCCAGTTTCGCGGGAATCCGCAGAACGATCTTATCTTTGATTGTGCTTAAAACACTCATAATATCTCCTTGTTTTGCTGTACTAGCTATAACACAGGTCGAATGATCCGTATGTCATGTAATATCAGCCATATATCACGCTTACTTTGCCACAGATCACGCTTACAATGCCATGATGTTATTTCCACTGACGGCCCTCTATGTCGGACATACAGTAAAAGTACCACTATACATCTACTCTGCATCGGCATAAAAAAGGTGCGATATAAGTAAAAACTCACTGTTTATGGGGAAAAATTCTGAATTACATTCAACGCGAAAATGGGTCCCAGAATTAAAGGGGTCCCAGGAATTAAAGGGGTCTGGACCCTTTTTTTTCACAGAATGCCTTTAAACCATGCTTTAGAGCCATTATATTGCTACTTGTCAAATTAAATTTTAGAATCCCCCTATTTTTATTGTTGACCAGAATTAAAGGGCAGAGAATTAAAGGGGTCCCCAGAATTAAAGGGGTCAGTTTACGCCTTAGGTGGACCCTTTTTTTTCACAGAATGCCTTAAAACCATGCTTTAGAGCCATTATATTGCTACTTGTCAAATTAAATTTTAGAATCCCCCTATTTTTATTGTTGACCAGCCGGCGCAATTATTTTAAAGGAACCGAATTATTTTAAAGGAACCGGGTTCCCTTTACGATAAAATAGGGCAATTCACGCCCTAGGCAATTTACAAAAGCTTTTCCTCACTATCTTCATGCTGGAGCGAAGCGACAATCCAGCACCAATTAGGCTGCTGCCGTATAATTGGTGCTGGGCTTTTATCTTTTAATAAATCAGCCCGCGAAAGTTTACGCCTTAGGTGCGGCTCCACAACTCCGAACTCCGAACCCCGAACTCCCAACTTTTAAATTCGTGCTTAATTAGCTTCAAAATTCGTGTGCATCCGTGGTGAATCCTTCTTTCCTTCATGCCCGCCTGTCGCGGCGTAGCCTTGTGCGAAGCCGGATCATGGTGAATCAGCCTTTTTCCTGTTAATCCCATCTAAAAAAACAGCTTTTATCTTTTCTTTAAACCCTAGCTTTCATCCTGTCATCCTGTCTAAAAAAACTTTTATATTTGCTCCGCTATA
>SDBV01004413.1_pt1 | contig 20298 bp, 13 predicted proteins | sample 2277081 | NCBI WGS metagenome assembly SDBV01 (sample SAMN10402039, study PRJNA504765) | marine sediment metagenome | isolation source: marine sediment core GS10_PC15, 223 cmbsf | place: Arctic Ocean: Southern Knipovich Ridge | collected 2010 | reverse complement strand
TGTGAGTTTGCAGCCTCTACGGTTACCGGATTACTGCCAAGATCGTTCGGGTCCGGCGTCCACTGTATAACCCCTGTAGTTGTGTCTATGGTCATGCTTACAGGCGAAACAATAAGCGAATACGCAGGAGCCGGTATGCCCGTAGCATCTACATCGTACGTGTAAGGCTGGTTAACTAAAGCTATGGTTATTTCGGTTGAAGTTATCGAAGGTGCTGTGCCGGAAACATCTATCGCAAATACCTGTGTATCGCTGCCCTGTGAGTTTGCAGCCTCTACGGTTACCGGATTACTGCCAAGATCGTTCGGGTCCGGCGTCCACTGTATAACCCCTGTAGCTGCATCTATGGTCATGGCAGCAGGCGATACAATAAGCGAATACGCAGGAGCCGGTATTCCCGTAGCATCTACATCGTACGTGTAAGGCTGGTTAACTAAAGCTATGGTTATTTCTGTAGAAGTTATCGCAGGCGCTGTGCCGGAAACATCTATAGCAAATACCTGTGTATCGCTGCCCTGTGAGTTTGCAGCCTCTACGGTTACCGGGTTACTGCCAAGATCGTTCGGGTCCGGCGTCCACTGTATAACCCCGGTAGTTGTGTCAATGGTCATGGCAGCCGGCGAAACAATAAGCGAATACGCAGGAGCAGGTATGCCCGTAGCGTCTACATCGTACGTGTAAGGCTGGTTAACTAAAGCTATGGTTATTTCGGTAGAAGTTATCGAAGGTGCTGTGCCGGAAACATCTATAGCAAATACCTGTGTATCGGTGCCCTGTGAGTTTGCAGCTTCTACGGTTACCGGGTTACTGCCAAGATCGTTGGGGTCCGGTGTCCACTGTATAACCCCTGTAGCTGCATCTATGTTCATGCCTGCCGGCGAAACAATAAGCGAATACGCAGGAGCAGGTATGCCCGTAGCATCTACATCATACGTGTAAGGCTGGTTAACTAAAGCAGTAGTTACCTCTGTTGAAGTGATCGCAGGCGCTGTGCCGGAAACATCTATGGCAAATGCCTGTGTATCGCTGCCCTGGGAGTTTGCAGCTTCTACGGTTACCGGATTACTGCCAAGATCGTTCGGGTCCGGTGTCCACTGTATAACCCCGGTAGTTGTGTCAATGGTCATGGCAGCCGGCGAAACAATAAGCGAATACGCAGGAGCCGGTATGCCCGTAGCATCTACATCGTAACTGTAAGGTTGGTTAACCGTTGCGATGGTTACTTCTGTAGAAGTGATCGCAGGCGCTTCTCCCCAGGTTGTTGCACTGGCCGGTATTGATACTCCGCCAGTATTTAGGAAGCTGTCACGCATCTGTACGGTGTAGGTATACTCGGTATTGGGATCAAGGCCTGTATCGGTATAGCTTGCACCCAACTGCCAACTACTGTTTGTAGCTCCGGGATTGCCAGATGTTTCGGTAAAGTAGTATTTCACAGGACCGGAAACATCGCTGCCGACAGTTGCAGTCATGGTGATCTCAGCTTCGCTTATTGCAGTAGGAGCAGAAGCGAATGTTGCGGGGTTAGGAGTCGGCGGATCTGTTTCGCCAATAACTTCGTACTCATATATTCCCATATCGACCCTGCCATTCATCACTCGAGGCAGACCGTCAAAATCAGTCTCACCAGGCATCGGAATAAAATTGGGATCACCTGTATCGATGCAGGGTGAACCAGAGAGCAGACGATAGTCGCCCGGCTGAACAAAGAGTGGGTCTGCGTCAATATTACCGGTACCAGGGTAACCCCCTTGAACATTACAAAATGTTACAATTGGAGTTCCGCTACCGGTCAATGAGCCTCCCAAGTTGTCCCGGAAAATACAGTTAGTAACAAAAGGGATGTTGTCCATGTTGTGCATCCCGCCTCCAATATTATCGATGAAAATGCAGTTGGTTGTTGTAGGATTCGGATCATTGCTTCGCATTCCCCCTCCTTCACCGCCGAAGGCAAGGTTGCCGACGAAGATGCAATTAGCTATTCTTACTTCTCCGGTAGGTGTAAACTTTCCAACATGATTTTCCATCCCACCACCTGCAGAAGCAACATTGCCAATGAATTCGCAGTAAGTTATTATTGCATTGCTGTTTTTGCGGTTCGCCAGCCCCCCGGCTTCATCACCTGCGCTATTATTGATAAACTTGCAGTTGGTGATTATCGCATGGCTGTTATCATAATTGCGCATGCCGCCGCCATCATCATCGGACCTGTTACCGATGATAGTACAATTTGTTATTAAAGGACTGCTTTTCCGATTAAATACCCCGCCCCCCATAGACAATGCATAGTTTTTGCTGAAGATGCAGTTGTTCATAGTAGGGTCGCCCTGAAAAGTAAACATTCCGCCGCCCTGGTCATCAGAATCCAGGATATTGGCACTGCCTGCGGTTACGGTAAAACCGTCAATCACAGCGGTCCTGTCGGTTCCGGAGCCGATGACTACATGAAGGCTGTTTTCGGAGTTGTTGGCAAAATCCGGTCCATCATCACCATTTAAGTCACCGCTGAGAGTTGTTTCGTATGCCGCAAAATCTCGCATATCCGGATCCGGTTCACCAAAGCCGGCATAGCCGCCATAAAGAGCCACACCGTTGATAAGTTGGTACGTAGCACTTCGGTCGCCACTGCCGCTGGGATTAGCTGAACTACTGTCCGGCTCATAAGTTCCTGCAGCAACCCATATATTATCCCCGCTTACAGCATTTGACAAGGCATCTTGGGGATGGTTATAGGCATTGGTCCAACTCGATCCATCACGAGTGGGCCCAGGAGCATCAACGTCAACATAGATGGTTTGCCCTGCAACCCCTGGCTGGACTAGATGCACAACCAGCCCTAAAATGAAAAATAAGCCAAAAGAGTTTCTTTTCATCACCATCACTCCATAGACTGCTATGTAAAAACACCCATGGGAACCTATAATTAAAAGTTCCTATAATGTACCATTTTTTCATCTATAATACAAGTCGAAAATAGGTATTTCACCATAAATACCGGCAGCAAGTGTGAAATTAGTTGTAAGTGTCCTTTTAAGTGCGGCAGAAATGCATCGGAAGTTTTTAAAAAGTTTCTGTTTGATCATGATTTAAGGTTAATATTACTCAAGAAGCCCTTTGGTCTGGCACATTAGAGCCTAAACAAATAATCCTCAAATTACCACCCTAAACATGCCCTGAGAGGTGCTTCACAGGCAGCAGAACGTAGAACTTACTCCCCACACCTGACTCAGATTCGACCCAGATCTTACCATCGTTCCTGTCAAGTATACGACGTACTATCGTAAGCCCAAGCCCTTCGCCGGGAACATCTTTGGTTGGGTTAAGACGCTGGAATATCTGGAATGCCTTTTCGATATGCGATTCTTCCATGCCGATACCGTTATCTTCTATGCAATATACACAGCCGCTGTTTTGCGTTTCACAACTGATTTTGATCTTACCTTCCCGTTTAGGATCGAGAAACTTTAACGCATTCTCCAGCAGGTTCGTAAACACCTGGTTGATCTGACTGACGTCACCCGTACAGACGTCCAGCGGTTCGACTTTTACGTCCGCACCGACTTTCTCGATGCGATGATTCATATTGCTAAGGATACTGGCGATCATTTTGTTCATATTGATCTTTTTGACACGTAAGGATGCTCCCCCAAGCCGGCTCATACGCAGCAGACCGTTAAGAAGCATATCGATCTTTGTCGTTCCACCTTTGATATATCCAAGCGATTCTGGTATCTCTTCCGAGATCAATTTGCCGATTCTTTTAAGCTGTTTGCCTTCGACCTTTTCATCATCGAAAAGTTTTGCCAGTGATTTGCAACTGTCCCCAAGTTCACTGCAATACCCCTGTATGTTCAACAGCGGGGACCGAAGATCGTGTGAGCTTACATAAACTATGCTCTCCAGTTCTTTGTTTTTCGCACTTAGTGTCTTCAAGAGTTCTTCACGTTCTTTTTCAATACGCGTTCGCTCTATTTCTGTCGCAGCTCGCAATGCAAATATAAAAAGCGCAGATTCGACCAGCACGACAGTTCTCATCGGTTCGATATCCATAACTGAAAGCAGACCGAGTGCTTTGCCTGACGAGTCGAACAGGGGGGTACCAACATAGCTTTCAACACTCATATTCGCAAGCAGGTGATCTTCAGGGAACTGCTCCTGGACACTTTTAGGATAAACACACATCTTATTGCCGACAACGTTTTCGCAGGGTGTCCCTTTAAGTTCGTATTCGAAGTTCTCTGCAAACTTACCATCTGCCCAAACCAGGTGCGTCTGAATTTTAGATGTGTCCGTTTCAGAAAGTTTGCCCAGCAATACGTATCTGCACCCCGTAGCTTTCGCAAGGTGTTGTACAAGGCTGCGCAAATAATCTTCACCCGTTGATTGTGCCGTTCCTTCTACGATCAAACGCATTGCTTCCTGGACCTGTTTTTTCTCGGTTATATCGCGGAGACTCGATCGATGCCCCTGCGATACTCCCTTCCTGTCATAGATCGGCTGATATGACAATGATACCCAGATCACCTTACCATCCTTACGTCGTATACGTAACTCAAGGTCATTTGCGCTTTGACCTTCGAACGCATCCTTGAAGGATTCCTTGACGCTTTCTTTGTCTTCCTCGTAGATAAGAGGTAGTGGAAAATCCTTCATCGCCATGCATTCTGCCGGGGTGTATCCGGTTATTCTTTCAACTCCAGGGTTTACCCACAAAAGCGTACCTTTAGGGCTTACCCAGTTCTCCCAGTCGTATGTGTAATCCGCTATCGCACGGAATCGTTGTTCGCTAAGGCTAAGGGCAAGATCTTTTTTCTTTGTCTGTGTTATATCGATAACACTTCCGCGGGTATTGACAAGATTACCATCTGGATCGAATCTTGCCGATGCGTTCAGTAACACATCTACAAAGTTGCCGTTTTTATGTACCAGGGTATACTCAAGGTCCTTTGCTTCGCCCCTGCTTACTATATCTTTCCAATGTATTTCGAATTGTTTTATTTGTTCTGGCCGGATCAGATCACCCCAGCTCTTTTTACCGACGATTTCATCGCGATTATAACCTATCATATCGAGTTCTGCTTGATTGATATCCAGGATAGTTCTATCAGGACCGAATATATGGAAACCTATAGGTGCTTTTTGAAAAAAATCACGGAACCGGTCTTCACTATTTTCAAGGGCCATAGCGTTTTTGTGGCGATCCTCTACCAGGATCGCATTTTCGATCGCAACTGATGCAAGGCTCGCAAGACCCTGAAGCATCTCAACATCCTGATCGTTAAAGTCACGCCTGCCCTCGGTGTTATGTATTTCGAAGCATCCGAGCAGGGCACCGGTTGAGCTTAGTATCGGAACATCAACAAGGTTATAAAAGTTCAACTGTTTTTGGATTGCAGGTACTACGTGTTCGTCGTGTTCGGTATCGTTGCTAAGATACGGCGCGCGAGTTTTAACGATCCAGCCGGGCACACCATACCCTTCTTCAAACTCAAAGTGAATATCGAGAAGTTTGCCCCCGTTGTTATATTCGTTAAACACCATCTTGCCATTTTTGAAAGTACCCGCTGTTCCGGAGGTTGCCTTCATCAATTCCATCGCAGATGCCACCAACTCACGCATTACCACTTTAACTTCCAGTATTGCGTTTAGTCTTTCCGCCGCTTCGATCAAAACCCGAAGCTGCTCGGTTCGCTGCATAAGAGCGTGCTCTGAATCGCGACGCGCAAGCGTGTTTGCGAATAACTCGCCGATGCTGCGAAGTAGTATACGTGTATCGTCCGCAAAAGGACGCTCGATACGAACACTATCGAAACCGACAAAACCAACAAGCCCTTTTCTGCACACCATCGGTACGCATATGATCGACTTAATATCTTGCCTTTGCCACTCGGCCAGAACCGATTTAGCCTCAGCAGGAACATCGCTCATTTTACGAAAATAAACTGTTTCAAGCCGCTTCATCTGTTCGGTAAACCATGGGAACATTTCGCAAGGCGCATCTTGCAGGTGATCCTTTTGCGATTCGATACCTTTTGCGCACCACTCGTAAGTGTTGCTCATTAAAGTTTGGTTTTCACTGTAAAGAAAAATATAGCTGCGATCGACCTGAAAAAACTTCCCCAACGTGCCAAGTGCTTTGTCGATCCCATCCTCGATCTCATCCAACGGAAGATTGATAAAGTTTGTAGAGATCGTAGTGATAAGGCTTTCAAGTTTAAGATGATATTCGCGCGAATGCTCGACTTCTAACGAATCGAAATGTTTTGACTCGTAATATTTCGCACGTTCGTTAAGCTCCTTAAGTTTTTCAAGAAACTCTTTTTCGCCTTTATTCATTTTGTCATTCATACGTTCCTTCCGACAAAACTATCGATGCGATTGCTCCGAGTTAGGGTATTATACCGATTTTCCAGGATATTTACATCAAAAAAAACTATTCATAAACCCGCTTTTTGAAAGGGGCAGAAGCTCTTTTTTTAAAAAATATGCCGCATCAAATTAACCGCAAAACTTCACTTTTGATACTGATAACAACATTTAGTATTGTATCATCTATTGCTTTAACTTTTACGTTATTGGCAATAATCACGGTTATCAGTATGTTTATCGCCATTTTTCTAGCTTTTGAATAATTAGCCTTATGTGGCCGAGTCCTTCATTTTAAAGGCTCGAATATTTAAAGACCTTTCGGTATATATGTCGATTTGGGGTTGTAATTTAGGAGATTTAACATGAAGACATGGACGTTACTTCTCTGTATCGGGGTTGTATTTGTTTTGTTTAGTTCTCCCCTTTTTGTGCAGGAATCGGCTTGGTACCCAACACAAAATTACTTCTCAAACGGGGAGTTTTACGAAACTGTTTTAATGCAGGAGCGACCGCCACCTCTGAAACCAACAGAGGACATTTTTTACAAATCGGAAATTTTAATAATTTAAAAGTTGTTACGTACATGGTTTGTATTTAAATGAATGTTAGTGAAAATTTAATGTTTACCAAAGGGCTATAAGCGCGACAGCAATAGCCCTTTTTTTTATGCCTCGAAAACTTTTCGAAGATCTGCGAACGAAAGATAAACCTGTATCTTTCCCTCAGGTGACATGTGCCATACATTTGAAAAATCGACCGTTACTTCACTACCGTTCTTTTTGATATACGTTGCTTTGCCTTTGCAGATGATCGTCTCCTCGTGACCGATTATCTCCATCACGTTATGCCGCATCCCCTTGACGCGGCGGAAGAATTGACCGATCACTCTGCCGATGTCTTCGGTACCCGTTATCGCCGGGCTGTTACCGAAACGAAACACAGCATCCGCTGCAAGATACATTACGAAACGATCAGCATCCATATTGTCTATCGCATCGAAAACCTCACCGACGAATTTGTTAACATCCATGTTATTACCTTTGCAACCATACCTTCAAAGTTTATCCCGATTTATCGCGGCTCACGCGATACCTTTACTGACCGCAGGTCAGTGACGTCGCAGACGTCCTATCCGCTGCCCGCCCCACGCTCCACGCTATTAAAAAGCCAGCCCGCCTTGACCGGCTCCGCTCTGGAACTTCCCGCACCAGTCGAAGTCGTAGCACACCGGCCACTCCGACCGGTTATCATTCCACAGCGGGCAATGGTATCGGCACTCGCCGACGTGTTCGCCTTTGATACCGCGGACGTTCTGCTTGATACTCGGGAAACCGTCCTTCAGCGGCTGCCAGAACGTGCACTTAAAACACCGGCCATGAGTCTCAAACGGCGCCTCGTTTTTGACATGCTCCAGCTTGAACTCTTCATAATGATCCGTTGATGTATCTGACTTTGCCATAGTTCCTCCTTATAAACATAATACGAACTTTAGAGCTATTTCTCAGGGCCTTAGGGCGTAAACTCGCCCGGCCCAACCTCTTTAATTTTATTAAGGTTCCCTATTCTGTCAGAACGAAAAACAAATCCGAATATCTTCGAGATGAAATTGTTCAGCTTTGTGCAGTCCTTAAGATCCTCAAACTCGCTACACTCGGCGCATGTACAATACCCGCGATCCTTTGCACAAGGTTTCACCTTACACCTGGCGTTCATCGGCTTTTCGCAGTGACATCCCTCGCACCTGCCCTTTTTGTAGGCACCACAGTCGTTACAAACCAATCCGCAATAAGCGATAATCTTTTCACTTGCACATTCTGCCATTTTCTGGGTTTCCTTTCGCAGCCATTATACACCTCGGCCGCCATATTACAACAAAATATTCCCTTGCCCCAGCCGATATCTAATGCTATAATCTATCCGAAGGATAAAGCTTATACTGTTCGCAGGAGTGTGTTTTTGTCATTGCCACCGCAGGGTTGATTTTAAAGGAGAGATTACATGAGAATGCTGTCGACTGTCATTTTACTTTTACTTATCGTTTTCGTTCTGGCCGGCTGTAACGAGTCAGCCGCTGCAACCGGCGACAATGACGCTATTGCAAATGAAAAGGACTCGATAACCCAGGCTCTTACCGGCCTGCAAAACGCTTTCGCTGCCCCAAACTTAGACAAGATGATGACCTTTTATTCCGATGATTACAAAGGACAGCGGGGCGAAAGTAAAGAGGACGTCCGACAGTTCGTAAAGAAGATGATCGATCAGGGCGCGATGGCAAGTACTGAGATGAACATAGACGACATAGACATAGACATCGATGGAGACATTGCCGTCGTCTCTCCTGTCAAATATAAAACCAGGTGGGGCGTGATGAAAATCGAAAACACCCTGACCAAAGAAAATGGCACCTGGAAACTAACTTCCGGCAGGCAAGCATTTTAAAGACGTGTCATCCCAGCCAAGGCTCCGAGTCCATCCCCAACCCTGAAAGGTTTAAATGTAACAGCCAGGGTTAGCGCAGCGTAAACCTGGGGACTGACGAAAATACCCATGCCCTGAAGGGGCTGCATAAAACATGCTACCCCCGCACCTGCCCTTTTTGTAGGCGCCACAATCGTTACAAACCATTCCGCAATAAGCGACGATCTTTTCACTTGCACATTCTGCCATTTTCCGGCTCTCCTTTACGCAGTCATTATACACCCAAATCGGCCCCCGCACAACACATTTTCCTTGCGTCTAACTGCAAAATATGCTATAATAAATGAGTAAGGAATAAGTCGATTTTTGTTCTTTGTCAGGGGGTGTTAAATGAAGAAATCGTATGTTCGCTGTATACCGCTTATCGTCCTTTTGCTGATTCTTTTCGCCGGCGCTGCCTGTAACGAACAGGTCCGCACAGACGTCGAAACGGAATCATCAGCAGTTCAGAAAGAAAAGGCCGTCATAGCACAGTTACTTATCGACCTGCAAAACGCATTCGCTTCTTTGGACGTAGATAAGATGATGACGTTTTATTCCGATGATTACAATGGCCGGCACGGTCAGGGCAAAGAGGACGTCCGACAGTTCGTTCAGCAAATGAACGATCAGGGTGCGCTCGCAGGCTCTAAGATGTCCATAGATGACATAGACATCGACATCGATGGAGATAACGCCGTCGTCTCTCCCGTCCAATATACAAGCGGTTGGGGCCGGATGAATATTGAAAACACACTAACCAAAGAAAACGGCACCTGGAAACTAATCTCAGGAAGACAAGTCTTTTAAAGACGCCTAATCACGTTCACAAAAGTGGCCTGATTTGTAGTTATCAATTGATAATACAAATTAGGCCATCTTTAATTTCACAGCGATAATCAGCCCTTTATCACAAATTATAACATTCAAAACTACTTTTCAAGTTATGTTTGACAATATGAATGTTTTAGAGTTTAATCTGTACCAATCTACTAACCTGTTACATTAATTAAGTTTCTGGGAGTATTTAAATGCCAAAACGAAAAGACATCCACAAGGTAATGATTATCGGTTCAGGTCCCATCATCATTGGTCAAGCGTGTGAATTTGACTATTCAGGCACCCAGGCCTGCAAGGCCCTTCGCCAGTTGGGATACGAGATTGTGTTGGTAAATTCAAATCCGGCTACGATCATGACGGATCCAGACATGGCGGATGTCACCTATATTGAACCGTTAAATGTGCAAACTATGACAAAGATCATTGAAAAGGAAAGACCGGATGCACTTTTACCGAATCTTGGCGGCCAAACTGGCCTGAATTTATCCTCAGAACTGGCAAAAGCAGGAGTGCTCGAGAAATACGACGTAAAAGTAATAGGCGTACAGATTGATGCAATAGAACGGGGCGAAGACAGGATTGAGTTCAAAAAGACGATGGACAGCTTAGGCATTGAAATGGCAGACAGTGCGCCGGCCTTCACTGTCGAGGAGGCAGAGAAAATTGCCAAAGAACTCGGCTACCCGGTAGTAGTTCGCCCAGCTTACACGATGGGTGGGACCGGAGGGGGCTTGGTCTATAATGTCGCCGAGCTGAGAAAGATCGCTGCAGGAGGACTATCGGCTAGCATGGTCAACCAAATTCTGATCGAAGAGTCTGTTCTCGGATGGGAAGAACTGGAACTGGAGGTGGTAAGGGATTCAAAGAGCCAGAAAATAACGGTCTGTTTCATTGAAAACGTCGATGCAATGGGAGTACACACTGGCGATTCATTCTGTACGGCTCCGATGTTGACCATTGATAAAAAATTACAGGACAGACTTCAGAAATACTCTTACGATATTGTTGATGCCATTGAGGTCATCGGCGGTACGAATGTACAATTCGCTCATGACCCAAAAACCGGGCGTGTGGTTGTAATTGAGATCAATCCAAGGACATCACGCTCATCGGCACTGGCATCGAAGGCCACAGGATTTCCCATTGCATTGGTATCATCGTTGTTGGCAGGCGGACTTACGCTCGATGAGATCCCGTACTGGCGCGATGGCACACTCGATAAATACACCCCTTCCGGCGAGTATGTTGTAGTTAAGTTCGCTCGCTGGGCTTTTGAAAAGTTCAAAGGAGCCGAAGACAAGCTTGGCACACAGATGAAGGCGGTCGGTGAAGTGATGAGCATCGGCAAAAATTATAAAGAAGCCTTCCTTAAGGCCATTCGTTCTTTGGAAAATGGCAGATATGGACTTGGCTTTGCGAAAAACTTTAATGAGCTTACCCTTGAAGAGTTGATGGTCCGTGTCAGCACTGCTACCAGCGAACGACAGTTTATTATGTATGAAGCGATTCGCAAGGGAGCAACCGTTGAATTGCTGCATGAAAGAACGCACATAAAAGCGTGGTTTATCGAACAAATGGTCGAGTTGGTAGAGCTTGAAGAAAAAATATTGAAGCATAAAGGCAAAACAATTCCCGATGACCTTTTGATCCAGGTGAAAAAGGATGGTTTTGCCGACCGCTATCTTGCACAGATACTCGATACCACCGAAGACAAGATTCGCAGCCAGAGAACAAAGCTTGGCATTGTTGAAGGCTGGGAACCGGTGCTGGTAAGCGGTGTAGAAGATGCTGCTTATTATTTCTCAACCTACAACGCACCGGACAAGGTTGATGTAACCGATAACCGTAAGATCATGATCTTAGGAGGCGGGCCGAACAGGATCGGACAGGGTATCGAGTTTGACTATTGTTGTGTACATGCTGCTCTCACAGTGCGCCAAGAGGGACTGGAAACGGTAATGGTCAATTGTAACCCCGAGACTGTTTCTACGGACTACGATACTTCGGATAAGCTCTACTTCGAGCCGCTGACAGTAGAAGATGTTTTGAGCATCTACGAAAAGGAAAAACCCGAAGGGGTGATTGCACAGTTTGGCGGACAAACACCGTTGAATATAGCACGACAGCTCGAAGAGGCCGGCGTTAAGATAATAGGCACGTCACCGGATACGATTGATTTAGCAGAGGACCGGGACAAGTTCCGCGCGATGATGGAAAAACTCAACATACCGATGCCCGAATCCGGCATGGCAAGCGAACTTGACCAGGCACTCAAGATCGCCAAGCGGATCGGATACCCGCTGATGCTTCGTCCTTCGTATGTTCTTGGCGGCCGAGGCATGGAAATTGTTCACGATGAAGAGATGCTGCGGAAGTATGTAGCTGCCGCAGTGGAAGTGACTCCTGAAAGACCGATCCTGATAGATAAGTTTCTCGTTAATGCGATCGAAGCCGAAGCCGATGCGATCTCGGATGGAACCGATGCTTTTGTCCCAGCCGTTATGGAACACATTGAAGAAGCGGGCATACACTCAGGTGATTCGGCATGTGTTATTCCCCCGGTATCGATCCCGCAAAAACATATTGATAAGATTTGTGAATATACAAGGAAGATAGCAATTGAGATGAATGTTGTCGGCCTGATGAACATGCAGTACGCCATCGCCGAAGACAAAGTTTATGTTTTGGAAGCTAACCCAAGGGCATCGAGAACGGTTCCGTTGGTCTCAAAGGTTTGCGGTATTTCAATGGCAAAGTTAGCCACACAGATCATGCTCGGAAAGAAACTTGCTGACCTGGACCTGAAGAAAAAACCTATTCCGCATTTCGGTGTAAAAGAGGCGGTGTTCCCGTTTAATATGTTCCAGGAAGTTGATCCATTGCTGGGCCCGGAAATGCGTTCGACAGGCGAAGTGCTGGGACTCGCCGATTCCTATGGGATGGCGTTCTTCAAGGCACAGGAAGCAACGAACCAGCCGTTGCCGTCAGAGGGTACGGTTTTGATGACCGTTGCCGATCCGGACAAAGTAGCGATTGAAGATACTGCCAAAGTTTTCAACGAACTTGGTTTTAATATTCTCGCAACAGAAGGAACATATAAGCATTTAACCGACAAAGGAATAAAGGCACAGCGGGTTCTTAAGGTATATGAGGGCAGGCCGAATATTGTCGATTCGATAAAGAATAATGAGATTCAATTGATAGTAAACACACCCGTAGGCAAGCGAAGTAAACACGACGATTCGTACATCAGAAAAGCCGCCATAAAGTATAAGGTGCCATATATAACCACAGCCACCGCAGCTGCCGCAACAGCAAAAGGAATTGCCGCAAAACAAGATAAGGAGGACTTTGTAAAGTCACTGCAGGACTATCATGCAGATATTAAATAAGGCGTCAGGGCAGATAAATTTAAGGTAACTGTTTACACCCTTAGGTGTGGTGCCGAAACAACCACTACTATCTACAATCTAAAACCTAATATCCCTTACCTTGTACGTCTGGTGCGGGATTTACGGATAACTTTCGCACCCGTTACCCGTTGGCTTCCTCTGGAAGTGGTCAACTCTCCTGCAAGCTTCGGCCCGTCCAGTTTTCCGTCAAAGCTCATTTCGAATTTCCGCTCACCATATTCCAGGGCAACCTTAAAACTCACCTCGTCACCTTCGAGATTTACTTTCTCAATAGCGACGGCCCCATATAATCCGCTCATATCGGGGTTAACTTTCAGCCGCTGCTCACGGCTGCCGCGTTCGGACGTAACGTTAAGATTCCAGGTACCGATAAGCGATTCACCGAGACGTTTCCCGACGACCGTGATCTCACCCCTGTCAGATTTGATCACACCTGAAAGCGTACTGCGTTGCACAGTTCCCTCAAACGCCGAGTCCCATTGGCGATCATCCATCTTGCTCGTTCTATTAAAGCTCAGCTTGCCGCGCCTATACTTTACATCGCTGACCTGATGTTCACCTCTCTGGCTTTTCCATTCCCCAGCAAGCTTACCTTCCGCCTCAGCTGTAATAACTAAGGTTGAATCAAATTCCCGCTCGCCCATCTTCAGCTTTAGCTCCCAGTTCCCGACAGCCCTGGAAAATCTTGCAGCTCGCTGTCCTTCAAACGTAGACTCACCCCGATCGCTCGAATAGACCCCAGCCAGTTTTCCATCTTTGATTGTCCCCGTGAACTTCGATGTGACGGGTTCACCTTCCCGATTACGGCGGGTTCGTGCAAAACTGAGTTTACTTTCTTCATACGTAACATCTTCCAGTTCGCTAATTCCCCAGAAACTGATCCACTGACCGGTTTGGTTACCCTCCTCGTCTCTGGAAAATGACAGGATCGATTCCCACTGTCTTCCATTGGAATCGACCTTGACCTGCCAATCGCCGTACAATCCTCTGCTGCGGCCCCGAACCGGCCGGGCCCGAGACGTAGCCCTAACAACACCTTCGGCTTTAGGTTTGACAATACGTTCGACCCTAACATCAGCAGCGGGTTTTACCGACGGTCCAGCCACAGCCGCTTTCTCGTCAGCAACATTTTCAGGTTGACAGCCGACGCAGATAAAACAAAAAGATATGGCCGCAAAAGCTAAAATTGTCAGATAATTTTTCATATTTTTCACCCTTTCAATTGATTAAATGGTTGGATTTAATTCACGAGCTTACTATGTTACTATAATATAGACGCCGAACCACAGCATTATTGTTGCAAAATTCTAATATTTATACCAAAAACCGCAAAACATCACTTTAAATGCGGAGAAGCCTTGATCTATGGGAAGATTCCATATACACATTTGAAAATAGGTGTGTTGTTGTAAAAAAACGGGACAGCCCGCCCAAGGGCAGTTTCTTTTACTATCTAATATCTAAAACCTATTATCTAGATTATATCTCAGACACAACGCATCTGCCATCGGTCTCTTTTATTACGCCTTGATCCTATCGTCAGCGTACACATGGAAATCTGTCGGTAAGCCATTCGCAATCCAGATTGCCTGGGTCTGGCATAACGTTGTCTCCGTAGTACCCAATTCTATCCGCCCAGAACTTGACCGTGTCATCGTCCTGAAATTTGTATTTTTCCGTATGTCCGTCAGCGAAGCCTAATGTGCATGACTTGACATGAAACTGGGCAAGCGGATCGTGCAAGTCATACCTATAATCGCCATTGGCGAGAAAAGGTTCAAAGTTCCAATGTTCATCGTTTCGGTTGTAGTTTGCGGAGTACCCATCGTAGGCTTCTTCTACGAAAATATATTTTTTGCCCGGTTGCCTTATCTGGTCTACTTTTCTTATCGGTCGAGATAATATACTATTCACTAAACGTTGCATATCCTGGGCATTTTTATTTGGGGCCATACCAGAGGGCATAGAATAGGTGCGATATATCTGAAACCACGGCCCTGATCCACCTGTTATACTAGGAACTCCCCTGGCGGGACGGGGGTCTGCGGGACAGTGGAAAGCTGCCGGGTTGTCCAGGTAGGGAGACAGGGCTCCTTCGCGAAGACCGTTCAGGCGATACTCGTGAGTTACATTAACATTTGTATACTCCTCTACGATATTACCGCTGCCGTCATAGCTTAACGGCGGCATGACCCAGGGAGGAATACCATTCTCTGTTGTATATCTGCATTCGCCGCCGACATTTTTACCCTCATTCGCACCGGCATACATCGTCCATGACAGTACCAATTGCTTTTCATTATTCATGCATACGATCGCTGTAGCCAGCTCTTTGACCTTTTGCAAAGACGGCAGCAGGATAGAAAGCAGCAATGCAATGATCGCGATAACAACCAATAGCTCAATAAGCGTAAATCCTTTTTTTCTCATATAGGTTCTCCGGTAAATCCTCATTTCACCCCTACCTAATGCGTCAATACTTGTGTAAATACTAATACGCATATTCTAAACCAAACACCCACAAAAGTCAATCAAAAAAGCGACCTATGGTCGTCCTGAGCGAAACAAAGTGGAGCCGAACAGATCTGCTTTAGCGGCCACCAAATAAATCAAACGCCCGCAATTCATGCCATAGGTAAGCGGGCCTCAATACCATTTAGCCCCCTCAAATTTTTGAGGGGGTTCTTCCTTTTAAACCATGATTCATCAGGGGGTTTGATAATAATTAATCAATATGGAATATCGGAGTTTACCCCGATTCATCGGAGCCTAAAAGCAGCGACAAAGGCAAAGTTTACCCTGTTAGAGCTTTCAAATATACCGCTTGAACATTCTTAAAACTCTAATAGGGCCAAAGGCGGAACAATTCGTAATTCGTAATTTATGCCCCAGGTATTAATAATTATATTAGTCTCAAACAACCCTCAGGTATCACAAGGCATGATATATCCTTACCACTCAATACCCCGTACTGTTAATAGCATCCCTTTCGCTTATTATTCTTGGGCTCTTTTTTTTGCAGCTTTCTTCTTCGCCTTCTTTTTCGTGGTAGTTTTCCTTTTGGCCACTTTCTTTACAGTTTTTATCGTGCTAACCGATTTCGCTGCTTGTTTTTTCTCTGGGATTTCATCGACAGGGAAAATAGTTCCTCTCCAGAATTCTGGAGGCAAAGGAGATTTTTGTTTAAGACATGCCAAAACGCAAACAGACCGGGGTAGTTTCTTAGGGCTTTCTTGCGGGAATGTCTTTCTCATTGAATTAACAAATGACTTGATTCGTTCTGGCAAAGATTCATTCTTTGAATCATCAAATCTCTCAAAATTCCCAGTTGTAACTCCTACACCCTCCCATGCAAGTGTCCTTGACATTAGTTTATCTTCCCAGTTTTCAGGAGGACTCCAACTTAGCAAATCGATACTTTGCTTGATATTGTCATCCTTTTCCCCAAAAGGTTCTCCATTATCGTCTAGACCCTTAGTCAAACGATCCATATATAGCTCTAGCAACTTATCCCTCTGATCTTTATTACTAATCGAAAAACACAGTTCGATTAACATCAGAATTAGGTACGAACTGCTTGATTCGGACTCTGTCTGTTTTTCACCCCTTACTACATGATCAACAAGAGAATCCAAGTCATTATTTGATTGGATAAATGGTAAATTCACTGAACTAGAAAATTTTCTTATTATTAAATAATTCCCCAACTCAACAAGCCATGCATTGATCTCATCCTCTCTTCCAGCCTGATATAAAATAAGCCACACAAGAAATAATTCTATATGATGTAAATCTATCAAAGGTCTTGAAGTTGCCGGATTCGTTCTCAGGAAAACAATTAGCAATTCAGAAATCTTGATAACATGATCTCTTACTATTACTTCAACATCGTTATCCATGGAAAAGTCTTGTGGAGCAATACACAAAAGTCCAAGCCTTCCCATATGCCAGAATGCCCTAAAAGCATCATTTATTGGAATAAGATTAATATCATAGGATAAATTGCCAAGTGACAAGCCATGTTGAGTCCGCAACACCGGATCAACCTTGTCAAAGTACATCTTAAGTTCAGCAAAATATACATTTGCCCAAACAGAAATAATTTGGGCTTTTATTTGCTCGTTTTTCTTGTCATCACTCATTTTATAGAAATGTCGCCAAAGAGCAAGCATGGCCCACTCGACAAGGTCTATCCATCCAGCATGAGACTTCTCTTCACTTTTCCAAGAGTCTTTAAGTATATATATAGACAAAGCCAATAAATTGATTTTGTTCTCATTAATCTCGTTTCCCAATATCTCTTCAACGAAGTTTTTCCAGTTAGGTTCAAGTTGGCTTAGCCATTCTTTGGAACAATATTCAAAGTCTTTTATTTGTGAACAAATATATCTGAATTGAGAAGTTAGTTGGTTTGGCAATAACTCAGGAGTCACTAAGTGACTCCCTACTTCCTCGGCAATCGCAGTAAGATTCCAGCGTTTGAATTTCATTTTATATTGATTATCAGTTCCAAATTGACCTGGAAAAGTATTTATTAAGTTTTCATATGATTGGATACCAGTACTATCATCACCTTTATTATACGCAGTGATGATTATGACAGTTTGAACTTTCTCAAACCCTTCCTTCTTCATATTTGGGGATGCAGCATTTCTTATGTCTGTATCAAAACCAGATCCTGTCCAATTTTTATTATTCAACTTCTCATCTTTAAGCACGAAGATATATAGTGTTTTTTTATCCTTAGATAAAAAAGAAATATCAACACCGTGTTCTGCCTCGGTTTTAGACTTTATTTTTTGATCTGCCTCAATAAAGAAAGGCGATCTGACTAGAAGCCACTCTTTTTGAATACCAAGTTGAAAAATCAACCAGTCGAGGCCATTTTTAAAGCCAGTTTTTTCAACCCGGGTTCGCTCTTTTAACGAACGTATATATTCCAGAAGAAAGTGTTTAAGTGAATTATTGTTTATTTGCATTTATCCTCCTGATAGCCATACCCTCAGGATCAATTAGTTCAAGTCTCGGTAATTCCATTGAGTGCTCAATATGAGCCATCGGCGTTGCATCGCCAACAGAATCTCTTACTAAAGAACTAAATTTATTCCCATAAATCAAATGGACTGATGATGCAAAACGCATAAAGACAGATTTTTCCTTGGCCTGCTTTTGTATCTCAGCATTCATTCTCCTGTCTGCCCGAAAACACTCCTCTTTATAACCCGGGAAATTAAAACTATTTGCTGGTGAATTCGCTGCCTTTTCAAAACCATCAAAATATTGTTCAGCTCTTACTATCACCGCCTTAATTAGCTTGCTACGACCAAACCGCTTGATTTCTTTCAGACATCCTTGTGAATAATTAACGGCCTGAACAACTACTTCATTGACAAAATCATCTTGTAATTCTTTGCATACATTCCTAAAAAAAGGCTCCAAAAATTGTACTTTTTTTGCAATTGTTTGATTATAGCTACGATCTCTTCTGAGCTGTTCTAATGCTATAAATGCATTTTCTTCTTTCACCTCAACTAATGTCTTAGCTGTATAAGGAGTAAACTTGGAACGCTCTATAAACAAAAAACCCAACTTGCATTTGTTGGAGTCACCTGAAAAAACAAGTTCTGTAATTAAATGTGTTAGGTCAATCTTGCTTAACTCGCTTTTAAAATGATCGAATCTCTCATGCTCGAACAGGCATAAAAGATTTTCAATACCGCTCTCAACAAAATTGAAAATCGTGGCCTCATATTCAGAAACACTCTCGATTCTATCACGTAAATAAAATTCCAGTCTATCAAGTGTTCCCAGATGCTCATTTGAGACAGGTAAAACCGTGGCGATTATTTTATTTGCAATCTTATAATCAATGCGACCCTCTTCCTTTTTAGGTCTGCAAATGTGCCACATACACGAGATAACGTTATACTTAGAATTACCAGAAATGCTTGATGAACAATTCTTATTAAACCATGCAATTCCGAATTCAGAAAAACCAGCGATATTGACTACCAAACATCTATTAACTGTCCAGAAAGCTATATCATTAACATCTTCACTGTCATCTTTTAGCATTTCTTCTAAAGAAGCAGATAGTTGATCTAGTGTAAGTGCCCCATCCTTATATGACATGAAAATGGAGTTATAATAACAAGCTCGAACATTTACATCCTCACTTATTTTTAAACGACAATCTATTTCCTGAACTTCTTTCTTTTTGAGACCTCTCAAAAGCCCGAGGATAAACCCTCCTAATCCTCTTGTTGTGTTATCAGAAAGCTGGCTTTCATAGATCTTTAAGATTTCTAATGCACTTGAAGGATGTGCCTTAGTATAACCTTCTATTGCTTCATTAACTTCACCAGCCAGATCATTCTTAACTTTTTCGGCAAGTTCACAAAACCAGACAGCTGCAAACGCAGGAGCAAGTTCAACCTTCTCGCAAAACCCGGGCAGTGATGATTGCATATTCCAGATGTAACGCTTATTGTCATTTGATAGCTCATTTAAAAAAGCTTCCTGTTGCGCAGTGCTTTCAATTTTCTGATAGGCATGAACCCATAATTTTGAAAAAACCGCATCAGACTTCCCCCTGTAGCCAATATAGAATTGAAGATTATAAATTATTTGATAAAAGCTTTCACAATGCTCTAATAACTTTTCACCAAATAACTCGTTGAAAAATCCATCAAAATCAGAGGGCGAAAGTTCTAGAAGCTCACTAATAACTCTGTCTTTATCTTCATTAGACAAACGGTCTTCAGAGTTCCTAACGTGTTCTCTAGCATTGCGAGCAATTTCTAAAAGCTCTTCCATATTCTATCCTTTGCTAATAAGAACCACTTTCTGCTTTTAACAACCCCTATTTTCTACCCCACTCAACTACAATTTTCAAGAACATAATCAGCCCCGGCCAACGGCCGATCAAAATCATCTTTTATCTTTTCTTTGCGCCTTGGCGTCTCTGCGGGATTAATCTATGTTTGCTCTGCGTTCTTACCCATTTTAACTTAAAGAGACCGGGACTCGTTTTGTTACAATAGGGCAATTCATGCCCTAGGTATTCATGCCTCAGTTTACGCCCAAGGTGGTGTTTATGCCCCAGGTATTCACAAGAGCTTTCTTTCACTACCTATTAAATCAGCCCCGGCTAAAACCCAAACCAACCCCCGGCCCTATCATCTTTTTCCTTCGTGTTCTTCGTGTCCTTCGTGGTAAA
>SDBV01004412.1_pt1 | contig 20307 bp, 18 predicted proteins | sample 2277081 | NCBI WGS metagenome assembly SDBV01 (sample SAMN10402039, study PRJNA504765) | marine sediment metagenome | isolation source: marine sediment core GS10_PC15, 223 cmbsf | place: Arctic Ocean: Southern Knipovich Ridge | collected 2010 | reverse complement strand
GGAAGGATCCCGACATGCAACATGTCGGGGTTGGTGAGGACGAGGTTTGACGTCTTTTTTATCCGTGGACGCTCTTCAGTAGGGGTATCGCCGTCGTAGATCGCAAACTTCAGGTTTGATCCGGCGATTTGGGCAAGTTTTCGTGCCTGATCTTGAGCAAGCGCCTTGGTCGGGTAGATGTAGAGCGCTCTTGTTGCAGGATCTTTATCGATCTCGTTCAAGGTTGGCAGGTTGAAGCAGAGCGATTTGCCACTGGCGGTGCCGGTCGTGACGATCGTGTTCATTTCATTCGACCATTTGTAGGCTGTGGCCTGATGGGTGTACAGGCTTTCTATTCCGATGCCTTTCAATGCTGCAGCTAGATCGGGTTGGAGATCCGGTGGCAGTGGCTGGCTTTTTGCAGCTCTAGCCGGTTCGACCTTCGAAGCGATCAAACGGTCGCCGACCGACGTCTCTTCTTGTCCAAGTACCTTCTTCCAGTGACCGATCGCCATAAAAAACCCCCAACCACGCCTATAGTACGTGGCTCATGAGCGTGGTTCACGATTGGTTTGCAGCAAATACATTCGACCATCGGCAGTTCGGTATCGATCGGCTACTGGCAGAAAAAGAAAGCCAGGATCTGCAGCTGAGTGTGTGTCTGCCAGCAAAGGAAGTTGCGGCTACGATCGGTCCAATCTTGGAACAGCTTGGAAACCTGAAGGATGTTGGGCTGCTGGATCAAGTGGTTGTCGTCGATGCGAACTCGGGCGACGGTACCGCCGAGATCGTCTCATCGTCGTTTGCGTCGGTGTATCAAGAGAATGAGCTCGATCAGGAGGTTGGCCCATGCCGGGGGAAAGGCGACGCTATGTGGCGCGTAATGTCCGTTGTTGACGGGGACGTGGTCGCATTTATCGATGCCGACTCAACTAACTTCGGTTCGCACTACGTTACAGGCCTGTTTGGCCCTCTTCTAAGCGATTCAAGCATCGATTTCGTAAAGGGTGCCTACAGGCGTCCGTTTACAACTGAAAGTAAGCGCTACCCATCCGGGGGAGGCCGGGTGACCGAGCTTTGCGCGCGGCCGTTGCTTAACTTCTTCTACCCGGACCTCAGCGGGTTCTTGCAGCCGCTCTCCGGCGAGGTCGCCGCAAGGCGGGTACTTCTGGACGAGTTATCGTTTTCAAGCGGTTACACAGTCGAGATAGCGATGCTCATCGACGTATTTAAATCTCGAGGCCTTGATGCGATGGCTCAGGTAGATCTGGGATCGAGAGAGAATTCACATCAGAGTCTCGATAGGTTGGGGACTATGGCCTATGGCGTGTTGAAGGGTGTCTGCAGCCGTTTGCAGAATGAGGGCCGAATGAAGGACATCGACGCTACGGATTTCCTGAAGCCGATCTTAGACAGTGGGACCGAGCTGACTGAAATAGGCGTCGAAGTGATTGAAAGGCCGCCACGACGTGCAGTGGAGGGTGTGGCGTGCAGGAGTTAAAGGTCGTCTACGTGGATCTGGATGGGACTCTGCTCGGCCGAAACGGCTCACTTCTTCACGACTCGCTCGGCAACTTCTCGCGAGCTTCCATCAAAGGGCTCGAGGCTTGCAGTAGAGCTGACGTGGAGGTCGTAATCAAGTCGGGCAGGCGCTACATGCAGGTACAGGCAGCCGCGCGTCTGTTGGGTCAGAGCTCTTACATATGCGAGGTTGGCGCACTTTTAATAGACGATGGTGAAGAGGTCTGGCTGGCAGGTGACTGGAAACCTACCGACGAGCGCAATATCTTTGAGCAGATTGGGGAAACCGGTGCCCCCGAACTGTTGCTCGAAACCTACGCCGGAAAGCTCGAGCATCACACCCCCTGGCATCTGAATCGAGATGTCTCATACCTGCTTCGTGGCGAGATCGACCTCGAGGAGGCAAACGAGCTTATAAGACAGAAGTGCCACCCCGATCTCAAGTTGATCGACAACGGCTTCTCAAACAGGCACAGCGACAGCTTGCAGCTGGACAGACCAAGTATCTACCACCTTCTCCCAACCGCGGTCAGCAAGGCAAACGCTGTGGCCTGTCACATGCGCAGACGGGAATATACGCCGGAGCAGTGCATCGCCGTGGGTGACTCGGTTGAAGATCTGGCCGTTGCAGATGTGGTTGGCCGCTTTTTTCTGGTTGCAAACGCGATTGAGAAAGATCCCGATCTCGAACGGGAGGCGGTTGCCAAAGGCAACGTCGAGATCACCGAGGGCAAGATGGGTGACGGGTTTTACGAAGCCGTGGTTCAAACGCTGGCGGAGCGACACTAAAGATTCATCAGGAGGTGAGTGACACAGCTTGTTCGGCTAGGACTTGTCAAAGTCCTTTTTAAGCGCCTTGCCCATCTCGAATGCCCGAGTAGTAAGTGCTTTCTTTACAGCCCGCGTGCCCCTTGCCCGAGCTTCGTAGACGTAGTGAAGATCGAGCTGACGCAGATCGAAGGCGTCGAGCTTGTTTAAACCGACTATCGCATGGCACGGGATTCCCCGCTGTCGAGCGGCGATCGCGACCTCAGCAGGCGCCTTTCCAGCAAGCGTCTGCCTGTCGAGCTTGCCCTCTCCGGTTACGACGAAGCTCGAGGTTTCAAGCGCTGAGTCAAGATCGAGCAGTTCAAGCACAAGCGGAGCGCCTGGTTTGAGCTCTGTCTTGGCGAGGGCCCACAGTCCTCCGGCAAGTCCACCGCCGGCCCCAGCCATCGCCACATCTGTTGGATTGCGCCCAGTCGTTTGTCGTGCAAGGCCGGCAAGTCTTTTTAGCCGTCTCTCAAGTGTTGCGACATCCTTGTCGTCTGCACCCTTTTGAGGGGCATAGACATGTGCAGCTCCGGCGGGCCCAGTGAAAGGACTGCGAACATCACAGGCGACACGGAGGACGACACCTTTGAGCAGCTTCTGCACCGCTTCTAGATCGACGCCCTGCCTTTTGAATTTGGCACCCAGTGCTTCAAGTGCGCCACGGCCACCGTCACATGTTGCACTGCCGCCTGCCGCCACAATCACGTTTCGTGCGCCATCGGCTGCAGCTGTCCGAACAAGCTCGCCCACACCGTGGCTGGTTGCCGCGATCGGGTCACGATCCCTTGCTCCTACAAGCTCCAACCCACAGGCGTCTGCCATCTCAACGATCGCAAGTTTGCCGTCCGGGCTAAGCCCGTACCTGGAGGTAATCGTGGTGCCAAGCGGCCCAGTGACTTCCACTGGAACAAGCTTGAGTTTCAGCTTATTTGTCAATACGTCAAGCGTTCCCTCACCCCCGTCGGCAATGGGCAGGATGTCGCAAGACCAGCCGGATTTCTTCAACCCAGAGGCGATACTCATGGCTGCCTGAGAGGCTGACAGCGTTCCTTTGAAGGAGTCAGGTGCGACCAGAGCCTTTTTAGAACTGACACGCATTTACAGCTGGCCGCTAGGAATCAACTTCATTGTTTTGGCGCAGCTGTCGCACCCATGATAAAACGCAGAATACGATTTGCAAGCGCTGGCGAAACGCCATGTATTGCGCCCAGCAATCTGGTCGAGTGAGGTATGAACACAGACCGCTTGTTCTTCTCCACTGCCTGGACGATCGCATCTGCCACCTTCTCAGGTGCCAGAGCCCCCGGGCCTCGTCCATACCAGGCGGGCATTGTCTTGCGTTCGTCCGCGTGCAGGCCTGTGTCTATCTTGCCCGGGTACACACCAGTGACGCTAACCCCGGTCCCGGTTAGGTCGTGGCGGAGCGCCTCCAAGTAGGAACGCTGGGCCGCTTTGCTCGCCCCGTATGCACCGGCCTCGGGGAAGGTTCGATGCGCGGCAGCGGAGGAAACGATGACGATGTGGCCCTTTTTTTGGCGCAACATATGAGGAAGTGCGGCTTCGACAGCGTAAACGGTGCCCAAGTAGTTGACCTCGATCATCTGCTCGACGCGCTCGACAGGCATCTCCTGCGCCGGTGCGTAGTAGGCGATACCGGCGTTTGCAACGAGCACGTCTACGCCGTCTTCCTGCTCACAGAATTTAGTGACGACTGTCCCGACCTGGTCTCTGTTGGCCACATCGGACGGCAGAGGCGTTGAATGGTCAATTGATTCGGACAATGCGTCTAAGTCCTTTGATGGTCGTGCTATTAGCCCCAAAGCACAGTCCCGGTCCGCGAACGCCTCGACGACCGCCCGTCCAATTCCGCGCGAGGCCCCAGTCACCAGAACTCTCGTAGATCGGTCTACCTGCATAGGTCGATGGTAGTGGAGTACTAGAATCAAGCTATGTCGCTAGAACAGGTAACCGCCGCCGAGCAGGAGTACCTCGAGACTATCTTCTGGCTGTACGAGGCTGGGCTACCGATGACGGGAGCAAACATTGCGCGCGCGATGCAACTTTCTGCCCCGACCGTTCATGAGATGATCGGCAGGTTGGAAGGCGATGGTTATGTCAAGCGTAATGAGGACAAGTCACTTGCGTTCACCGAGGCAGGTCACGATCGCGCCGCCAAGATCGTGCGCCGTCACCGGCTGATCGAGCGCTTCCTGACTGATGTTTTAGAGATTCCCTGGCACGACTGTCACGAGGAAGCGGTGCGACTTGAGTACGGACTGTCGCCCAAGCTCGAGGAGCGAATGCTTGCTGCCGTCGGTGATGCGAAGAGGTGTCCTCACGGGCATCCCTTCGTCGAGGTCGATCGCGAGCCGGGAGCGCCGTTAAACGATGTCGAGGTCGGGGCGAAGCTAACTGTGTTGCGATTTGAAAACGAAGCCGAGGATATGTTAAGTCACCTCTATGAAGTGGGCCTTGCGGTCGGGCTGGAGGGCCGGGTTGTAAGTACCGATGATGATGAGATAGTGATCGACTTCGACGGCAAAACCTGTAGGGTGGGCCACGATGTTGCCACCACCATCTCGGTCAAGGCAGATCCCTCACCACCAATCCGCACAGCGCTACCGCCGGAGCATCTGGAGCTTTCCAAAGGCAGGTACGGGCGTTAGCGGGGCCCACGGCCGCTTAGACGGGTGCTTTGACCCTATCCATCGCTCTTGCCAGGCGCTTAACGCCTTCTTCGATTTCATCCTCCGATACGCCTGAATAGGCCAACCTCATTGCGTTATCGCCGCCTTCTAGCATGAAGTCCGTGCCTTTTACGATGGCGACACCTTCCTTTGTCGCTTCGACTTCGAGCTCTGAGACGCTCACTCCGTCAGGAAGCTTCACCCAGAGGAAGTAGCCGCCTGCGGGAGGCGTGAAGGTGGCTTGTGGAATCTCGCTCGTAAGGGCTTCAACCAACTTGTCTCGCCTGGCTTTCAGTTTTGGCTTTACATACTCGATGTTGTCATCGATCGCACCTGAGCGACAGAATTCGGCGACTATCGACTGAGAGACCATACTCGGAGAGATGTAGGTCTCTGTTGCAAGCTTGGCGATCTTGCTAATTAAGTCGGGTGGAGCGACGAGGTAGCCGACCCTAATGCCGGGGCACACGGTCTTGGAAAATGAACTTGCATAGACGACAGCATCCGGGGCAAGGGATTGCATCGTCACTACCGATTCTCCCTCAAATCTGAGCCTTGTATACGGGTCGTCTTCGAAGATGAGGAAATCGTTGTTTCTCGCCAGCTCTGTTAACGTCGATCGTTTATCCATCGAGAGTGTTTTACCGGCGGGATTCTGAAAGGTTGGGATGATGTGGGCAAGCTTGGGATGCTTACCAGCCTCAAGCAGCCCCGATAGTTGGTTTACATCGATCCCGTCCTCTTCAAGCTCCACCGCGACTATGTCGGCACCCTTCTTTTTTAAATCAAGAAGGGTTCTGTCGTACGTAGGCGACTCGACAACCACGGTATCGCCTGGTTTGACGAGCACGTCAAACAGGAAGGCGTCGGCCTGCATCGACCCGTTTGTAACCAGTACGTGATCGACGTCGACACTGTGCTCGGTTGCAATCCACTCACGCAGAGGCCCGTATCCGGTCGACTTGCCGTACGAAAATGTGCCGCCAGGATCCTTATCGAACGCCCTATTCGCACACTCTTGAAGCCCGTTTGCGGGAATGATGTCTAGGGAGGGAGCACCGCGTGCAAAGCTGATTGTCGTTGGTTCACTCATGAGACAGTTCTATAGATAGTTTATGTGCCGTAGGAAAAACCGAGCTACTAAGCGGTCTTCACGCCGACCAGATCCGCGGCGAGCTGTGCCACTTCGGTCGGGTTCTTGCCTACCCTGATGTCGTGTTCCTCGAGTGCATCGGCCTTTGCCTTAGCCGTTCCCTTAGATCCAGAGATGATCGCACCTGCGTGACCCATTCGCTTACCGGGTGGTGCCGTGAAGCCCGCAATGTAACCAACGACAGGTGTCGAGAGGTTCTCAGAGATGAATTCGGCGGATCGCTCCTCATCGTCGCCACCGATCTCGCCGACCATCACAATCAGATCGGTCTGTGGATCGGCTTCAAACTGCGCGAGGATATCGATGAAGGAACTGCCTACCACAGGATCACCACCGATTCCGACGATCGTTGAGTTGCCAACACCGAGTTGTGCCAGCTCGTTACCGATCTGATAGGTGAGTGTTCCGGAACGAGAGACAAGTCCTACGCTGCCCTCGTTGAAGAAATGTGCGGGGATAATTCCAACATTTGCCTTTCCGGGCGAGAGAACGCCTGGGCAGTTGGGTCCGATTAGCTGACATGGCTTGTTACGGATGTAGTTGTAGACATCCAGCATCTCCTGTGCAGGAATACCCTCGGAGATGCAGATTATTAGCTCAACTCCTGCGTCTGCTGCCTCATAGATCGCGTCTGCTGCGAAACGAGGAGGAACGAAAACCAAAGACGTGTTGGCAAGAGTTTCGTTAACTGCATCCGAGACCGTATTGAAAACCGGAATACCCGATACGTCCTGTCCTGCCTTCCCGGGTGTGACTCCGGCCACTACGTTTGTGCCGTACTCCTGGTTGCGCGTTGCATGGAACGACCCTTCGCGCCCAGTCAGGCCCTGCACAACAAGCCTCGTGTTTTCGTCTATCAGGATGCTCATACTGCTAGCTCAACCACCTTGTTTGCGGCACCGAGCATAGTTGCCTCTACATCTAGACCCTCAGGTGCCGCCTCAGACAGGAGTGCCCTACCCTCCTTGTCGTTAGTGCCGTCTAAGCGTACGACTATGGGCACGTTGACATCGAGCTGGTCTAGAGCGTCGAGCACACCAGTTGCCACTTCGTCGCATCGGGTAATGCCTCCGAATATGTTGAAAAGAATCGCCTTCACCTTCTTGTCGGAAAGTATGACCTTCAATGACTCGACAATATCTTCAGCGTTCGCGCCACCACCTACATCAAGGAAGTTTGCGGGCTCGCCTCCGGCCTGTGCGACCACATCCAGAGTCGACATAACCAGTCCGGCGCCGTTTCCTAGGATCCCAATCGAGCCATCAAGTTTGACGTAGGTCAACCCCTTTTCCTTGGCCATCTGCTCCTGTGGGTCCTCAGCCGCCGGGTTACTCATCTCAGCGATTTCAGGCTGTCTATAGATCGCGTTCTCATCGATCGATACCTTTGCATCGAGCGCTACCACCTCGCGGTCCTTGGTGATGACTAGGGGGTTGATCTCGATCAGCATCGAGTCGAGGCCTCGGAAAGCCTCGTATAGCCGCCCCAGAACGCTGCTTAAGTCCTTCATAACGTCTGTATCTATACCTGCCTCGAAGGCCGCCCGCCGTGCGTGGAACGGTTCAAACCCCGGGAAAGGATCTATATGAAGCTTGGCTATTTTTTCTGGATGATCGGCCGCCACCTGCTCGATGTCAACGCCGCCCATCGTAGACAGCATCAATAGCGGTTTTTTTGCGCCTCGATCAAAGACGATCGATGCGTAGTACTCGCTTTCGATGTCCGAGGCACGCTCAATCCAAACCTCATGTACAGTGTGACCGCGGATGTCCATTCCGAGTATGGCCTCGGCGTGGCTCTCCGCCTCGCCTGCGTCAGATGCAACTTTAATCCCCCCGGCCTTTCCTCGCCCGCCGATTTGGACTTGGGCCTTGACAACGACCGGAGTTCCCAGATCTTCGGCTATTGTCTTTGCCTCAGCGGGGTTTTTGGCTACAGCTCCACTAGGAGTAGGGACACCGTAGTCCGCAAGTAGTTTTTTACCTTGATGTTCTAAAAGATCCATTTTATTTTGATATCTTGCCGGCGCGGCACAATATCAAACAAGAGAGTAGAAGTATGCCACTACCAAAGAAAATCAAATTTGTAACTTTCGATTGCTACAGCACTCTCATCAACTGGAACGATGGGATTTTCGACGTCTGCAGTAGGGAGGCAGAAAAGGATGGCGTCGACTTGGATAGAGAGCAGTTCTTGGCCGCTTTCTTCGAAATGCAGGTAAAAGTTGAGTCCGGATCGTATGAGCTCTATGCCGAGGTACTCCGCCGCACGGTTGTCAAGGCTGCCGAAAGCGTAGGGTGGGATCTGGAGTCTTCGAGGGCCGGATTTCTTCCGGCAAGTGTTGAGGCTTGGCCTATCTACAAAGATACCGGAGTCGTTCTAAAGCGGATTGCCAAGGATTTTGAGATTGGGCTTCTGTCGAACATCGACGACAAGCTTCTTGGGGCCTCGCGCAGGTTCATAGAGACTGACTTTGACCTCGTTATTACGGCTCAACAGGTGCGCACGTACAAGCCAGACCCAGCTCACTTCAAGGAGTGTGCCAGGCGTGTTGGTGGCAAGAAGGGGTGGGTGCATATAACGGGCAGCTACGACAGCGATGTGGCCCCGTGCTTAACGCAGAAGATCCCAGTCATCTGGGTCAATAGAGACGGAATAAAGCTTGAATCGAAACAGAAGAAGCCGACTGCGGAGGTCAAGAACCTGCGCGAGGCTGCAAAGCTGCTGAAGCCTGCAAAGGCTAAGAAATAGGTTTTCGAACGGTGTCTTAGCTAATCACGGCGATCGTATCGCCGGTACTCACAGAACCGTTTGCCGATACGTTCAACTCTGCAATTTTGCCACTGCGGTGGGCGGTAATCTCGTTTTCCATCTTCATCGCTTCGATTACGCAGATCAGCGCTCCCTCCTCAACTTCCTGGTCTTTGTCGACATCGACTCGCAGAATCGTTCCCTGGATAGGTGAAACAAGTGCCTCGGCGGGAGCACCTCCACCGGCAGATGCGCTGTCTTCTGACTGTTTTCGACGAGGAGGTCGTTTCAGCTCTACACCGCCGGGGTTCCCTGTGTTGTTACTGGCGTTCGCTATTACCTTGACTTTGAAAAGGCGTTGGTCCACCTCTACCGCGTAGTCGCGTTCCACCTTCTCACCATCGTTTCCAGCATCCTCGGATACCGACGGTTTCTCAGGAGCGAGAGACTTCAACCACTTTTTATCGGCGATCAGCTCGCGGCAGGTCTCTCCGTTGTGCCACTCATCGGTCTGCAGGATTGCTGTGTGGAAGGGAATCAGGGTTGTGACGCCCTCGATCTCAAACTCGCCCAAAGCGCGTAACATGCGCGCTGTTGCTGTCTCTCTATCACTATCCCAAACGACCAATTTGGCGATCATCGGATCGTATAGTGGAGTTACCTCCGATCCAGACATCACGCCTGAGTCGATTCTCACTCCTGGCCCTGCTGGCTCGCAGTAGTGAGTTATCAGGCCCGGAGCAGGTGTGAAGTTCTTGCTCGCCGCCTCGGCGTTTATTCTGCATTCGATGGCGCACCCTTTTATCTCGACATCCTCCTGATCGATGCTGATCGGCTCTCCGGCCGCAATACGTATCTGTTCACGCACGATGTCGATCCCGGTCGCCATCTCAGTGACCGTGTGCTCGACCTGGACACGTGTGTTCATCTCCAGGAAGTAGTACTCACCTTCAGAGTAAAGTCCCTCAACCGTTCCCGCTGAGCGGTATCCGACCGCACGTGCGGCGTCTATCGCTATCTTGCCTATTCGCTCACGCATCTCGTCATCAACTATTGGAGCTGGAGTCTCCTCGATCAGCTTCTGGTGGCGCCGCTGAATCGAGCAGTCGCGTTCACCTAGGTGGATAACATTGCCCTTGGAGTCCGCCAGAATCTGGATCTCGATGTGTCTCGGGTCCTCCAGGTACTTTTCAATGTAGACCGTTGGATCGGAAAAGAACTTCTCTCCCTCTCTGCTCGCACCCTCGAAGGCCGACTCGAGATCATCTTTACTTGTAGCGACTCTGAATCCCTTGCCACCGCCACCACCGGCTGCTTTGAACGCAATCGGATAGCCCGTCTCCTTTATTATCTTCTTGGCTGCCGTCACGGATGCGACAGGTTCTGTCGTACCTGGCACTATTGGAACGCCGGCTTCCTCCATAAGTCTTCGTGCCTCGGTCTTTGAGCCCATAGCTTCGATCGCCTTGGCCGGTGGACCGATGAAGATTATTCCCTCCTTTTCGCATGTTCTGGCAAAGTCGGCATTTTCGGCAAGAAAGCCGTAGCCGGGGTGGATCGCTTCCGAACCAGACTCCTTGGCGGCTCCAATTATCTTTTCGACGTTGAGATAGCTTTCCGGCGCCGGACCAGCCCCCAGCAAATACGCCTCGTCGGCCTCGTGTACATGCAGGGCCTCTCTATCCGGTTCCGAGTACACGGCGACCGAGGTTATGTTCAGTTCCGTGAGCGCACGCATCACCCGGATCGCGATCTCGCCGCGGTTGGCTACTAAGACCTTGGTAAACACGACCTCGGAATATAGCTGTAAATCTACTCGGTGAGGCTAGCGGGCTTGGGGCTTCTGACCGACCCGGTTGTCGTTACATGGGCTGTACGGGGTTCCTCGACCACCACCGGAGCCTCACGAGCTTTGCGCTTGCGGCTACGTAAGCGCTGCACGGTGGCCGCAACGGTCATCAGTGCCGCTGGAGTGGCGATCAGGGCCACCAGAGGCACATTGATGCCGGCTTTCTGTAGCAGCGCCAGACCCGAACTGACCATCAACACGCTGATCGCTAGGCGCAACATCCCGACCGGTACTTTTACGGTCAGGTGTGAGCCGATCCAGACTCCGGGGATCGACCCTGCCAGGATTGACAGCAACAGAGAGATATCGACATTGCCGACTCCGAAATGAGCAAGCCCTGCTGCCCAGAGTAGGATTGCGGCATGAAAGACATCGGTGCCGACCACTTTGCGTGGCGCGAGCTTGTAGATTCCGATCAGCAGTACTGCGATCAACGTGCCGCTGCCGGCGGAGGTGATACCGACGACAAAGCCGGTGAACGCGCCGAGGATAACCGCCAAGAACTTGCGTCGGCGGGTTAGGTTCAATTTCTCTTGCTCGCCCTTGGTGCTGTCGCCCTTGAACATCGCTCTGATCAGCAAACCGCAGCCCACGATCAGCAGGGCACCAGAGATCATCGCCATCGCTATCTTGTCGACGCCCATCCCGTACGTTGCCTTGAGCAACTGAATCAGCCAGACTCCGCCTATCGCCCCGGGCACGCTTCCCAGTGCCAGCCAAAGGGCAAGCCCAACCTTCACGTTCTTCAACTTCAGGTGACGCCATCCGCCGACCGTTTTGGTAATTGCTGCATAGGAGATATCGGTGCCGATCGCAATGACCGGCTTTATCCCGAAGCCAAGGATCAACAGTGGGGTCATCAACGCTGCACCACCCATGCCGGTCATCCCTACCAGAAAACCGACGATGAAGCCGGACATGACTATCGCTAAAAATTCCACAATGACTCCGTTAGGCGGTCACCTTGGTGCCGGCAGCTTCGAGCAGGATTTCCGCTACCTCGCTACGTGTGAAGTGGATTGGTGGCGCCTCTCCTCGATCCAACATCTCTCTAACTTTTGTGCCAGAGAGAAATACGTGATCGTCGGCTGGATGAGGGCAGGTCTTGGTTGACGCCATGCCGTCACAGCTGTTGCACCAGAAGGCGTGGTCGAAAAACATGGGTGTGATGCCTAACTCACCGGCATCTATGTCATCGAATATCCGATGTGCGTCGTAGGTGCCGTAGTAGTCGCCGACTCCGGCATGGTCACGGCCGACGATGAAGTGTGTGCAGCCGTAGTTCCTGCGAACGATTGCATGGAAGACAGCTTCTCGGGGACCCGCATAGCGCATCGCCGCGGGGTTAATACCCAGAAGGACACGGTCGTTTGGGTAGTAGCCCTTCAGAAGAACCTCGTAGCAGTGCATGCGAGTAACGGCCGGTATGTCGTCGGATTTGGTCTCTCCGATAAGTGGGTGTAGGAATAGCCCATCGACTAATTCCATCGCGCACTTCTGCAGATACTCATGGGCCCTGTGGACCGGATTGCGGGTCTGGAACCCGACAACTGTCTGCCATCCTCGTTCTGCGAAGGCAGCCTTCGATTGCTCCGGTGTGTACAGATACGGCTGGAATATCTCAGCGTGTTCAGGAAGCTCAACCGTCTCGATAGGGCCAGCAATACAACGGCTTCCCTCGCCAATGAGTGCGGCGACACCCGGGTGTGCCTCGTCCGTGGTCCTGTACACGAGTTCTGCTTCCTTCTGCACGTCCCGATCAAAGATCTCCTCGACGGTTATATGGCCCAGCAGCACGCCACTTTCGTTGCGCAACTCCACACGGTCGCCCTCAGAGGCCTTAACATCGGATGCAAGAGTGATTGGAATTGGCCATATATCCCCATCGGGTAGCCGCATGTTTTCAACGGTGCTGTGCCAGGATTCCGAACCCTGGAAGCCTGAAAGCGGTGCCAGCGCACCGACAGAAAGTAGTTCAAAATCCGATGTCTGACGCGGTTTTAACTCGATATATTCAGCCATTGTCATTAAAAGGTACTAAATCTGATCGAAAATAGCGAATTTAATGTGTAAGTTCTTGTTATTGCGATGAATAGGATAGACCTCCAGGCACATTCGACGGTCTCTGACGGGGTCCTACCACCGGCAGAAGTTGTCAGATTGGCTGCCAAGGCCGGGGTGGAGGTCTTTGCGCTCTCGGATCACGATGCGGTGGACGGCCTTGAAGATGCATCGAGGGAGGCAAAACGGGTGGGTATCGAGCTCATTCCAGCCGTCGAGCTATCCACAGCCCATCCCGAGGTTCATGATCTGCACATGCTTGGCTACAGAATCGATATCGAGGATGAATCGCTTCAGAAGGCGTTGGAGCTTGCGCAGAACGAGAGAGTCGAGCGTGCACACAAGATATCCAACAGATTGGCTGTCGAGGGAGTCCAACTTTCTGTAGATGCTGCGCTTGAGGTCGCTGGAGGCGCAATCGCACTGGGCCGGCCGCATATAGCGACCGCTGCGCTCGAGAATCCTGCAAACAAGGTCGTGCTGGAGGGAGTTGGTGATAAGTCAACCTTCATCCGCCGGTACCTGGTGCCTGGGTGTAGCAGTTTTGTGGCTCGCACGTGGCCGACTGTCTCGGAGGCGATCGAGTTGGTTCATCGGGCTGGGGGCAGTGCGGTTTGGGCGCACCCTTTCTGGGACATCGATAATTTCGATGAAGTTGCCGCGGTGCTCGATGAGTTACGTGAAGCTGGTCTCGACGGCGTTGAGGCCTTTTATCCGTCACACTCACGTGCTCACACAGCCTTTCTACTAGATGAGTGCCGAAAATATGGCCTGGTTGCTACTGCATCGTCGGACTTTCACGGACCCGACCACCGCCACTTTTCTGGCTTTCTTACCTACGACACGTACGGCCTGGGTGAGCCGCAGGTACCACCTAAGTGATAAAGCAGCGTCACTTTACGATTCGACCGGTCAGACTCTTGGTGACGATGTTCGGCTTGTCGGGGCTGCCGAGATCCTTGCCATAGAAGACTCTGTACTTGTTCTTGCTGACCCTCACGATCGATGGGTCGTAGATGCCTTTCCCGGTGATGACTTTGCTGCGGCTGCCGAACTTCTTGCCGTCGCTCGAGGTGAAGCTGTAGATACCTGTTTTGAGCTTGTTACTCGTCCGCGCGTTGGGTGGTGCTGGAAGTACGACTGCCAACATCATGTAGAGACCCTTTCGTAGCTCGATCACTGCCGGGTCGACCATCTCCTTTACCCTTGCACCGCTTTCCTTCTTAAACGTCAAGCCGTCTTTTGAGATCGCCGACATGGTTCCTCCGCGGGCAGTGTGGTCCCCTGATACATAGTAGATTCGCACCCTACCGTCTCGCAATTTGATCGCCTCCGGTACTGAGGCCCAGCCGTTGTCGCCGGTCTTGTCAGAGTCGATCCTCAAGCCCTCCTTCTCGAAGTTGAGACCGTCGCTGGAGGTCGCTGAGAAGATCTTGTGTGTTGCCTGGCCGGGGCCACCTTGGCCCAACGCAGCCTTGTAGTACATCCTCATCTTGCCGTTTGGCAGCTTGACGACCGTGGCATCACATACTGCTGCCGGTTGGCCACCGTATTCATCGCTCGACATAAGCCTGGATCCAGAATCCGCATTAAATTTAAGTCCATCGTTAGAAGTTGCGGAGGCGATTCCGGGGCCGACGTCAGGTCCTGCGCCGCAGAAGTAGAGTCTTATCTTGCCGCTATTTTTCTTCAAGCTATAGGCGAAGGGAACGCTGCCGTTCTTGACTCGCGTGCCCTTGTCCTTTGTCCACTTGAACTTGACCTTCTTGCTGTTGCTTGTCGTTCCGCTCTTGCTAGAGCTGGATGAGTCTGTCGGCGTCAGACAGCCACCAAGCAAAAAGATCGGTGCAGCTACCAAAAAAGCCAGCACCCCGACAAATGACATCCGTGTCATCGCAGCCATATTTATAACTCCAGTAAAAGGTTGTTTTCTCGATCCTACAATCGTTCCTTGATCGTGTATCTGTTGCAAGAACAGTGGCGGCGTACGAAAGTTCCTTTGGATCAATATTTTCTAGACTTATATATTAGCACCCGTTACGGCACTGTTCTCGAACGTCACGTAGCCGCGTTCGATTAGATAGTTGATCACCTTTTCTGCGCTTTCCCTTGGCTCCTCGTTTTCTGTATCGATCACGAGCTCGGGTGACAGTGGCTCTTCGTACGGGTCTGAAATTCCGGTGAATTCCTTGATCTCACCCTTGATCGCTTTCTCGTACAGTCCCTTCGTATCTCTCTCTACACAGGTCTCTACGGAGGCCTTGGTGTAGACCTCGATGAAAGCGCCTGCGCCGATCATTGATCGTGCGTTATCGCGTGTATCTCGATACGGCGAGATTGCTGCGACCAGGGTTGCTACACCATTACGCGTGAGCAGATTCGCAACGAACGCAATACGGTGGATGTTTTCATCTCTGTCCTCCCGAGAGAAGCCCAATCCCTTCGAGAGATTGGTCCGAATCATGTCACCGTCCAGTATCTCCATTCTTGTCTCGCCGCGGGCTCGTAGCTCTCGCCCGACCAGGTTGCAGATGGTGCTCTTGCCGGCCTGTGAGAGACCGGTGAACCAGAGTGTAAATCCGTGCGCGTGCATTTTGTTTCTCCTAGCTTAGGTTGTTAAAAAGACTTTCAATTCGATGTCGATTCATGTATACCGCACTCCGTTTTCTCAGATTCTGACCAGCGGCCTGAACGGCCGTTCTCACCGTCAGCCACGGGATCTGTGCAATGGGTGCAGCCGATCGAGAGATAACCTCGGTCGTGCAAAGGGTTGTAGGGAATGTCGTTGTCAGAGATGTATTTCCATACATCTTTCTCTGTCCAGTTGGCCAGCGGGTTGGCCTTGGCAAGCCCGAAGCGCTCGTCCCAGTGGACCTTCTTTGTATCGGCTCTGGTTGGGGACTGATCTCTGCGCAGGCCGGATATCCAGCCATCGACCGACGACAGCGCACGTGTTAATGGTTCGACCTTCCTGATCGAGCAACACTTGTCGGGGTCTCGATCCCAGAGTTTGTCTCCGTACTTATCAGCCTGCTCTTCAAGCGATTTGCCTCTGTAGCTTTCTACCTTGATTCCGTAGTGGGCTTCAAGTTGGCTCCACGTCTTATATGTCTCCGGGAAGAGGAGATCTGTATCGAGTGTAAAAAAGCGGGCCTCAGGCTCGATCTTCAAAAGCATGTCCATGATCACAGAGGCCTCCTTCTGGAACGAGCAGGCTACGTAGAGTTTGGGGTGGAACTGAGCGACCATCCAATCGAGGACTTCCTCGGCGCTTGATTCTTCAAACTTCTCGGCCATGCTGTCAAGTTGCTCCGTAGACCATTTTTCTTGTTTATCCAAGCTTTTCATCTCTTGTCATCGCGACCTGGTAGGAAACCAAATGTTATTAGGTCGCTATCAAAAGGTACTAATTCCGACCGGAATTGTCCAATTTAGCTTTGTCGGTGTATGAGGGACAGTTCTCTAGTTGCCCCAGTGAGTCCAATCACCCCAGGCGTTATTTGTGGCACTTTGACCTGTCGCCTCATAGTCGGCACTTCTGCGCCACTGGCTCAAAGAGGTCTCGGACTTGGGCGTAGGGGCCGATTCACACAGAAACTGCTCTAGCGCTGCACTGATTGCCGCCGCTTCTTTATCAGTTGGCACTGGCTCGACGCCCACGATCTGTGGCCTCTGTGGACGCCTTCTGCCGTTCGACCCCATTACTTAGCTACCACTTTACAAAGGGATATTGCCGTGCTTGCGTTTTGGCCTGTCGACTCGCTTAGTCAGGGTTGCTTCAAGTGCAGATATAAGTTTCGGTCGCGTTTCATGAGGCATTATCACCTCATCGATGTATCCACGTTCAGCTGCGGTGTATGGGTTGGCGAAGCGGGCCTTGTAGTCTGAAACGAGCATTTCACGGCGCTCGTCAGGTGTCGGCGACTTGGCAAGATCTCGTCTGTAGATGATGTTGACAGCTCCCTCGGGGCCCATGACGGCCACCTCAGCACCCGGCCAAGCGAAGTTGAAGTCTGCAAGCATGTGCTTCGAGTTCATGACGTCGTAAGCCCCGCCGTACGCCTTGCGCGTGACGACCGTCAACTTGGGAACTGTAGCTTCAGTGAATGCGTATAGAAGCTTCGCCCCGTGACGGATTATGCCGCCCCATTCCTGGTTTGTGCCTGGAAGGAACCCGGGGACATCGCAGAATGTGAGGAGCGGGATGTTGAACGCATCACAGAAGCGTACAAAACGTGCCGCCTTCTCTGATGAGCTGATATCGAGCACTCCCGCGAGAGACTGGGGCTGGTTTCCAACGACTCCAATCGGGTAGCCGTTCAAACGCGAGTACCCAATAACGATGTTTGTGGCAAAGTGCTCCTGCACCTCAAAAAACTCGCCGTCATCGACGACTCTCTTGATCACGTCCCTCATGTCGTACGGTTTGTTCGGATTGGCAGGAACCAGATCGTCCAACTCTGTGTCCTGCCTGTCGGGATCGTCGTACGGCTCTACCCTCGGCGGCTGTTCCATGTTGTTCAAGGGAAGGAAGCTCGTCAGATAGCGAACATTTTCCAAACACTCATCCTCGTTCTCAGCAGCGAAGTGGGCGACACCCGATTTTGTGTTGTGGCTCATCGCCCCACCGAGATCTTCGAACGTCGTCTCCTCACCGGTGACCGTCTTGATCACGTCGGGACCGGTGATGAACATGTGTGAGGTGTTTTTGACCATGAAGATGAAGTCGGTCATAGCCGGCGAGTAGACGGCACCGCCGGCACATGGGCCCATGATCACGCTGATCTGAGGTATTACGCCTGAGCACTCGACATTACGGACGAAGACGTCTCCGTATGCACCGAGCGATACCACACCCTCTTGAATGCGTGCACCTCCGGAATCGTTGAGCCCGATCACGGGACACCCGATCTTGGCAGCAAGATCCATGACCTTGCACATCTTCTCGGCCATTACTTCTCCGAGCGAGCCACCAAAGACGGTGAAGTCCTGGCTGAATACACAGACCTTCCTGCCGTCGATCTCGCCGTACCCTGTGACTACGGCATCGCCAATCGGCCGGTTCTTGTACATGTCGAAATCATGTGTACGGTGACGCATAAACATGTCCGTCTCCTGAAAAGATCCAGGGTCGAGCAACTTCTCCACTCGCTCACGGGCAGTGTATTTGCCCTTCTTGTGCTGTTTTTCAACGGCTTTCTCCGAGCCGGCATGGATCGCCTCGTCACGCAGCTTCTCGAGCAGTTCGACCTTTTCCTTATTGGTCTCGGGAACCTTTTCTCGCATAGATTAAGGAGTGTAGTTCAGCTTTCGCGACACATGCTTGTCGCTCTGTTTTGCAGGTAACGGTTCAGGCATGAAACCGGCGTTCATGAACCCTTGTACTTGCCGAATACCTCACCCATGGCGCCACAGACCTCACCCAACGTTGCATGAGCTTTGAGCGCGTCCTTCAACGGGTAGAGCAAGTTGCCTTCGCCTTTGCATACCTGCATGAGCTCCTCCAGCTTTTTTCCAACCTCGGCCTGGTCCCGGTCGGCCTTGAACTTCTTTAGACGTTCTACCTGTCGTTTTTCGGCACTTGGATCAATCTGTAAGAGCTCGATCGGCTCCTCTTCGTCTTCTACGAACTTGTTTACACCGACAACTACGTCCTGGCCGGTTCTGTAGCGCTCGTGGTAGCTGTATGCGGACTCCTCGATCTCCCTCTGCATGAATCCCTGATCGACTGCTGCGACAGCGCCGCCCATATCGTCGATCTTGGTTATCAGATCGTAGGCCTCACGCTCTATCTCATCCGTAAGGGACTCGACGTAATATGAGCCGGCGAACGGATCTACTGTGTCGGCTGCCCCGGACTCGTAGGCGATCACCTGCTGTGTGCGAAGCGCCATCTTTGCCGATTTTTCGGACGGCAGTGCCAGGGCTTCATCGAAGCCGTTGGTGTGCAGTGACTGTGTTCCTCCACAGACCGCACTGAATCCTTGCAATGCGACGCGGATGATGTTCACCTCGGGCTGCTGTGCAGTGAGCGTCGATCCTCCTGTCTGCGTGTGGAACCTGACCATCATCGACTTTGGATTCTCTGCACCAAACCGCTCGAGCATTATCGTTGCCCACATCCTGCGTACCGCTCTGAACTTTGCGACTTCTTGGAAGACGTTGTTGTGCCCATTGAAAAAGAACGCGAGCCTCGGTGCGAATTGATCGAGTTCCAGTCCGGCGTTCAACGCTGTCTCGACGTACGCAATGCCATTGGCGAGAGTGAACGCAACTTCCTGAACTGCGGAGCAGCCCTTCTCGCGCACGTGATAGCCAGAGATGGAGATCGTGTTCCACTTAGGGACGTGTTCGGCACAGTAAGCGAATATGTCCGTCGTCAACCGCATCGAGGGCTCTGGTGGATAGATGTAGTTTCCGCGTGCAACGTACTCCTTGAGAATGTCGTTTTGCACTGTGCCGGTTAGCTTTTCTGAGGGGACACCTTGTTCTTCCCCAACCAACTGGTAGAGAAGCAGAAGCACCGCGGCCGGCGCGTTTATCGTCATCGAAGTTGAAACCTTGTCGAGCGGAATCTCATCGAAGGCGATTCGCATATCCTCCAGCGACGCGATCGGGACTCCGGTGCGGCCCACCTCCCCCAAGCAACGGTCGTCGTCGGAGTCGAGGCCCAGCTGAGTCGGTAGGTCGAACGCCATCGATAGCCCGGTCGACCCATGTTCTAAAAGGTACCTGTACCGCTTGTTGGTCTCCTCAGCAGTTGCGTAGCCGGCGTACTGGCGCATCGTCCACAGTCGTGAACGGTACATATCGGGGTGAACTCCTCGGGTGAACGGGTACTCACCGGGCTTGCCGAGTCTTTCGTCGAGTCCGGCCCTTAAGTCAGATTCGTCATATGTGGCCCTGACATCGATCCCGGAGTCCGTGTAGTGGTGTTCTGTGTCGGGCCCGACAACCGGTGCGATGCCCTCGTGTGCGTTGTCGGTCCCGGTCTTCTTTGACGCCTTGGACACGTCTTTTTCCGTCCTATGCGTTTTCATGAACGGTAGGATAGTCCTCATGACCCTTAAGGTTCGCCTGTTTGCGATGCTAAGAGAGCACGCCGGGCAGGAAACGATCGATATCGAGATTTCTGATGGGGCGACCGTCTCGGAACTGCTCTCTCTGTTGAAGGAGAGAGAGGACATCGGTGAGATGATCGAGCGCATCCCTGTGCTGATGGCGAGAAACAGGAGCTACGTAGATGAGCAGGCCCCTCTTGAAGAGGGTGACGAACTGGCACTTATTCCTCCCGTTAGTGGAGGAGCTGCAGCAGCAGGCGGTCCAGTTCACGTGAGAATCAAGGAGGGTTCAATAAAGACCGATGAGCTGCTCGAGCAGGTGAGGAGGCCGACTGCCGGTGCTGCCGTTACTTTTTTCGGTACGACGCGTGACGTTCCATATCTGCACTACGAGGCGTACGTGGAGATGGCCGAGGAGAAAATTCGGGAGAT
>SDBV01004411.1_pt1 | contig 20307 bp, 21 predicted proteins | sample 2277081 | NCBI WGS metagenome assembly SDBV01 (sample SAMN10402039, study PRJNA504765) | marine sediment metagenome | isolation source: marine sediment core GS10_PC15, 223 cmbsf | place: Arctic Ocean: Southern Knipovich Ridge | collected 2010 | reverse complement strand
TTTCGAGAGTTTTTGGTCAGCATGTGGATCCAATTCAATAAGATAGAAGAAGAAGAGGTAAAAGGAAAGATTAATAACCTTTGTGGGTGGTGTGATTATAAGATCTATTGCCCAACCTATGAAGCTTTTATCAACTCAGATAGCATTGCTCTTACTCCGCTAACTGAGATGAAAGACTCCGATTTCCTAAACCACTGGACCAGTGTGAATGACAAGAAATCTGCCTTGGAGTCTCGCCAGCGGGAACTTAAGATGATCGCGAGTGAAAGATCTATGCAGGGCGCAGATATTGCAGATGAAACTAGGGAGTTATATACTACTCAGGCGGCTAGGACCAACTATGAGATTGAAGAGGTTGTAGATCTCATGCCTAAGGAGGACCTCTTCTCGGTTCTTGCCGTGAACAAGGCCCGTCTGGACCGGTATGTTAGGGACCATCCAGATCTCAAGGACCCCTTGGCTAAGATAGCAAAGGTAAATTACAATGCGCCTGTTTTTAAAGTAAAGAAAGTAACTCCTAGTGAGGAAGTAGATGAAGGAAGTTCCGCAACTAACAAAGACAAAAGCACAGCTTCAGCGACTTAATTATCCTTATATAGGAATTCAGCTCAAAGCTGGCAATAAAGTATTTGGACGCATTGAAAAATTTACTAATTACACAATTTATATCAAGGATAAGTATGGAGATATTGTGGATGTCCCCAGACGACTTATTCAACGAGCAATGCTTTTGATTAAAGGAGACAACGACGATGGCAGAGCCTCAGTTTCTGAAAAGAATAAACCCTCAATCGGATACAGCAAAAAGAAAGACTAAAGTTATTTTCTATGGAGACTCTCCGACTTGTGCTACGGGGTTTGGGCAGGTATCTCGTAATATTTTACCTTCTCTCCGAAACTCAGGTAGGTATGATGTAGATGTTTTAGGAATCAACTATTGGGGAGATCCTCATGATTACCCCTTTAGAATCTGGCCTATGGCTATCAATGGCCAAAGAGATCCGTATGGTCGCCAAAGACTCCAACAACATCTATTGGACCCTAAATTACAATATGATATTTTGTTTTTCTTACAGGATACTTTCATTTTAGATTTCCTACCGGGCATGATTTCTAATCTAAAGAAGGCAGGTAAGAAATTCAAGAGTGTTTATTACTATCCTATTGATGGCACTCCTAAGCCAGCTTGGATAGATTGTGTGAATTCTGTGGATTTTCCTGTAACTTATACTCAATTCGGATTTGATCAATCGGTGGCGCGTGTGCCAGATCTCAAAGAGAGACTAAAGATTCTTCCTCACGGAATTAATCCAAAAGTTTTCTTTCCCGCACCTGAACAACAAGTTAAGGAATTCCGCAAACAATTTTTCGGGCCCGTAGCAGATCATTTTATTGTTACAAATGTCAATAGAAATCAGCAGAGAAAAGATATTCCAGCTACTCTTAGGGCTTTCAAAGAATTAAAGAAACAAAGACCGGAGTCTCTCTTATATTTGCACATGGCTGCAGTGGATCAAGGTTGGAACTTGCCAGAGGTTCTTAAGATGATGGAACTGGATATTTCTAAGGATGTTATTCTTCCACAGAATTTTTCACCATCCACTGGTTTCCCTCTAGAGATTCTGAACCTTATTTATAATGCTAGCGATGCTGTGATAAGCACAACGGTGGGAGAAGGCTGGGGACTTTCGTGGACGGAGGCTATGGCCACTAAAACCCCTGTAATTTATCCTATCAATACTTGTTTAGGAGAATATATTACCGAGGAAACCGGGTATCCTTATCCTAGCGGTGGAGATCCAGACCATATGACAGTTCTTCCGCACGATAATGAAATTCCTCGACCAACTTCTCATATTTCTAAGTTGGTTGAACGCCTAATAGAGGTCTATGATAATAGGGAAGAGGCAGCCAACCGAGCTGAAACAGCTTATCAAATGGTCACAAATACTCTAGTCTGGGACGAACACATTAATCCACGCTGGGTTCAACTCTTTGATGAAATTGTAGCGAGTAGGGCTCCTACTTTTGAGCCGCAATCCTCAGATCTATCCAAGCCAGTGCTCAAGGGAGAAGTTCTCTAATGGCGGGAGTCAAATACATCGGACCTGTCTTTGATGGGTCAGGGTACGCAGAAGCGGCCAGGAATTATGTCTTAGCTATCCATAAGAAAGGCTATCCAATTACTCTGGCACCTATAACTTTTGAGAAAACCCGCCCAGACTTGGGAGAAAACGGGGAGATTTTACGGAGTTTGATGGATAATCATATAGATTATAATAAAGTAATTGTCCATTCGACTCCGGATTTGTGGCAACATTGGACCCGTTTTGAGCGTGACAAATATATTATCGGATACACGGTTTGGGAGACCAGCCAAATACATCCTACTTGGGTTACGTCTTGTAATAAAGTTAATGAAGTATGGGTTCCGTGTGAGTGGAACATGGGCGTATTTAAAGATTCAGAGGTTTCAGTGCCGTTACATAAAATTCCTCACGCCATTGACGTCCCTGACATGAACACTGTTCCTGATTTTAATTTAGATACTATCCCACAAAATATGTATGTTTTTTATTCTATTTTTCAGTGGCAAGAGCGTAAGAATCCTTATGGGCTCTTATCTGCTTTTTCTGTAGCCTTCAGTGGGATTGAGGATGTTATTTTGGTGTTGAAAACTTATCGTCACGATCATGGGGGCGATAAAAATGCTATTAAAGAATTAATCATGGACTTTCGTAAATTTGCTAATTTAGAACACTTTCCCAAGATGTTTTTAGTCGTGGAAAATTTGAGCAGACAAAACATGTTAGCGCTACACAAGAGAGGAGACTGTTTTGTTCTCCTGCAGAGATCAGAAGGTTGGGGATTGCCCCATTTCGAAGCTGCTGCTTGTGGAAAGCCTGTAATAACTCCGGGATATGGGGGGCAAACAGACTTTCTCAAAGAAGATAATAGTTACCTCATAGATTATACTCTTACTCCCGTTGGAGGCATGAATTGGTCTCCTTATTATACATCAAACCAGTATTGGTGTGAGCCTGATATGAAGCAGGCTATAGAGACCTTGCGTCACGTTTACAACAATCGGGAGGAAGCCAAGGAGAAAGGCCAGCGGGCTCGAGACTATGTGTTCCAAAACTTTAGTTGGGACAAAATAGGAGACATGATAGTGAATAGGTTGCAGAGAATTGATCAAGGAGACTGCAATGGATAACAAAAACTCTCTTAATGAACAGGCAGATAATAGAGAACAACTCTATTTACATTACCGGCCTCCGGCGACTGCCCCTTCACTGGGCGTATGTTTTACCGCTTTAAATGAAGCACCAAGAATAGCCGCAGCTATAGCTCAGTTTTACCCCTATGTCCAAGATATAGCTGTTATTGTAGATGATAGAACAACGGACAAGACAGTTGAATGGGCTGAGAGAATGGGAGCTAAGGTTCAGATGCACACCTGGAATAATAGTTGGTGCAAGGCTAAGAATTCTTCAATAGATATGTTAGACACCGATTGGGTTTATGTATCCGACTGTGATGAACTGTTAGAGCCCACTCTGCTTGAAATTCTTTCTTTTCTAATCGAGGAGGGAGGGCAGCGCCTTTTAATGCGGGAGGGAACTCTTCCTCCCAACGAGAAAACCTTTGACTGTTATGGCTTATCCCGTAGGAATTTTATCGACGGAGTCCAGACTGAGGTTTACCCCGATTATCAATACCGCCTGTTTGCTAAACATGTCCGCTATGACCCGAACGGTAAACAGGTACATCAGGAAGTCATGAACTTCAAGAACCGAACCGAAGTTGATTACGAGAGGCTCACTTTAGATAATCCCTCACGTTTTAACATTCTACACTACAAATCTAGTATAGTAGACGCAAGACAGAATGCTCTCTATGATGAGCTGGAAAAGAAAGGTATTAATGTTTAAGTTAGAAATCCGAGAAGGAGAAATATAATATGAACATGAAAAATGTTCTTGTGACTGGGGCTAATGGATTCCTTGGTGCTGCGCTATGTAGCAAACTTATGGCCATGGACAAAACAGTTGTTGGACTTATACGGGATCGAAATTATAAGTCTCGTAGAGATATTATTGATAATATCTCTGTTGTTTATGGAGATTTAAGAGATTATGATATAGTTCGCTATGCAGTTTCTAAGTACGAGATTGATACTATTTTTCATCTCGGAGCTATTACTATTCTCAAAATGGCCACTTACGATCCTAAGACTTGTTACCAAGTTAATGTGATGGGAACGGTCAATGTTTTGGAAGCGGCCCGGGAATGTGGACATGTTACAAAGGTAGTGGTGGCCTCTTCGGACAAAGCCTATGGTAATCATGAGAAACTCCCATATGTAGAAGATATGGCTTTATTAGCGAGCGATACGTACAGCACCACTAAGTCTTGTACTGATCTTATTGCACAGTCTTATGCTCACACCTATGGTTTAGATACCTCTATTCTTAGATCCGGTAATATTTTTGGTCCGGGGGATTTGAATAAGTCTCGAATTATTCCTGGAAGTATTCTTCGCATTTTAGATGGCGAGCGGCCGGTAATATACAAAGGTGTAGGAAATTATAAGCGAGAATTCATGTATATCGACGATGTTATTGACGCATATCTTCATGTCCAAGATCGAGGACTAAAAGGTGAGGCTTACAATATTGGAGGCTCTGGTTTCCAGAACATCTTTGATACAGTAAATATGATAATTGAAGAGATGGGTGTGGACATGCAGCCCCAAGTTTTGGAGAAAGATTTTATTGAAATCAAGGAGCAGTACCTAGACCCGTCCAAGTTGGAAAGTTTAGGTTGGAAATGTCGTTATCAGATTCGAGAAGGAATTAAAGCAGCTATTCCTTGGTATACCGAGTATAGCAAAGATCCTAAACAGTTTTACTGGGCTCACTAGGAGTACCGCAGTGAAGATTCCTATCTATAAGCCTTGCCTGCCTCCTTATGCGTCAGTCGAACCTGATATTCGTGCTATGTACGTCTCTGGTATGTTATATCCAGGACCGTACACTGATAGATTAGTGGTCCAAGTTCAAGAGTACCAAAACGTGGAGCATGTGCTTCCGGTAAGTAGCTGTTCGATTGGGCTCATTCTCCTTTTGAACACTCTTCCAGAAGGTTCGAAGGTAATTATGCCTGCTTTTACATTTAATGCCACTTTACAGGCTTTAGAGTGGAATAATTTGCTTCCAGTAGCGGTTGACGTGGACGATGATGGACAAATGCGTCCTGATTTAGTAGAAGATTGCCTCAATACCTTCCCTGATACTTCTGCAATTTTGGCAGTACACATGTGGGGCAATGCCTGTTATGTTAAGGAGTACGAAGAGCTTCAAAAAAAGTGGGACAATTTGTCTCTATTCTTTGATGGGGCTCATGTCTTTGGCACTTCTGTAGACGGGGCTCCTGTTGGGCAGTATGGAGATGCTACTGTATTCAGTATAGCCGCCACGAAACCGATCTCTGCGGGCGAGGGCGGGCTCATTGTGACCCAAGACTCCAACCTCTATGAGAACGTGCGCCACGGCGCATTCCACGGGTGCTGGAACAGTTTGGACACCCTCACTCAAATTAAGGGTATAAACGGGAAAATTCAAGAGTTTAACTCAATTCTGGCTTATCATGCTATAGATATGTTTGAGAATACCAAGGCTGCCCGTCGTACCCGGATGGAAGAATACAGACGCGAACTGGAAACTCTTCCTCTGCGGGTTTGGCAGACCCAAAAGGGGGTAGCCCCCTCCTATAAAGACTGTGTTATTTTTATGGAGGACACAGAAATTCGGGGGAAGTTAGAATTGTTCCTTAACCAGAATGGAATAGGAACCAAGCGATATTTTGACCCAGCCATACCAGATATGGGATCTTTTAATGGGATCGATTTCAGTAGCGATAATGCTCGAGATTTAGCCGCTACTTGCCTGGCTCTCCCCCTTTACCCTGCGCTTACGGACGAACAGATGGAATATATTTTGTCTACTATACGGAGATTTTATAGTGAAGAGCGGTAAACTTTATTTAGAAACTGCGCGTCACATTGGGACTTTTATTTATGGGGCTGGCGGCCATGGTAGAGTAGTCAGAGACTTCTTTCAACCGTTTGAAATGGTCGTATTTGTAGACGATGAAAGTGAAAAGAAAGTAGGCTGCAGCCCTGAGGAAATTCCTGACGGGGCACGAGTAGTTATTGCAATAGGGGATAACCAAGCCCGACAAACTGCATCGGAAAGGTTGCGAAATAACCGAAAAAATCTTATATTTCCTATTGTCCAGCATCCTTCCGCGCTCATATCTGCCCGTACCCGAATAGGCCCAGGAGGCATGTTTTGTGCTGGCTCAATAGTTATTGTTGGGGCTATCATCGGTCGGTTTTGTATAGTCAACACCTCTGCCACTGTAGATCACGACTGTCTTCTTGGTGATTTTGTACACATAGCGCCAGGTGTTAATCTTTGTGGCAACGTAAGCGTCGGAGACCGGACCCTCGTTGGGGTAGGGACTTCTGTGCGCCCAGGTATTACTATAGGCTCCGATACTGTTATTGGGGCGGGGTCTGTCGTAGTGAACGACATACCCTCGGGAGTTATGGTCCACGGCAATCCGTGCCGTGTTATTCGGGAGATTAAATAGATGAGATTTAATACCGACTATACTATTAAAGCTATTAGTTGTACTATTTTCCCACTAGTAATCGTGGATCTAGATTCTCAAACATGTGCTGAGTTTGTGGGTACAGGTGTTTTGTTTTCTAAAAATGTTTTTATAACAGCCGGGCATTGTGTTAACAAAGAACTTCCGGAAGGACAGCGTTATAGTGTACTCTATTGGCCGGAAGGCCGGCGGCAATGGAATATAACAACGCTTGATCACATAACTCAAGATCCTTCAGGAATAGATCTAGCATCAGCATCTCTCGATTTGAAACCTTCTATAAATATTTCCCTAAATACTTCTGAAGTTTCTATGGGTACAAATGTATTTACTTATTCATACCCTCTTACTAATATGATTCGGCATAAGTCTAAGGGTAGTGAGTTAATAGTACGTCCCAATCTTTTCAAAGGATATGTTTCCGGAATACAACCCCATAACACTGAAGACTATAAAAAGGGACTTTCTTACGAAGTTCTAATGCCTCCTTTACCGGGAATCAGTGGGGCTCTTCTTATTTGTGAAGAATCCGGAACGCTCCTCGGAATTATGTATGGATTCTGCCGTTATCGCCATACCAAACAGGATTTTACTTTGGCCCATTGCTTTGAAAACATTTGTAACATGCGGGGCTTGGTCACAGACAATTTACCTTTAAAAGAATATTTGGAGATATAGTTGAATAAACAATGTAGCTCTTGTAAGAAAGTAAAGTCCACCAAAGAGTTCCATAGGAACAAGGCCCAAAGAGATGGTTTTCAAAACCAATGTAAGGCCTGCAAAGGTAAAGCAAATAAAGCCTATTTGGGGAACAGTCCAGATAAGCGCAAAGAAACAATTGCAAATTACTATGCCCGGAATAGAGAAGCTATTCTGGAAAACTTGAAGAAATACTGGGAAGAAAATCCAGAAAAGCGTCAAGAAATAAGACGTAGATCGTGTAAGAAAACTTATGATGAGGATCCAGAGAAATTCAGGCAGAAAGCCAGGAAATGGCGAGGAGAGAATCCTGAGAGATTTAGAGAAATTATTGCCAAAGCTTATAGGAAAGCTTACGATGCTCAACCAGAAAAGTTTAGAGAGCAAGTGCGTGAGTGGAAGAAAAATAATCCAGATAAAGTGCGAGAGATGTCTCGCCACAGGGCTGCCCTCAAACGGGCCCAAGGATACGGCGCCTCAGGCCATGTTTCTAGGAATATAAACCAAATACTAATGTCATCGCAAAAGGGACGATGTTATTATTGCAATAGAGATTTATTAGAGTTGGGGTTTCACCAAGACCACAAAGTTCCTCTCGCCAGAGAGGGTCTTCATGATGATTCTAATTTGGTTTTAGCATGTCCGCCGTGCAATCTTAAAAAAAGTACCAAGACCGCTGAAGAATTTATTGGGGGATAGGAAATGAAGATTGTTTATTGTTTATTGAATAGGGACAGGGAACAAGAATTTCAGAAAGCTATCCGAGAACACTGCCTGTTCTTTGATAAGTCTATTGTTATTTTACATCAAATCTACGACGAGAATGTGAAGTTTCTTGAGTCAGAGGAATGTAAGGATCTAAACATAGATTACTATACTACGGATATTCCGTATGATCCTAAGGCATTACGTGATTTATACATGGAACGTTTAGATAAGTACATGCAAGAGATTGGGGAACAAGTTTGGTTTTTGGTATTGGATGTAGATGAAATCCTGGAACTCCCTGCTCTTTATACTTTGAAGTTAACTGCACAAGAGGCCGAGAGGCAAGGTTTTAATATTGTAGGATACAATTCTCATGATATTCAAACCACCCCCGAAGGCACAGTTTGGGAGAATAAATCTGGTTATTGGAATCCTAATTTTAATAAACACTATCCTGGTATGCGATATACCCCGGGTACCCACATTGGGATAGCCCGCCCTGCTCCTGCCAATATGGCCAAATCTCCACATAGATATTTTCATGTCAAAACTGTTGGAAGCCAATGGATTAGAGGCTGCCGGAACTATTGGACTACTGCAGAAACCGCTCAGAACACCACCAACAGCCCGCTGTGGCAAGAATTTAAAGCGCTCTGTGCTTCACGCGGCTTAGAAACTTTTGATCAGATAGCCAAACTTTTATATGAGGGAACAGTCCCAGCTGATCTAGTCCAGTGGTTTGTAATGAATCGAGATAGTGAAAATTCGGAAGCTCGATCTTGGTTTGTAACTTATTTGGTTTTCTTACATCCGGAATTAAACGTTGGGTGTGCGGGCAACAAAGACTATGCCTTCGATAAAAATCGTAAAGCATGTAAAGACTTAACTTTTTAGGAGAAAAGATATGAGTTTTGGACAATTTACAACTACTGTAGCAACTAATTCGGTGTCTGTTGGAATCCAGGCTGGAGATGCTGCCTCGGAAACTTGGGGCGATAACGAAATCACTTATGTTGTTGTTACTCAAGATAGATTAAGCCATAATCAACGTAATTTTCCTGTCATTCTGCCGTATGTGGATAGAGCAGTGGTGGTGGACGGGTTCAGTAAGGATGGAACCTACGAATATCTACAGTCTTTGTCTCCTAAAGTACAGGTATATCAACGAGAGTGGGATGATAGTTTTGCCAATCAATATAACGAATATCTAAAGCATATTAAGGGTGGCTGGGTTCTCCTGTGTGACGATGATGAAGTTCCGTCGGAAGAATTATTAACAAGTCTTAGGGAGTTAGTTGAGAAGTCTGAGAGGGGAAATAAGTTTGGAGTTGTGGAGTTTCGGGCTAATGACATTTCTTATGTAGAAGGTGATTGGGAAAACCGAGTTGATAATGGTCCGTGTGAATATTATCGCCAGATTTTCTTCAAATGCCACCCTGACATGGAATATGCTGTGCATCTACATCAAGCTCTTCAAGGAATGAGAGGCCCTGTGGCTAGGTGTAAGGCCCACTATTACCATATCAAAAGTACTAAAGATGAGTTGAGAAATGCGACCCGGAACTATTTTATTTCGGGAGAATGGCCATCCACCCCAGTTGTAGAAGGAATTAAAACTCCTGAATGGAACGAAATGAAAGCTATTTTAGCTGAACATCATCCAGAAGTAAAGCTATTCAGCCAACTCAACGGCCTTCTTGTGTCTAATCGAATTTGTCAGGAATTTAAAGATTGGGCTAACAAGTATGCTCATCATAACGAAGGAGTAGATGGGGAAAGTTCAGGAGAACTAAGATGTTTTTCTAGATATTTAGACCTGCTACTTCCTGAAAAGAAGGACTAGATGCGGATATTAATTACAGGTGGTGGTGGATTTCTTGGCAGTGCTCTGACCTCAGCTTTATTAAAGCAATCCAGAAAGAATGACATTCTGATTTTCGATTCTTTTACCCACGGGTTTCCTAAGAAATTTCCTAAACGCCTCAAGCCTCCTATAGTTGGTAAGATCCAGAATTATTATGATATCTATAGGACTATGGAGCGTTTTGTTCCGGAAATAATTGTACATTTAGCAGCATACAATACTCGGCCAGAGACTATCGGCGAGCTTAGAAGATGCGCAGAAGTTAATTATCTCGGCACAGCTAATTTATTAGAGGCTTGTCTCATGATTAAAGAAAAGCCTAAGAAATTAGTCTTTGCTTCTAGCGAAGCTGTTGAAGAACCAGTTGGTAATTTTGGGATATCTAAAAGAGCAGCAGAAGATCTAATCTGTACGACTTTGCAGGGTATACCCGGGGCAGGCATAGCTCCAAAGGTTCTTCGTTTTTCTGAAATTTATGGACACAGTGTCCCGTATAGTTCTAATTGCCTTGTAAATTTTCTAGTTGATAATATGTTAGTTGGAAACGACATAGCCCTCTATGGAGTTGAGATGTTAAGAGATTACGTACACATCAGCGATGCCGTAAAGGCATGTGAATTGGTTATCCAGCATGACTTCAAACGTGACGGACCGCCCCTAGCTTTTAAGGTGGGTATAGGATCTGGAAAAAAGATCACTACTAAAGATTTAGCCGCTAAGATTAAGAAACTAACGAAATATACAGGACAGTTGAAATTTTTAAACAGCGAACAGGTGCCAGTCCACAACTCAGTGGTAAATCCTAAGTTTGCTAAAGTAGCCTTAGGATTTGAGTGTGAAGCAGACTTTGACACGGAGCTTAAGGCACTAGTTACCAAACGTAAGAAAGATTTGAAGTGAACGATAAGATAGAATACATTTATATTGACACTGATCGAGAGGCGCAACGTGCAGTAGATTATCTCTCCAAATTTGATCGCCTCGGATATGATACTGAAACGACAGGTTTGGATATAGTTAAGAATAAAGTAAAGCTGCTCCTTATGCAGCTCGGTACAGAGGAAGTTGCATATCTCTTTGACCCTCGCAAAATAGATGTCTTAATCTTGACAGATATTTTGGAGTCTAGTTCTATTCTTAAGATTCTCCACAATGCCAAATATGATTATCAGTCTACAAAGTACGATACGGGCATTGTGTTACGTAATGTCTTTGATACGATGTTGGCTTATCGGCTTTTAACTTCGGGACTTATTGAAGACGGGCAAGGCGGATACGTTGCTGCCGGCTTTAGAGATAAAAGCAAGAAGATCTTTCCGTATAAGAGCCTGAACTTCTTGTGCCAGAAATATTTAGGAATCACTCTTAATAAAGAGGTACGAAAAAGTTTTACTGACAACCAATATACCAAAGAATATACTAAGAAACAACTAGAATATGCTGCACAGGACGTTATTGTTCTTCATCCTCTTTGTGATATTCTAAGCGAAGCTTTAGAAAGTGAAAAGCTAATTGAGACCGCGCTTCTAGAATTTGAATTTGTCCGACCTGCTGCTGAGATGGAACTCAATGGAGTACATATTAATAAAGACAAGTGGCGATACATTATTGCTTCAGCTAAGAGAGAGGCAGACACGCTCAAAGATAAGATTGGGGACTTGGTGGCACCTTTGTCGGATCAGAACACCCTTTTTGGGGCCAGTACTATAAATATCAAGAGCCAACCCCAATTGTTGGACGTGTTTAAAAAGCTTGGGTATGATTTGGAAAGCACCGATGAGAAAATTTTGAAGACATGTGAACATCCCTTGGCTTCTTTTATTCTTGAGTATAGGGCTTATGAGAAATTAATTTCCACTTATGGGGAGGCTATTCTCAAGAAGATCGACCGTAACACAGGAAGATTACACTATACTCTTCACCAGTTAGGTGCAGATACGGGGCGATTAAGTTCAGAGAAGCCTAACATTCAGAATATTCCACAAGATCGAGAGGATCAGGAGGTCAAGATCTCCTTCCGTGAGTGTTTTGAGGCGGAGCCAGGGAATGTTATCCTGACAGCGGACTACAGCCAGTGCGAGCTTCGAATCCTTGCTGAACTCAGCCAAGATAGAAAGTTCTTAGATATTTTCCGACGAGGCGACGACTTACATATCATTACTTCCCAAGAGGTTTTTGGTTATTCGGACAAAGAACTAGAGATCTACCTTAAAATTAAGCCCAAAGACCACCCCACTGCCGATCTTCTTAGTATGTTTACTGCTGAGGAAGTGGCCATGTATAAGAAGGTGGCTGATCTCCGAGATAAGACCAAGACTATCAACTTCGGTATCGTCTACGGTTTGAGTGCCTGGTCGTTAGCAGGACGGTTCAAGATTCCTCAGAACGAAGCAGAAGATATCTTAAACAATTACTTCAAGACATACAGTGGTATTAAGAGATGGTTGGGTCAAAATGCTCACGAGACTTTGGCTTGCCGTTATGCCCAGACTATTATTGGAAGAAAGAAGTATTTCCATCTGGCAGGCCCAGAGGACGAGGAGAAATTCCGAAGATCTAGGGGCGCTGTTAGGCGTATGGGTAATAACTCTGTTATTCAGGGAACAAATGCAGATATCACCAAAGAAGCCCTGATTCGTCTACAAGAAGCGTACGACGAGATCGAGGGCACAAAGCTACTCTTTACTGTCCATGATGAAATAGTTTCCGAAGTACCGGCTGACATGGCCGAGTACGTTTCGGGGCTGAAGACAGAAATAATGAAGCAGGCTTTTCATAGATTTATCAAGACTGTCCCAGTGGGGAAGGACGACAAAGTTTCTATTACTGTTGCTTCTCACTGGACAAAGTAAAACCTATCCCGGAGAACCGGGAAGGAGGTTACTTGCTTGGTAATAGTATACCATACCATAGAACGTACCTTTACAGAACTCATCGGCACTTCGATAGAGAGGCAAGATCTTGATATAAGCCCTCTGGCTGAGTCTTACTTAATAGAATTGATAAGTAGTTTTACTACAGCGACTCACGTGGTGCGGGAGAGTATTTATCTTAATGATTTACTGCGAAAAGCTTTACATTCCGAAGGCCCAATTCGTAAAGAATATCTAAGAGTCACCGGCGATATAGCCTTATTTGTTTCTGGTATCTTTCCTGATAGTTTAGAATCCAGGCACAGCTGGTTTGATATAGGCTACTATATAGATATTGGTCAGGAAGCATATGACAGTATTGATACAGATATATTCAACGAATTGGCAATAAAATTTCCTGAATTAGTTGAAATGCTAAATGAAGTAAGTATTAAAATTGATTTAACAGCTGTTGATATTGAAAGATATATAAAGAGGAGGGGTTACATTGATGTCCGAACTACCAGAAGGTAAAACCTTTATTATTAAAGAAAAGGAATTCAATTTTTCTTTCGCAGAAACAGGATTAGAACTTACAACTGGTTTAAAAGGAGTCACCAGTTTAGCGCCTTATGATGGCATGTTTTTTGATTTTGGCCAACAGTTTTATCCAATTATGACTCCCAAGGGACTTAAATTTCCTGTAGAGGTAGCGTTCATTTCTGAAGATGGAATCATCCGTGAAATAAAATGTTTAGATCCTACTAATGGTTTGACTCAGTCAGCAAGCAAACAAGTGCGATATGCACTAGAAGTGCCTGTTGGTTTTTTTATAGATAATAATATTCACGTTGGCGATACTATTATTCTATAGTCTATACGTGCCCCAAGGAGATAATATCACGTGGTCAGATACATGCCTGAAACATATTTTCTAAACCCTTCCCATGCGGACATTGCAAAGTCCAGGTACTATTTGAAAGATGATCGGGGCTTAGCTAAAGAAAAGAATATCTTTGAGACTTTTAAAAGAGTCAATGGGTATATTTTTCGAAATGATACGCTTGAGAATAAAGAATTAGCTCAAAGATTGTGTGAAGAAAAGAAGATCATGTACGCTGGTCGACCCTTGGCTCAGGCTGGCACAGGTATCAAGAATATGTTCAATTGTTTTGTCTTAGGTATCGGAGACAGCAGAGAAGAGATATCAGAATGCCAACGAGTCCACTTTCATATCCAAGCCCACGGAGGCGGTACAGGTATAAATTTTTCAAAGCTCCGACCGAGCGGGGCTTGGTGCAAAGGGGCTAACGCCCGCTCCAGCGGACCTGAAGGTTTTATTACTGCTATGGGGTACCTTTCTGCTAATATTTCACAGGGAGGGAATCGAAGCGGCGCTAACATGGGTATTTTGGAGGACTGGCACCCCGGACTGTTGAAGTTTATCAACAAGAAGTCTCGAGGAAATTGGGAGAATATTCGTAAGTTCTCGGTTGTTACCAACGAAAATAAATTCAAGCAATGGCAGTGGCTGAATCCCTATGATTGGCAGACTTTTAATGTCTCGGTAGCGCTTTCCGATGAATTTATGCGGCAAGTGAAGAGAGAGATGAAGAAGTCGTGGGAATTGAAATGGGATGATGAAGTATGGCATTTGTGGGATTACACAGCCATTCTTCGTGACCATCTTCCAAGTGGAGATTGGGTCGAAGAACAAGTATCGATAACAGTTTGTGCTCCAGATGAAGATATAGCACTGCATGAGGCCCTAAATGAAATGCCATTTAGAAACAACACTGGGATAGAACTGATTAATGGTCCTTATGATTTGTCTGCTTATGAATGGTTCCGGCGAATCTGTACTAACGCCTGGGAAGACGGCTGTCCTGGCATTTTCTTTATAGATAAAGCTCGCACCTATCATAACGGAGAGTATTTTAACCCCTTAGAGGCTACTAACCCTTGTGCGGAACAGATTCTACCTCGTTGGTCTGTATGCTGTTTGTCTAGTATAGTTTTACCAGAGTTTGTACAGGACGATGGGGAGATAGATTGGGATGAGTTAAAAACTGCTGTCCGTTTAATGGTTCGTGCGTTAAACCACATCACCTTGCTCAATGAAACTGGTATAGAACAGATAGACCAGACAGCCCAAAAAGAACGTAGGATAGGACTTGGCACTATAGGAATTCATGAACTATTGATTCGGGTTTCAGAACGCACAGGAACTCCTCATTTATACAGCTCTGAGGAGGGACGAGCCTTAACTAAAAAGATTTTGAAGGTCATCAAACACACGGCCTACGAAGCTTCTATTGATTTGGCTAAAGAAATCGGCCCCTTCCCTGCGTTTAAATTCGCAGAGTTTATTCAGAGTAAGTTCATACAACAGCTGTTGAAAGAAAGGCCGGATCTGGAAGAACAACTGCAGAAGCATGGGATAGCCAACGTTACGATTCTTACACAGGCCCCTACTGGAACTACGGGAACTATTACAGGTTATTCTTCTGGTTGTGAGCCTTACTTTTCGATGGCTTATATACGTAATTCTAATATTGGTAGCTATATGGATGGTTGCCCGTCTTTTCGAGAATGGTTAGAGCAAAAAGACATCGACTATTCTGAGTACAACTATGGTCTCAAAGAACTACGCCGACATAAGAGGGTGCCAAAGTATTTTGAAGAGGCCCAAGATATTTCTTGGGAAGATCATCTTGCTATGCAAGCCGTTTTTGCGGAACAAGTTGATTCATCAGTATCCAAGACAATTAATCTGCCGTCAGACGCCACTGTGGACGACATTATGAACGCTTACGTCGAAGCCTATGATCTTAATATTAAGTCTACGGCTGTCTATCGGGACGGTTCTAAGAGTCAGATTCTGGAAACATTGAGGGTACACCAGAAAAATTCAGAAGCCAGACCTTATACCATTGTTAATACAAATGCTCCCAAGCGCCCGGACTTGTTAAGCTGTGATATTCACACAGTAAGTGTGAAAGGTGAACGTTGGAAGGCCTTGGTGGGGTTAATGCACGGTCGTCCTTATGAGACTTTCTGTTTTCCTGAAGAACAAATTGAGATTCCTGCTAGCCGTACAGAGGGGTTCTTAGAAAGAAACGGAAAAGGCAAATATAATCTTATCCTTGGAGAAGGAGATAACAAATTTGTCTACAAGAACGTAGCCACCCTGTTGCTCAATGATGAGCACAGGATGATTACACGATTACTTTCAGTTAGTCTTCGTCATGGTAGCCCGCTGCCCGCTTTGGTTTCCCAGCTTTCGAAGTGCGATGGGGAAGTTACTGCGTTCAGCAAAGCAATGATGCGGGTATTGAAGAAGTATATAACTGATGAGGAATTTTTGGAAGTATCGAACTGTCGATCCTGCGGATCCAGCCGCCTGGTTATGGAGAGCGGATGCCTCCAGTGCCAGGATTGCGGTTTCGCAGGCTGCGAATAAACGGGGAAAAATAGCGGGGGGCGAAGGTAGGTCCAATGAGTGGCCAAGAAATTAACTCCCACCGTAAAATGTGAGGTCTGCTTTAATCGTTTTAAGTCGTTAGCAGGTCACCTCAAAAAGCATAGATACACTTCTAAAAAGTACAAGCAAGAGTTTGATAATGCTCCAACCGTTTCTCCGCTGACTAGAAGGCGGATGCAGTTGGCTCGCTTGAAGTATATCCTCAAGCAGAGAGGGCACATCAAGCCTCAAACTGAGAAGGGTTTGAAGATTTCTCTTGCGAACTTAGGACGTACACATACTTCTGAGGCTCGAGAGAAGATCCGACAAGCACGTCTCGGTTCTACCCTGTCTGAGGGCCATAAAACGGCCATTAGCCTCGGATTACTGGGGCACGAAGTGAGCGATCTAACTCGGGAGAAGTTAAGTAACGCTATATTTACCGATGAAAGACGCAAACGAATTTCTGAGTCTCAGTCCGCAGAAAAAGGTAACGCCTGGAAGGGCGGTGTTTCTCGACACCTATACTTTGGTAAAGGTAAGCACAGGCTCAAGAAGATTTTCGGAGATCCTCTCCGTTGTTTCTTCCCGGGTTGTGATAAGGTCGAAGGAAAGACTGTTAAATCAGTAGATTGCCACCATTTAGATGGAGATCATGAAAATAATCCTTTGGATGGCACCAACTGGCTTCCTCTTTGCAGAAGGCACCACATGCTTGCTGATGGTAGATTGAAAACTGCTACTCTTAAAGAAATAAAACAAGCAAGAGAGACAGTTTTTAAAGCACATCATAACTATCTAAAGAAGAACTACATAGGCGAAGTAAAAACTTATCACGATTAGTGGTACTTGATTTTCTGTTATATTCCCCTTATTATTTATATGTAATTAAGGAGTATTTTATATGAATATATCAGTAATGACCATGCCTTGTCCTGATCCTAAATGCCATGTTGGTAAAATAGTTGTTCACAATGCTTATGCTTCTAATCCGTTGGCCGGAAAGAAACAGCCTTGTGATCGTTGCAATGGTAAAGGTTTCCTGGTGCTTCACGACGAAGCGCCCCTAGACAATTAAGGAAATTCCATGGGAGACTCCTCAATATATCATATCCCTTCTGTTATTGAGAAGGACGGAGACACTGAACGGGCGTATGACCTGTATTCTCGCTTGATGAAAGACAGAATAATTTTTCTAGGCACCCCAATAAATGACGCGGTAGCAAATGCCGTCACTGCCCAACTTCTTTTTCTGGAAAGCCAAGAGCCAGATAAGGATATTTTTATGTATATTAATTCCCCAGGCGGTGACGTTAGCTCTGGTATAGGCATTTACGATGCCATGCAATATGTAAAGCCAGACATAAATACTGTTTGTACCAGTCATGCCATGAGCATGGGGTGCTTTCTTTTGGCCGCAGGAACGCCGGGCAAACGATACGCCTTGCCTCATGCACGCATCATGATGCATTCTGTTCAAGCGTCGTTTAGAGGCTCTTCTCCAGATAGAAAAATTCAGAATAAAGAAGTTGACTATTTGGAAGAGGAACTTTTTACTTTGCTTTCTCACCATACGGGACAGACATTAGAAACGATCCAAGTTGATTTTGAACGGGAAGTATATATGAACCCCGTGGAGGCCAAAGCATACGGTATTATTGATGGCATCCACGCAAAAAGTTTTAGGAGCAGCGATGAATAGTTTTACACAGGGATTGAAGGATAAAATTGCAGCTTTAGATGATGAAGCAACGGAACTAGAGGATTCTTTGCTTCGGGTAAGGGCTAAGCTTGAAATGCTGGAAGAACTTTTGGCTGACGAACAAGGCCTTTCCACACAATCTGTAGGAAAGAAAAAGAGAGGGCGACCTAAGGGTTCAGCTTCAAAGCCTAAAAAGGCAACTGACCCTACCATGGCAGAATTATATGAAGAAGCAGTGGCCACTCTCCCCGAAGAGGGCACTACCCCCGAATTACAAGAAAAACTTACTAAAAGATATAAGCCTACGCCACGTATGCCCGAAAGCCGGGGCCCAGGAATTAAGGCTGGAACTAAAAAAGACGTATTAACAAGGTCAAAGGGTAGGCCTACGGATGCAAATATTAGTATTGAGGACGGAGAATGAATGAGTTTACAGGCGGAGCAGTCAAAGTAAGATGCATAGACTGCGCCCACTTGTCAGGGAAACAGTGTGCCCGTAAGAAAACAAGTGTTGTGCCCAAGAAACGTAGAACTTGTACCCTTTATGCTTTTAAAGGCGAATATATAAACCGCACCCCTGCTGAAGCAATGCGTGTTCCTTATATGGATAAGAGTGCCCGTAGATTACTTCGTAAGATGGTCAATTTGGGGGTTATTCCTGTAGCAGAATCTCCAGATGCCGAAGGCTCATATAAACGAATCCCTATGCCTCGAAGTACCGCAACTGCTGGTGTTCTCGGTGTAAAAAACACTGACAAGAAGATGTTAGAAGATTGCCAAGAAGAAAGTGCGGGCAGTAGTATTCCGGTGGGGGAGAGTGTGCCCGCTTCTGCAGCTAATATATCGGAAGACAACAATGGGCAAGATAGTAGCGGGAGTTGATGAGGTAGGAAGAGGATGTCTGGCAGGCCCTGTGGTTGCGGCGGCTGTTATTCTCCCCACAGAACGTTATGATTGGATTGACAAGATTAAAGATAGCAAGAAGCTCACGGCCAAGAAGCGAGAACAATTAGCAGATCTTATTACCGAACATTGTATTTGGTCAATTCAAGATACCCCCGCTTATAAAGTTGATGATATGAATATTTTACGAGCCACCCTCTGGACAATGGGAAGGGCAGTAAAAGCCTTATCAGTCACTCCTGACTTGGTATTAGTGGACGGAAAGTTTCCGATTCCGGATCTCGAAATACCACAAGAAACAATCATAGGTGGCGACAATATCCACAAAGCTATTGCCGCTGCCTCTATTATTGCGAAAGTATCCAGGGATACTTGGATGAAAGATGTACACCTACTTCATCCAATGTATGGATGGAATAGAAATAAGGGATACGGGACTGAAGAGCATAGAGAAGCTATAATGATGTATGGTCCCACCCCTCTTCACCGACGATCATTTAAGGGAGTTACCGAGTATGTCACGGATCCGGAAACTAGCAGAGACGATACTTTCCTCACCTAGATATGTTCAAGTAAATCAAGAACGAGCAGAGAAGGCAGCAAAGCTTCTTCAAGATGTTCGAATGGAGGTTCCTCGTTGGGATTTTCCTCCTATGTATCCGCAGTCAGACGACTTTGAAGAGATGTGCCATTTCTATCTTGTTTTTAATGCCATCAACTACTGTTACTTTGATCAAGATAGAAAACGGTTTACGGATGGGAAGCTTAGCGGGTCTACTCTTGCTTGCACCCGTCTAACCGAGGCATGGAAAGAGATTAGAGATCCGGCCTTTTTGGCCAATGTCGATGAGACTTATCTGCTTGGAGAATTGTTTCGGGCAGAAGGGCCAATCTCGTTAGTTAAGGAAAGAACCGAAGCTTTGCGAGAGGTTGGTAGGTTTCTGCATACGAACACGGACTTCACCTTTAGAAAGTTATTCCAAAAGTATAAGGAAAATGCTTATTTTATTTCGCAAGCTCTTCCCGTCCTCCTGCCAACATGGCGAGACCCCTTCTGTAAACGGGCACAACTCTTTGTTGGCATGGTATATGGGAAGTTTCAAGACTTAGAAGACTTACCAATAGAAAAATATAGCCTGGCAGACCTTACTGTGTTTGCTGATTACCGGGTGCCTGAGACCCTGATTCGGATGGGCATTATCGAACGTTCGGCCACTTTGAAAAGTTGGATGCATAGGCGTGAGTTTATTGCAAGCGGAAGTAGGAAAGAATTAGAGTTAAGAGCAGCCACCATTGTTGGTGCCGATGTTCTCACAGATGCCTTAAATAAGTATAATCAGACAGAAGAACCTGTAAATATTTTACACACCGACTTCTTATTATGGAGCACCGGTCGAAAGATAGACGAAGCTCCTGAAGGCGTGTTTGTAGACAA
>SDBV01004410.1_pt1 | contig 20313 bp, 18 predicted proteins | sample 2277081 | NCBI WGS metagenome assembly SDBV01 (sample SAMN10402039, study PRJNA504765) | marine sediment metagenome | isolation source: marine sediment core GS10_PC15, 223 cmbsf | place: Arctic Ocean: Southern Knipovich Ridge | collected 2010 | reverse complement strand
GGATAAATCATCCCGGGAATATTTTTTACATTTTACTCTTATTATCAATCAACAGCGAAACCCTCAGCAATGATTTTTTTGCGGATAAATTCTTTATCTGCTTCTGAAATCGGCTTGAGCGGGTGATGTGGTTTGAAACCGATAAAAACGCAGCTATCAATTGCGCACTTGACACCGGCTACACCATGAGTACCGGAAACGGCGCTGTTGAGCCGCATTAAACGGAAATGGAGTTCGAGTGCCTCATCATAGGCGCCCTCGCAAAAAAGCCTGTACAGTTTGCAGCACTCTGCCGGAAGAGCATCTGCCAGCGATATAATACCGCCTACTGCACCGAGGTGAAGCGATGGATAGAAAAAATTCGCCGAACCGGCAAGTACGTAAAACTCTTGTTGAGATTGGAGTTGTGCAAGAAAACCGTTTGGCCCGGCCGGCGAGGAGTCTTTCATTCCCACGATGTTTTTATGACGTGCAAGACGGCTGACAGCTCCGGGTGATAAACGGACTCCGCCTGTGAACCCGGGGGCGTTATAGAGAAGAACCGGTATGGGAGAACTGTCGGCGATACGTTCGTAGTACCCGGTGAGCACCTCATCGTTAATCCTTTTTGCGAAGTAGCCGGGAGTAAGGATGCTTGCGAAATCGAATCCCATTTCAGCAGCTTTTCTGGTTTTCTCGATGGTTTGCTTTGTAGATTCGCAGGAGGTGCCGGCCATGAGCACCTTGTCGCCCTTCTCACCGGCAAAGATTTCGAGCACTTTTAACTGTTCCGCATCGGAGAGACTCTTGAATTCGCCGTTGGAACCGAGCGCCAGATAGCCGGTAAGCTCTGTTTTTTTCAGTTTCTTCAGGTTTTCGCGCAGGTCGTCGGTGAGTATCAGATCATCTTTAAACGGAGTTACCACAGGTGCGAAAACTCCCGAGAGTTTTTCTTTGACAGATTTCATTGAAGCATTATCCTTTGTTTATTTTGATGCAAGGTTCATAGTTTTTAAGCATTTACAGTTCAATTTTGAAACTTCAGCCTTTGTGCCTCTATGCCTCTTTTTCTTGTGCCTCCCGCATTTTATTCGGTAATCGTAATTCGTCCAATTCTTACTTAATCAACTTTCGGACTTGTTGTAAATTTCTTAAAAATAATATAATAGCCACAGAGTTCACGGAGGTCACGGAGATAAAAAATGAATATAATAACGTTTTTTCATTCCCCTGAATTATTATAAATATAAAATTATCAGATAATTATATATATATTTTTTCAATGTTCTCTGTGTTCTCTGTGTTCTCTGTGTTCTCTGTGTTCTCTGTGGCAAAATTCATAGATTCAATACTTGTTATCTTGTATATTGCATTATAAACACGTTATTTATAGCAACTCCGAAAATTGAGTTACTCTCCTTTTATATTCATAATTTTTTACGCTTCTTTCACTGCCTGTATAATGTATGATTATTGCTTTTTGGTTTATGAGATTTATACGCACGTTCAAAATAGCTCTTTCTACTTTTCACGGTCCCCGGCTCATGATAGGATAATATAACAAATAAATGGTGTAAGAAGAAAGAAGTAATACTGTCAGATTTAAGGGTGGAAAGGTTTTTTAAGAATCTGGTTTTCCTCTTGACTTTTCTCGTGATTTGGATTAATTAATCATAGATGTATAACAAGCGTCTGCATCTGACCGCCTTAGAATAGTGCAATTTTTATTTTAGATTTAATAGCAGATGAACCGCAAAACGTACGACAGGCGAAACCACATTCTCACCCCGGAAACAGTATGGAAAAAATGAATACATCTCAACCTCCTATCATGCGCGGTAAAAGGTATGACCATGCTTCATTGTTTGCGCCTGAAAACTTACTGCGGGAAGCAAGACGCCAAAAAAACATTCCGGAAGGACAAATACCGCCTATTTGCATTCTCGATCCCGACGGAGATATCGTCAACAATCTGGTTGCTGCTCAAAGGGCTAAAGTTAACCCCTATTGGGCTTGTTATCATACGAGGTTATACAACTTTGAATACGAGGGCATCGAATTTGGGATTGTCGGTTGCGCGGTAGGAGCTTCATTTGCGGTGTTGATTGCAGAGGAATTATTTGTTTCCGGTTGTCAACTGTTGATAAGCGTTACTTCTTCCGGCCTGATTTTGCCAAATCAAAAACCGCCTTTTTTTGTGCTGATCGAACGGGCATTGAGAGATGAGGGTACAAGTTATCACTACTTACAGCCGTCTGATTATTCATATATTAACAAAGAATTACTGGCAATGCTGGAGGATGTTTTCTCTGAGTTAACCATTCCTGTTAATAAGGGAACTACCTGGACAACGGATGCCCCGTTTCGAGAGACAGGCGCTGCCATAGAGCATGCGAAATCACAGGGTATTTTAGCCGTAGAAATGGAAGCATCGGCTCTATATGCTTTTGCTCAGGTTTGCCATAAAGCTGTGATTTGTTTTGCGCATGTTACAAATCAGATGGGGAACATGGATGGTGATTTTGAAAAAGGTGAAGCTGACGGCAGTCGGGATGCCCTGGAATTGATTGCTGCAACGGCTAAAGTGTGGCTATCCGGATAAATGTGTATGATGCGGATAAAAAAGCCGGCTAACTCTGAAAATTTAAAAAAGAAGCCGTTTAACTAGTCGCATGAAGTGGAGGAGTAAATATAGTAACTCAATAATGCTTTGTAATTATAACCTTTATTTTATCCCCATCTCGGTATACTGTCATAGTTTCCTTTTTTGAATTATTATTAGTATCACGTTGCCATACAATAACAGAAGGCATTTCTCCCAAAAGTGATGGGTCTAATCCTTCCTCCTTCGCTGTTCTTTTCAGTGCTTCCCACGCCTCTTTTAGTGTGGGGTAATAGCCAGTTTTTTTCAATTTGTTTTCGCAAACTACACAATATGCGACTTGATACCGTATCATCCTATTCACCTCCTTTTAAATTGGCCACATTTGGTTGAGGAATAGTTATTATTTCGGATTCATTTCAAGGTAGTCATTGATGAATACGTCAACTTCGTCTTTTACAATATTTCTAATATCCCTTACATTATCTGCACCTACCGTTCCTATTTTTAAATCGTTCCTCCAAGTTGTAGCACCAAGGCAAAAAATCTTTGGATCTCGCGCAAGGAAAACATTTTGAACTAATTGAACTCTAACAACAAAAGCATATCTAAAAGCATATCTAAATTCTTTCTGAATAGAAGCAACTAAAACAGACAGAATTGGCATGCCTGGCTCTTTTAAAGATTCTTCTTTTGTCAAAACCTTAATGCCTGCCATCCTCAATTTCAGCTCAACATCTGTCTGTATGGAACTTTTGTGTAATCCATCTTTTTCGATGTCAGGTTTTAATTCCTCGACTATAAGAAAAACACTTTTTAGAACTCGCATGGATTCTTGCTCATACTCAATTGCATATACCATTCCCACCGAAACCAACAAAAAAATCATTACAAATACCGAAATCCGCCTGATGCGTATCATTGTGAACCTCCTTTTTTCTCAATATACATAAATTTTTTTCCAATCGCAAAATGGTTCGTGATTTTGGAAACTTCACTGTATATTTAAGTGTTATCCAGAAAAAAGATGACAAATATTCAAGATTTAAGTTAACCTTTGCAAAAAAGGGAAAACACCATAAATGCCCGATGAAAACCTTGAAAAATTAAAAGGGATAGTTAAAAACATAACCTTCCATAACGAAGAAAACGGCTTTACTATCGCTAAAATTGAAATTGATGGAAGGAAAAGCCCGGTTGCCGTTACAGGTTTTATAAAGATTATCGAAGTGGGGGAGACGGTCGTTTTTAACGGTTACTGGGTGAATGATCCCAAATACGGCCGGCAGTTCAAATTTCAAAGTTATGAATCGGTTATTCCCACATCGCTCGAGGGCATCAAGCGTTTCCTTTCATCGAAATTCATTTACGGGATCGGACCGGTGCTGGCAGAGCGGATTGTGGAAAAATTCGGCGGGGACACAGTAAAAATCCTCGATGAAAAACCTGACCGTCTGCTCAGGATAAAGGGAATTACCGTTAAAAAACTGGAAGAAATAGTAAGCGGATGGTCGAGACATAAACACATCAGGGATATCATGATTTTTCTCCAGACGCATGATATTTCCCCGGCATATGCTTCAAAGATATACGAAAAATACACCGACGAGACAATAGACATGATGCGCAGCAATCCATACCGTCTTATAGATGACATCAGGGGAATCGGTTTTATCAAGGCGGATTATGTAGCCACGAAACTTGGTATTGCAAAGGATTCTTATGACAGAGTACGTGCCGGTATCATGTACTGTCTCAACGACCTGATCGATAAAGGGCATATTTATGTGCCGCTCGTTCAGCTTGCGGAAACAGCGTCGGCGCTGCTTGATTGTGACTCCTCACGTGTACTCGATGTCATACGGATTCTCAAGAAACGCAGCGAAGTAATCGCCAATGAGGAAAGAGTTTACAGGACAGACCTGTTTAAATACGAATCTGAACTTTCACAGCTTTTGAAACTGGTTGCGACAACTCCATGCGCCGGGCAAATCCCCCGTGAAACCGAGGTAGCGGGGATGATTGAGAAAATAGAAAAACAGCGGGATATATCGTTTGCACCGCTGCAGCGTGAGGCTATGATCAAAGCATCCGTGTCAAATATGTTTGTGCTTACCGGAGGTCCCGGAACAGGAAAAACGACAATGGTGCTGGGAATAATCGATATTTTCATGAGGTTGAAACTTTCCGTTATGCTCTGCGCTCCGACAGGCCGTGCCGCAAAACGTCTCTCCGAGACAACCGGCCGTGAGGCAAAAACGATACACCGCCTTCTGGAATATAATCCCCACAGGGGAAATTTCACAAAGAATCAGGGCGATCCTCTTGGCACTCATGCGGTTATACTGGATGAGGCATCGATGGTTGATACAGTGCTAATGAAGGACTTTATGAGGGCGGTGAGCCCGTATACTACCCTCGTTGTTGTAGGGGATGTGGACCAGCTTCCCTCCATAGGCCCGGGGAATGTGCTCAGGGATATAATCGATTCCGGCACTGTGCCGACAGTCCGGCTAACCGAGATATTCCGCCAGGCCGCCTCGAGCAGGATTGTCAAAAGCGCTCATCTTATTAATTCCGGAAAAATGCCTTTCACTGACAATGACAGATACGGCAATTTTTTCTTTAAGAAGATTAGCGATCCCGGGCATATTTCAACGACAATCGTTGATATGGTGTCGAGACGGCTTCCGGCGAAGTACGGTTTCGATCCGTTTAACGATATTCAGGTACTCTCTCCGATGCATAAAAGCGAAACAGGCGTGTCTAACCTGAATGCCCTTTTACAGGCGAGACTCAATCCATTCAATCCCGCATTACCCGAAGTCCGCAAGGGTGACTGGACATTCCGCAGAGGGGATAAGGTCATGCAGATCCGCAATAACTATGACAAGATGGTCTTTAACGGCGATATCGGGCGCATTATACAAATTGATACGTCGAAAGAGGTTATATCGGTTCAATTTGAAGTCCCGGTGGAATACGCTTTTTCCGAGTTAGATGATCTTGTGCCTGCCTATGCCATAAGCGTTCACAAAAGCCAGGGCAGCGAATTCCGCTGTGTAGTTATGCCGGTCACAACCCAGCATTATATTATGCTTAAACGAAACCTCATCTATACTGCGGTGACCCGTGCCCGTGAACTTGTCGTTCTTGTCGGCGATGTAAAAGCCCTCGCCATAGCCGTGCATAACGATCAGGTAAGCGAGCGGTTTACCTCTTTAAAAGAAAGGCTGATGGGGAATTTAACAATATAAATTTAAATTGTTGACTGTTATTGTACTGCTTTTCTCTCACCCGCTTGAGTGATTTGATTCTTCACAGTCCTATAATACCGAATTGCTTTCATATAAGTAACAATATTATATTCGATTTTTGATTTAATAGTTTATTTCACGATCGATTTGAAAATACATCTCTCACATTTGAAGGAAAGAATTTTTTTTGACAGGATAACAGGATAATACATGATTTTAAGATAAATATGCGCAAAAAAGAGTCAGTCTATGAGAAATGTTTAATTGTTGAGCTTCGTAAAACAGGGCTTCAAGTCGAGTCACAAAAAGCAATAACTGTACATTATGATAATGAAGTGGAAGGAGAATTTGTAGCCGATCTTATTGTTGTGGATACTGTTATGTTGGAGTTGAAATCGATTAAACGAATTATAAGGGCAAACGAAGTACAATTAGTTAATTATCTTGTTGTTGCAGAAAAACCGGTAAGATTATTACTGAATTTATGGGAACGAAAGGGTAAAGTAAAGAGAAAAATCAAAGAAATAAATCATTGATGAACAGGATTATTATAATCCAGCTTATCCTGTTATCCTGTCAAAAAATGATTTGGTATTTTACATCTGTGAACGCAACTTGGTATAAGCTACCGAAAAAATTTCATCTAAAAAATTTCAGTTGAAATCATAAAGGATGATTTTTTTATTGTTTTAGTTATTTTATTATCAAAAGGATAACAGCATCTGAAAATTCAGTTCAATAATATTATGTTTCCCGGTAATTTAATACCAGGGAGGTGAATGAAATGTTAAGAATTTCGCGAATTTTGCACATCGGTATCATTGTAGGAATTTCGGTTATGTTTGCCGGATGTTATACTGTAGTCAGTAAATCATACCACGGCGGGTATGGTTATGGCAGATATGTGCCTGATGAGGGGAATGAGGTTTCCTCCGATGAAGTCATCGAAGAGTATTATGATGAGGATTATGAAGAGGAGGAATATGTTGAAGACGAGGATTATGCCCGGGAATATGAATATGAATATGATCCTTACTCAGTAACAAACATTTACTACGGTCACGGTAACTATCCTCGTTATTATGATCCCTGGTGGCGGTGGTCATGGTATGATCCGCTGGTAATTTATGATCCATACTGGGATTTTTGTATCAGTCCGGGCTGGGGTTATAATTCTTATTATTATCCGCGCGGGTATTTGTATGCGGGATATTACGGGAATCCATGGTATTGGGACAGTTATTACTATCCAAACTACTATGATAATTACGGCTATCACAACGGGTACTATGCAGGCGGCGGCGGTGGATATGAGAGTGGTCACAGAGGCAGAAATCGTAGAGAAGACAGACTTGCGGGGATTACTAATGGCGTGACTGTCCCACGTGCAAACTCGGCCTCGGGGAATAATGTATCCAAAAAGTCAACATTCGGTACCCTGGAAAGAGCTTCGAGAAGAAATACGGTACTGGCCGGCATCGGAACCGGAAAAACTGCCGGTACATCCGGTGAAACCGTGAAAAGAAGGTCATCGGTAAAAAATTCCGGCGCAAAGAATACAAGCCGTAAAAGTTCGACTGTAAAACGGTCAACCGGCAAATCGACCAGAGGACAAAAAACAACGAGAAGAAGAAGTGTCGGATCTGTGAATAAAAATGCAGGTAATCCGAGGCACCCGGTCTCGATACAGAGGAAAAGATCCTCTAATAGATCTTCTACCTCCACGACAAAAAGCAGAAGTAAATCCACCAGTACCGGCAGGAGAAAGAGTACATCGACCCGTAGCTCTTCAAGCGGGGCGAATAAAAGCTCGAGTGTTTCAAGAAGTTCATCCAGATCCTCGGGCAGTTCATCCCGCAGTTCCGGGAGTTCATATTCAGGTTCCAGGAGTTCAGGTTCCAGGAGTTCAGGTTCCAGAAGTTCGGGCGGTTCATCCCGCAGCTCCGGCAGATCTTCCGGCGGCAGATCTTCAGGTGGGAGTTCTTCAGGCGGGAGTTCTTCAGGCGGGAGTTCTTCAGGCGGGCGAAGAAGGTAATTGAAATTCAGAAGGCAGAATTATAATAAATAGCTGAAAGCTGTCTACAGAAAGCTTATTTATGTTAAGGATAAAAAGATGAGAACAAGGATTACAGCCCCAACCATAATATTTTTACTGTTGCTTATGCCCGGCTTGGCAGAGAACATACATGCTCAGGAAGTGGTAACCGATAATAATATAACCGTCGGAGCGCGTGCAATGGGAATGGGCGGCGCGCAGATAGCTGCAGTAGAGGATTTAACAGCTGTCATTCACAATCCTGCTGCTCTGGCACGTATTAAAACCCCCGAATTCCAGATAGGCATTTTTAATCTCCGGAGGATGATCGAGACCAGACTCAGCAGTGACTTTGCCAGCGGTTCCGGCAGGGCAAATAAAAGCTTTACCGGGCTGAGCACTCTTGGATTTGCTTATCCGATGCAGACAGACCGCGGGAGCCTCGTTTTTGCACTGGCATATAACAGGGTCAAGGATTTTTCCGGTATCTTCAAGATGAGTAACTACAATGAGTATGCCTTTGATCAGGATGGTGAAATCTGGGCCGGCAATGAGAAGCATGAGGTGATTGAAGAAGGTGGTCTCGGAGTAATTTCTCTTGCAGTCGCAGTCGATGTTTCCCCGTGTGTGTCTATAGGTGCTTCACTTGATATGTGGCTGGGCAGCTACAAAACCGATAAACGATTACTCCGTAACGACACCCCTGGAGAGGTTTCATGGATGGATATTACCGGCGGGGAGGACGATATTTCCGCCTTGAGTTTTAAACCCTCGATTTTGTACTTTAATAAAAACTTCCGGTTCGGCGCTTTTATGCGGTTTCCGATGACATTCCATATACAACAGGATAATTATGATGAATTATACAGCCGTAATGACGGTTATTTTTTCCATATTCATCAAAACATAGATCCGTATTCCGGCTCTGACTATCTCGATGGGGATCCTGATTACTGGAATAAAACATACAAAATAAAGGCTCCCATACAGCTCGGTCTGGGGTTTTCCTGGGGCACTGCCGGGAAAAGTCTTGTGGCTTTTGACATGGTGTATGAGGACTGGAAAGATGCGGAGTTCAAAGATGAATATGATCCATATTATTTTAGTGATAAGTACCGCTCTGCTTTTAACATAAGATTCGGTTTTGAGAATAAACTGCCGGTTTTCAATACTGTCGCCCGGATAGGCTATGTAAGACAGCCGTTGACTTTCAAAGGGCCTCGTGGAAATGATTATGATTCTCCTTTTATCGATGTTGTAAACGTAAGGGATTATATAACTTTCGGCCTGAGTAAGAAATTCGATGAAAATCTGACTCTGGATGCTGCTTATGCTCATGGTTTCTGGTCAATGGAGGAAGGCGCCCGGAAAGATGAAGAAAACCATAACAGGTTATATCTATCCCTGACATACCGGCTGCCGGAAATGTACCGACAATAAACGGGTTACATCTGAAATGTAGAATGATCCAAGAAATGTAGAATGATCCAATAAGTAGAATGAATCAATATTATATACTACTGCTTCGAGTGCAGTTTCTACATTAACTATGTTCAGCTTAAAGGGGAATGTAACCGTTCCCCTTTAAGTATTTAAACGGACTAAGTTACCTGAAAAATGCGGGATGTAAAAAAGAGTGAGCCATAATTTTATAAAAAACTTGACAATACGTTCCCATTTGAACATTTTGAGGATATGTATACAGTGCTGTCGAGAAACTTATTGTTATAAGGCATAACAGCCGAGAGGCGCGGAAAGTTCAGGATTAAAGCGATGCTGCTTTCACTGGCCGTTCGGGTAAAAACGGAAGGTTACGATTGGGACGAATAAATGCATTTGAGGCAGGTTTAATAGCTTTTGGGGCGGCTCTTAATGTATCCATCGGCTATCTTGTCAGCATTATCAAGCTCCCGCTCTATCTGGATTCGATAGGAACTATCCTGATTTCAGTGCTCTGCGGGTGGAAATTCGGTGTTGTGGCAGGATTGTCCGCACTGGTAATTTTTACGCTCACTGCGGTTCCAACCTTTATTGCTTATGCGGGTTCGGTAATTGTAATTGCAGTAGGTTCAGCGGTTTTAGCAAGGGTAGGTTTTCTAAAAAGTGTCAAAGCAACTATTTTAGGCGGGCTTTTGATAGGTCTTGCGGCATCTGCAGCATCGGTTCCGGTGACTACTTTTCTTTACGGCGGTGTGTCTCTTGCAGGATCGGATGCGATAACGACTTTATTTAAAGCAACCGGGATGCCTGTCTGGAAGAGCGTTCTGTTAGGAAGCCTTGCTACAGACCCGATAGATAAGATTATAACCTCGCTCATCTGTCTCACTCTTATAAGATCTCTGCCTTCCCATATACTCAGCCGCCTGTCAGGGAACTATAAGTCTTTTCCTGATAATAATTCCCGTTAGATGAAATATTCACTTTAAGTGATTTTACGATTTTAGATTTCATAATTGATTTGAGAGTATATCTCTCCGATTGAAAGGGAAATATTTTAGACAGGATAACAGGATCTAATACGAAACGAGAGAAATCAGTAGACAGAATACCGAAGTATACCTTATTCTCATTAAAATGTAACAAAACAAAAGCTTATATTTAGTAGGGCTGTCCTGTCAAAAATTGATTTATTTTTTTACCTGTATAACCTCAATTTGGTACCTAAAGGTATTACAGATGAAGTTTCACCCGATCACTCATATTATCGTTGCTGCGGAACTGGCGGCTTTTACTGTGATACTACCGGTGTCTGACGGGCTGGTTTTGCTGGCGGCATGGCTTCTTTTGACCCTTATTGTCCCGCCGCGGACAGATACAAAACTTACAAAAACGTTCATCAGGGTTCTCGCTGCCGCGGCAATATTTCTCTTTCTCATACATGGTGTGAAATGGATTCCCCCGGGCATATCGGCCGAAGGTCTCACAACAGGGATTGTCAGCTTTACACACATCGCTGCGCCTGTCACCTTTATCATATATCTGTCGAGGAAAATTTTCGCGAAAGAGATATTTGCCCTTCTGATTGATTTCAGGATCCCTCCGGCATTTATCCTCATACTTTTCAGGACATTATGGCTTGTTCCACGGTTCGTTGAGAGGATCGACGAAGTTGTGACTGCGCAAAAGCTGCGGGGAATGCGCATAGAAACATTTCCCGAACGGGTAAGGGCTTTGCTTCCGACCCTCGGTCCTATTTTCTCATCCATGTTTGAGGAAGTATCCGAAAATTCTCTTACACTGACTACCCGCGGTTTCCTCCAGCCGGGCCCCAAAAGCCATCTTATTGTTCTCCGCTACGGCCGGATAGACTTGATTATTATGGTGATTGCAACTCTTATCCTTTTTTTATCATGGTTCTAAAAGCAGAAAATCTATCATTGTCCCTATCAGGAGGCGAAAAGGAAGTCTTCAGTGATATTTCCCTTGAACTGAACGAGGGTGAAATGTGTATAGCCGACGGTAGGTCTGGTTCGGGAAAAACCATGCTGGGGCTGACCCTCTGCGGTTTTCTACCGTTATGGGCGGGAAACTGGAAACTTGCCGGGCGCATCGAACTTCTCGGAAAACCTCTGATACAGGGTGAGTACTTTAATGAGATTGGCCTCGTTCTTCAAAACCCCTATACACAGGTTTCGGGAATAAAAAGTTCTGTTATGGAAGAGCTTGCTTTCCCGCTCGAATGCCGCGGCATAAATCCGGGAAAAATGCCCGGGCTTGTCAACCGCTGTGCAGAAGCTCTTGGAATTGCGCACCTTCTCAACCGTAAAGTAAAAAATCTCTCCGGCGGCGAGCTTCAGCGCGCTATAATTGCATGTACGCTTGTGTCCGGACCGAGGTTCATGTTCCTCGACCGTTTCATGACAGAGATAGATAATGATTTCAGGCCGCAGCTTTTCAAAATAATAGATTCTCACTTAAAGGAATTCGAGGGAGCCGCGCTTATAGCGGAAGACCCCTGGCTTCTCCCGGATAATGATTTTAATTCTCGCATTCATTTAGGCACAAAAGAAGATACACCGTATATCCCGGAGGAGCTTTCGGCTGAGACTTCCTATACAGCCCGTGCGGCGGCAGGCAGGGAAATGCTCAATGTGGAATCGGTTTCCTTCTCATACTTCGACGAGAATCCTGTGCTGGATAACATTTCTTTCTCACTCGGGAGCGGAGAGTTACTTTTTTTGAAAGGTGCTAACGGTGCGGGCAAAACCACTCTTGCAAAGCTCATCGCCGGTATTATAAAACCATCATCCGGTAAGATTATCATTGACAGCAGGCCTATCGGCAGTCTGAAACAGCATGAGATAATGTCTCTTGTCGGTCTGGCTTTTCAGAATCCGGGGCTTCATATCTGCCGCAAAACAGCCCGTGAGGAGCTTGAACTGGCGGAACTATGGGGGAATTCACCGGGTGAACTTGTCGGCATACTCGGCCTCGATAATTTGCTCGACAACCATCCCCTGGAGCTTTCTCAGGCAGAGAAAAAGAGACTCGGAATGGCTCTTACTCACGGTGAAAGGAGGAAGCTTGTCATCCTCGACGAACCCTCGCAGTATCAGGACAGCCGGGGTTTTGCAATGATAGCGGAAGCGGTAAGACATATTACGGGAGAGGGCAAAGCGGTGCTCATTATTAGCCATGACCCGCGGTTCGACCATGTATTTCCCGGCGCGCCGTCTATTCGCCTTTTTCCAGGAGATAGTTATTGAAAAAGTCGAGATCATGAAGGATTATCTTAATGCCGGTAAGGAGACCGTAGCGGTTTTCATTTCTGTCTTCCTCCGGTGAACAGCCCATCGCAATAAGCATCCGGTCATCGAGATCCTTAACCGGGAAGTGGGTAATTACCTCGATCATATCCTCCAGTTCATCGGTGAAAACCGGCAGTTTAACCTGTTCACGTGTTCCGCCGCCGACAGAATGTACGATCTCTTTCAGATCGGCCATGTATTCGTTTATGCTGTATTTCAGCCACTCTGTGGGGCCGATGAATGTTCTGCAAGATGTTTTCTTTCCGTTACGGTCGGTAATTACAAATCCGAGTCTGATGCGGTAAGCGAGTATCCTTATAAACAAACGGGAAAGTATATCCACCGATGATTTCCCGTAGCCCTGAGAAGGCGGTTCGAAATAGCGGCGGGTTTTTCGAAGCACATTCATAAGAAACCATGACATCGCTTCGGGATGTGAACTTACAATCTCTTCGAATTTTTCAACGGGAATTATCAGCACGGTTGCGTTAGTTTTGGGACGGATGTTCTTGCTTTTAATATAGAAGGGGTGTACGGCTACTTTAGCGTTTTCAGGCACGACACTGTCACGGATTATATCACGGGGATAAGCCATCGACCAGTTGAGCGCAGGACCGCTCGCCCATGCGCCGTATGTCATGTTAAAGCGTGGCGGCAGCTTGGCTTCGGCAGTATCCGGATTACTGAGGATAGAGAGCGGAACCTCGAACTCTCCGAAAATGTCACCTTTTTTCAGAGTAAGCTCCTCAATGAGATATTCCCCGCTTGTTCTTGTGTAGAATACTCTGCCGATAGCTACAACACCGTCCCTAACAACATATATACTGCCGGGTTTCCAATCATCCCTATGCTCGATGTCGGTTATAGGCGGGATTATATATGTTACTCTGTTTTGGCTGTAAAGCTCCGGTGAGGTGTACTCCCTGGTTATTACGGAACCGGAGTTTGAAAAAAGTTCCATAAAATGGTTTCTGAGTTCCTCGTAGGAACGGTTGCCTGTCATTACAGGCGAAAAGCCGGGTATGCCTTTTGATCGCTTACTCAAGTCCGGTCTCCTTTCGGGCGATGATAGCAAGCGCTGAGGGTTCCTCTCCTATTCGAGGCCAGTAGATATTTTTTTCGAATGGAGCGAAAGGTGAGAATCCCTGCTTCACCAGAAGCGGAAGTTCGTTATGCTTATCCGGTATCTCGATAACCTGTTCAATAGCAATGCCGTGCTTTTTCATCAGTGAACGGTAATCCTCCAGTGTTCTGTGAAAATGGGGCAGGTAGAATGTCTCATCGGGTTCATCGACTATCGGATAGAGCCCCACCCATCTCCACTGTGGTTTCATATTTTCATTAAAACCGTTTAGCTCATTTACTACCTGTATGATTCCGGTCCGTTCAAGCCATTCCGCAAAATCGGGGTGAACGGTTAAAATAACCGCTCGTGAACATTTATCGAGAAGCTTTGATAAATTATCCATGAACGATTCAATATCGGGTATTTCCTGAACGGCGAAAATTGAAAGCGTACAATCCCATTCTTTTTCCCGGTCAAAAATTTCCCGGTCAAGAATTCTCCGGGCAAGATCATGATCCGAGAGATTTCCCTGAAGAAAGCTCACATTTTCCTCGTGATGATGCCCACGGGCTTTTTCAAGAAGTTCTGGGGATATGTCAACTCCAAGATACCTGCCATCACCGGAAAAAAGCTCAACTGTATCGGGGTCGTCGAGTAAAACGCCATCACCGCATCCGAGGTCGAGAATACGTAAATGCCTCTTAGGATATAATTTCTTCAGGATGCGGACTAATGCGGGGTGAATAACATGCCAGCGGTAACTTTTATCCTGCCCCGACCGGGCGGACCACCTTGAAGAAACATCCTGCCATACGTTTTCCACCCATGATTCGGCTCTGGCAATAAGGATCTCTTTTGGTTTTATAATGTTTTTCATCATTTCGGTTTTATTCGTAATCTGTAAGTGTTTATAAAATAACTATTTTTAAAACATTGCCGCTTAAGATTCGGTTTAACTGTGAATATGCTTGGTTCTGTTTTGAGATTTTTTTAAAAACCGTCTGAACCGCTGATTGGTATGATAGAATAATGACCATGATTCGAAGCGCAGAGATTGAAGTAAAGTATCATGGTAATCCTTTAATCATAGGTATCAGCGGTTCAGACAATTAATGAATAAACTCAAAGAGTATTCTCTTGGGAAATCTCCGGAACTGTCCGGTTAAATCCCGCGGATTGTCTTTTCCCTTCTGCCTTCTGCCTCTGTGCCTTATGCCTTATTATTCATCTTTTATCCTTGCGGAAAGGGAGGGATATCACGATTCATTGCCCAGTGAGCGCCCCTCCAGTATAACTGACGGTATGATTTGTTTCTCCATGAGGTATAAGTGTGTCCCGCCACAAGACCGATCACACGTCCTTTGCCGCTTTCCATGCTCCATCCGGCAATATCGTGACGTTTATCCTTTGCGCCGAAACTGTTAAAAAGTTTTACCGCTTTCGGGTTTATCAGTTCCACTCCGAAATTCTCATCGAGATCCACATGGAAATCTTCAATACCTTTTGTAACAGGATGATTCTGGTTGAAATTATGCAGGAAAACCGTCTGAACCGGGCCGTGCATGATGCCTTTAATTCCCATCATTTCGTTGAACTTGTCTCTCTCGGGAGTCCAGCATGTGCAGTGCAGGGACATGAAACCCATGCCGCGGTTTACGACATTGTCCACGATGGTTTCCTCGAGTTCATCGCTCATGTAGCCGTCCGATTCCATTCTGCTTTCCTGGATAGGATCGGAGCACCATCCCTCGATGGGACCGCCCCAACGTGTTATTATCAAAAGATCGGCATCGCCGATGAGTTCGGGAGTTATATGGCGGGCATCGGTGGTAAACATCATTCTCCATCCTGTGTCACTGAAAATACTCTGGAGTTCCTGTCTCTGCCCCATGCCGTTGTGAAGCTGGTCGCCGCCGAGGTATACCACCTTGGTTTCACCCCTGGATTTGGGACGAATTGCAGCGAATGTTTTTGGAATGCCGGCAGCTGCAGCTGCAATTGAAGCCAGCCCGGTCTTTAAAATTCCACGTCGATTAGGTTTGTTGAAAAACATAACACACCTCCATTTTTTCAGCTTTCAGTAATGAGCTAAAATATTTCAGTTTATATTTCTTTCCGCATAATGCTTAAAAAAAAACTCTCATATTGATTAAAAAACTTTCGATATGCATTCGATATACAATAAAGTAATTATTTCTCAGGCGGTCTTCCATCTTTAAAATTGAATGATGGAATATCTTTTTTCATTGCCCAGTGAGCCGACCTCCACATGATCTCTTTGAATGATTTTGCATGGAAAGGAGACTGTGTATGTCCGGGAAGAAGCACCGCCACACGTCCCCTGCCTGTCTCATGGCACCAGCCGCCGACAGTATCGATTGGCTGCTCATCACCCTTGAGATTATACAACGGTACCGATCTTCCGGGGATAAGATCGGCGCTGAAAATCTCGTCTTCACCGAGTTTATCCGGCTCGATACCCTTCGAAATGGGATGGTCCTGATTCAGCTTATGTAAAAATGTCGCTTGTACTCTGGTATGCATACGCGGTTCTTTGACACCAAGCAAATCGAGGAATTTCGGACGTTCCCCGTTCCAAATTGTACAGTGCATTGCAAGAAGTCCCATACCGCGGTTCACATTTTCGATTATTGCCTGTTCACGGTAATCGTTCAGGAATGTAACTTCCTCCGGTCTTTCAGCCACCATTCCATCAGGAGACCAGCCGAGAGAGTTGGTTTTTGCATAACGTGCAACAACAAACAAATCAGCCAGTGCGAGAGCTTCTTTTGTCACGAACTGCGGTGACTGCGCGAACATAATGTTCCAGCCGGCCGGACGTAACACGTCACGCCAGTTTTTCTCCTGCGTCACCGCGTTGTGAAAGTAATCACCGACAAGGAAGATGACTCTCGTCTCTCCCGGGGCTTTCCATGAGGCAAGCAATGGATTTGGGGTCACCGCCATACCGGCAAGAGAAGCAATTGCTGACTTTATAATATTTCGACGATTCAATTTTTTAAACACAGACATTTCCCCCCATTTTAAGTGTAGTTTACGGTTATTAATCAACTTTTTTCTTTTCAGCCATATTAGTATTTATCTTTAATATGACCTGAAGGCGGAATGTCTTTTTTCAATGCCCAGTGAGCCGACCGCCACATGATCTCCCTGTATGGTCTTTGCATGTAAGGACCGGGAGTATGCCCGGGAAGAAGGGAAACAATACGTCCCCTGCCTTCTTCACGGCACCAGCCGCCGTTGGCGTCGATAACCTGTTCTTCACCCCTCGTATTGAACAGCAGTTCGTACTGACCGGGCTTCATTACGGCGTTGAATATTTCATCGTCTCCGGTATCGAATGAATTGATACCTTTTGTTATCGGGTGGTTCTGGTTGAGATTATGGATATGAGCCGGCTGAATTTTGGTATGCATGACAGGTTTTTCGACTCCGAGCAGACTCAGAAAAATTTTCTTTTTCGAGTTCCATATCGAACAGTGTATTGACAGCAGTCCCATGCCGCGTTTTACATTCTCAACGATAGCGTTTTCCTGATCGTCAGTCATAAACACCGATGGTGCCGGACGGTCTTCGACAAATCTGTCGGGACAAAATCCGAGAGAAAAATTCGTGTCCTGCGTATCGGTGGCATAACGGCATAAAATAAACAGATCGGCCTTCGATAAAACTTCAGGTGTAATAAAATCACTGTCCTGAGTAAACATCAATCTCCATCCGGCAGGCCCCAGAACTCTGCGCCAGCTCTGTTCCTGGGTGACGGCATTATGATAAAAATCACCTCCCAGCACAATAACCCTCGTTTCTCCTTGGGCTTTCCATGAGGCAAGCAATGGATTTGGGATCACAGCCGTACCTGCAAGAGAAGCAATAGCCGACTTTAGTATATTTCTGCGATTCAATTTTTTAAGCACAGACATTTTTCTACCTTATATGAAATGGTTGATTTTTACATTGATTGCATTTTACAATAATTATTTTTCAAATTATGGCATTAATATCCGTCCTCGCAGTGATCGTCCGGCGGGATGTCTTTTTTCATCGCCCAGTGAGCCGACCTCCACATAATTTTCCTGTATGATCCTTTCATGTAGGGACCCGGAATATGTCCCGGCAGAAGCGCAACCACCCTTCCTTTACCCTCTTCACGGCACCAGCCGCCGTTTGCGTCAATTTTCTGTTCTTCACCGCTGGTATTGAAAAGCAGTTCCGACATGCCGGGTTTCAACTCGGCATTGAATATCTCGTCATCCCCTGTGTCGAAGGGCTCTAATCCCTTGGTAATAGGATGATTCTGATTCAGGTTGTGAATGTGAGCAGGCTGAACCTTGGTGTGCATGATAGATTTTTCGGTTCCGAGAAGCCCAAGGAATTTTTCACGTTTCGGATTCCATATCGAGCAGTGAATGGATAGCAGTCCCATGCCGCGGTTCACATTTTCAATAATAGCGTTTTCCTGTTCATCGGTCATGAAAGGAGCGCCGGAAGGCCTGTCCTCTATCATCCTGTCTGGCGCCCATCCGAGAGAATCGGGGCCTGCATATCTGCACACGACAAACAGATCGGCTAATTTTAATACATCAGGAGTGACAAACCCGCTCGACTGAGCAAACATCATTCTCCAGTTGGTTGGACCTAAAACCCTGCGCCAGTGATGTTCCTGCATTACCGGATTGTGCCAGTAATCACCGATGAGAAATATTACTCTGGTTTCACCGGGCTGTTTTGGTGCTGCAAACGGATTAGTAGTTACCGATGCGCCGGCGAGTGAAACTATTCCGGTCTTGAGCATGTTTCTGCGAGATAATTTTTTGCTTTTATTCATTAATTCTCTCCCTGTGTAATTTAGTTATTCGTTTATAGAGTTAGCACATCTTTTTCCGCCCCGCTATCCCAAATTCATACCTTAATCCCTTCTCCCGCCAGGAGGAGGGGAATTCAGGTAGAGTGAATGGAGTGAGTTATGAAATAACAAATACTTAAGAACTGTTTTTTTTATTAATTTTCGCAATGTCTGTTTTTTTTAACCGGATGAGCATTTTTGATTATATTGTTTTACAATTTCTATTGTACTAAAATTATGCGTTCATGTAAAATGTTTTTTTTAAATACTACAAAAGAATTAAGAATAGTTTTGGATATATTTTTTATTCATACTATACCGGCTATACCTGCCAAATGCAACTTCACTTCCAGCCGGGTGTATAATAAACAGCTGATTTATTTCTCGGAAGGGCAACATCTGTTGACATTGATTCTATTTTTATGTATTTTAATATACTTAAAATCAAAAGTTAATTGCGAGAGTGGCGGAACTGGCAGACGCGCTAGATTTAGGATCTAGTGAGCAAAGCTCGTGGGGGTTCAAATCCCCCCTTTCGCACCAGATGATTGAATGCTTTTACCCTATGATATAATATAAACTTACTTTTAAAAGGATAATTATTTTTAAAATTAATTGTTAAATTTCAAAAATGGGACCGAAATGCCGAAAACTGAAATAAGAGAAACCATTGGTTGCAAAAAGAAAATAAGAGTAGAAGTTGAATACGAAAGATTTGAAAGCGAACTTGTCTCGACAATTAAAAAATTAAAAAACAAGGTGCAGATTCCCGGTTTTCGAACAGGCAAAGCACCGAAATCTTTGCTGATGAGCCGTTTCGGAAAAACTATCAGGGAAGAAGCAGTAAATGATTTGATTCCGAAGGTTTTGCAGGAGGTTTTTGAAGAACAGGGAATCAATCCCGTTGGTGAACCGGAGATAACCGATCTGAAATTTGATGAGGGAAGTCCGATAGTTTTTACTGTTAGTGTTGAGGAAGTTCCCGAAATCGATATTTCCTTTTTCGAGGGGATGAAGATTACAAAAGAAGTTAAGGAAGTTACCGATGAGGATGTAAATAACTATCTTGAATATTTACGTCAGATGAGAGCAGTGCAGAACGAAGTAGACCGTGAAGTGAGGAAGGGAGACATCATTGTTACAAATCTTCAGAAACTGGATTCTTCAGGTGTTCCCATAATCGGGGATAAAATGGAGGGTCATGTTATTGCGCTCGATGGCAGGAGCACACCCTCTCCGGAATTTGACGAACAAGTTATGGGAATGGTTAAGGGTGACACCAGGACAGTACGGTTTACCTATGACGAGTCAATAGGGAAATCCGATCTTGTCGGTGAAACAGAGGCATATAATGTTGAAATTGTTCAGGTTGTTGAGAAAAAAGTTCCGGAACTCGATGATGAATTCGTGAAATCTCTGGGGCAGTATAAAGATGTAAACGATCTCCGCGAACAAACCCGTGATCAACTTGACAAACAGTCCGATTACATGGCTGAAAGAAAACTTCACAACGATCTGATAAATGAATTTATTAAAAATCATCCATTTGTAGTACCCGACACAATGGTTGAAAGGGTGGTTCAATCTGAAATAGGAAACGCCAGAAAAAATAATCCCGATCAAACTGTCGATGAAGAAGTTATCAGGACTCAAATCAGGCCTGATGCCGTGCGGGCTGTACAAACTTACCTGCTCACTCTACACTATGGACAGTGCTCGGTGATGATCAACCATGACATAATACAATATGAATAGGAGTGTC
>SDBV01004409.1_pt1 | contig 20313 bp, 17 predicted proteins | sample 2277081 | NCBI WGS metagenome assembly SDBV01 (sample SAMN10402039, study PRJNA504765) | marine sediment metagenome | isolation source: marine sediment core GS10_PC15, 223 cmbsf | place: Arctic Ocean: Southern Knipovich Ridge | collected 2010 | reverse complement strand
TTTGCTTTTGGATTGTTATTACCATCGACAACAAGCGCTGATGGATTTCTTTCTTTAACCACTCTCTTGAGAGCAATAGCATCCATATCAGTTAATTCTGCTGAAGGGCATACATTATTGCGTGTACCAACATAATCTAGATAAGCATCATCTTGTACTTCCAACGTAGCATTTGCACCAAGCACAAAGCCCCATTGCACACCAGAGAATGAACCATTAAAATCTTTTTTATCCTTCCGCGCGCCAAGATTGCACCATGGATCAGCAAGCAAGTCAAATAATGTATTGTTGCGATTTACTACCAACAACCCGGCATGATTCTCCGAACTTCGTGAATTGACCACTTTAAATTGCGCATTCTTACCGGTATGAATTTTGCGGTTAATATCACTGAGTTTTAATTCCTTTCTATCTATATCATCTACTTTGTTTCCGCGTACAACCACACCGCCTTTATCCTCAATTTTTAGAACCATACGGCCAGTACCGGTATTTGCTGGATCCCATTTAATGCATCCTTTTTCTTTAGATTCACCAACACGATCTTCCGCTATATAACTCAGCAATGATTTTTTTTCAACAATAACCCATACATCTTCATCTTTTTGCTCACTTGTCTCACCTGGCTTACGCTCAAAACAGAGCGTCGGAACGTTACCATTGTCATCCATAGCTAGATACATTTTGGTACCGCCCTTTGAATCGTTTTGACCAAGAGTAAGTCTTTCACCTCCTCGCAATTGAACGACAACAGTACCTTCACCTCTGACGAGGATAAGTAAATCCTTTCCGCCAGATGATCCTTCAAAGCGCAAATTGTGATTTAAACAAAAGGTAATTTTTTTATTCTTTTCTGGTTCAAGATATAATCGAGATGGGCCGCTTTTGGTTCCTTTTACGGTAGCATTCCCTTGCACCGTAACAAGAACATCCTCGCTTTTTGCTTTGATATGGACACCGCCATCTAGTTTAACTTTCCCGCCCTTAATAATAAGATCTTTATCTACCACATCAGATGAAATAGTATCGCCATCCTTCCACGTTGTTGTACTAGCATACATTTGAAGAGAACAAAACAGAACTGCACATGAAATGGCACGTAAACCTTGAGTAAATAGATGCTTCCTCATAATCTCATCCCTTTTTAAAATGGTGTTAAAAACATACAATACCAACTTAATCGATATAATTCTTATGAAAAAAAAATTGATAGGAAATAGTTAAGATATGAAACGTTCATTACTCTCTGTTGCATCATTACTACCTATCAAACTACTATTACATTATAAAAACAACTTTTTTTAAACTCTGCAAAATAGTTTTAGTTCTTTTCATAAACAATGTCAACCTTTTTATAAAAAAATTTTTTATTTTTTTCATGAGCACAAAAAATTGTTCAAAATTGCTTGCTAAGAACACAAAATAAAGATAGCTAATAACCCTAATGGGACATCAATGCAACCCAAAGATCATTTAATTGTTCTTTTGGGATAATATTTCTAAAAAAATCTAATTTGTTAAATTCTTTTCCCGTTGGACAAAACATTCCGCGATCTTTAACCGATACATCCACCGTTGGCGGACAAAAACCAAACTTTTTAAGATGATGCCGAATAACCTCAGGTCGATATAAATAATTTATAAATTGATAAATCAATGTATCATTATTTGTTGCTTCTGGTACTACCAATGAATCAATAACAATAAAACTTCCTTCTTGCGGAACAACAAATTCTATATTTTTATGGTATCGTTTAACAAGCCAAATATCTGGACTTAATGCAGCAACAACAGGACAACTTTTTGCTGCTAAAAGGTGCTCAGCTCGCGCATCAGTGTATACTTCAACCCACTGCTTTTGTTTAATCAACAATTTTTTAATAGCATCTACCTTCTTTTGATCACGGAGCGCATCAATACTGCCATACAAATATTGTGCTGCCAACATCATCGCTTCACGAGCATTATCTGTCATACCAATAGATGATGGCGCTTGATCTTCATCAAAAATAAGGCCCCATGTTGCTGTTGGCGTAGTACCACCAAAATAATCTGTATCTATGCCCAAACCATACACTCCCCAAAAATAAGGAAGTGAATATTCTTGCTGCAAATCAAAATAATGATGTAATAATTTAGGATCAAGGTGATCCAAAAAATTTAGTTGTGATCGATCAATTTTTTTAACTAAACCTTCTTGGATAAGCTCTTCAACAGCATAATCTGAAGGGATAAGTATATCATATCCTCGCCCTTTGGTTGCGCGTATTTTACTTAATAGTTCTTCATTACTCTCATAATAACTTATATAAAGTTTGATGCCGGTTTGTTGTTCAAACTGTTTCAGATAATGAGCGTCTAAGATAAGTGGCCAGGTAAAAATAGTAATACTTTTTTCTTTCATTATTAATCGCGTAAAAACTGGAATAAATAACAGTACAAAAAAAAGTATTATCCAAAAACCAACTATAGATGCGCGAATTATCATTGAAGTAACATGCATCTTATTCATGTAATGTTAATTCCTTTTTTAACTCTTAATAAAGAAAAAAGTAAAACAAGGATACCACTTACTAATAATAATAATGCTGATAATGCATTCACTATAGGCGATGCCCCTGAACGGAGCATAGAAAAAATATACAGAGGTAATGTTTGTGTAGCCGCACCAGAACAAAAAAAGGCAATGATAAAATCATCTAATGAAATAATAAATACTAATAATGCTGAAGCAAAAAGTGCTGGTAACAATAATGGTAATATTATTGCAAATAATGTCTGTGTATAAGTGGCCCCTAAATCTAATGATGCTTCAGTTAACTGTTCATTCAACGCAGAAAATCGCGTATAAATAATTGGCACCACATAACCAAGTCCTATTAATGTATGACCAACAATCAATGTAATAAGCCCAAGTGGCACAAGAAATAATGAAAAAAAACTCAGTAACCCCGCAGCAATAACAATTTCTGGTGCTGCAAGACTACCATAAAAAAATACCAGTGCCCTATTTGCATAACCATGTGCTCCATAAAACACGAGCATTATTCCCATTATTATAGTAAGAACGGTGGATGAAAAGGCAACAATGAGCGAATTTTTTAATGCTTGCCAGATCTCAGTTGATTGCAACAGCGCTTCATACCATTGCAATGAAAAACCGGTCCATTGATAAGGAAAACTAGATTTATTAAATGAAAAAACAACGAGTAGAACAATCGGTATATAGAGAAATAGATATATACCAATTACAAATAAAGGCAAAAGATAGGATCGAATAGCATATCGCCTGTTTTTCACCTCATAACTCCTGCGTTATCCTAATGCTTTTTCTCAAGCACCAATGAAAGAGCAATGTAACAATAATAAGTACACAACCACTCAAACAGGTAAATGCTGATCCTAAGAATGAGTTCCTGGCAATCAAAAAATAATGGGAAATCAATGAACCAACAAAAAATTGTTTTGCCCCGCCAAGCAATGCAGGAATTACAAATTCACCGAATGCAGCAATAAAAACAAGAAAAAAACCGGTCATAATGCCTGGTAATGATAAAGGAACAATGACACGCAAAAACATACGAAAAGGACTTGCTCCTAAATCTAGAGCAGCTTCAATCAAACGAATATCAAGCTGTTCTAAAATAGCGTACAGTGGCATAATCATAAACGGCAAATAGCAATATACCATCACAAGGTAGACCGCAAAAGGTGTATTAATCAAATGAAGCGGCTCTTGTATAATGCTTAATTTTAATAATAGGGAATTGAGTAACCCATACTTTTCTAGCACAAAAAACCAAGCATATACCTGTATAAGCAAACTGGTCCAAAAGGGAAATATAAGGAAAAATAAGAGCACATTTTGTAGTTTATGTATTTTTAGTGCTAAGTAGTAAGCTACAGGATAAGCAAGCACAAGACAGAGCAATGCTGTACCTAATGCTAATGTCAATGACCTACCAATAATACGTACATACATGAGGTCAAAAAATTCAGTATAATGTTGTAATGTTAATATAGGCCACCACTGCTGCACCCAGCCTTGAGTAAAACTTGTGAATATTAAACATGCTAGCGGTATATAAAAAAAAAGCAGCTGCCATACTACGGCAGGAATTGCCATAAAAAAATAACGCTCTTTTATGAATGCTGCTTTAAGGGCACGTAACTTCATTGTTCCAATAATACGGCATTTTCTTTTTGCCAATAAAGATATACTTCATCATCATAATCAATAACTTCTTGAGGAAAATGCTCCGCATTCTGTTGGAATATGCGCAATAAATAATCGTTCGCCAACCGTATATTGTATTGTGTTGAACGTCCATGATATACAATCATTTCCACATTACCTTTGAGCTGATTGGAAAATCCTTGTAACATTTTTTTACTTATTTCAATCTTTTCTGGGCGTATACTCATTAATACTTCACAACCATCGCATGCCCAAGGCTTATCTTTTGGAATAACAACAAGAAATAATCCTAATCCTTTAACATCAATTGTTGTTTCACCACCATTGTTACGCAATATTCCTCTAAAAATATTAGTTGTACCAACAAACTTTGCTACAAATGATGTTTGAGGAAATTCATATATCTCTTTTGGCGAGCCAACTTGTTCAATTTCACCGTTATAATTCATAATAGCCATGTGATCAGCAACAGTTAATGCCTCAAACTGATCATGCGTTACATATATAAAGGTTGTATGTAATGAACTTTGTAATTCAATAAGTTCTAATAACATTTTCTCACGAAGCTTCAAATCAAGCGCAGCTAATGGCTCATCCAATAATAATACATCTGGCTCATTAACAATTGCACGCGCTAATGAAACACGTTGTTGTTGACCACCTGAAAGTTGATGAATTGATTTAAAGATATGTTTTTCTAAGTTCATCGCTTTTAACATAGTAGTAACACGCTGCTCAATAACTTTTTTGGGTAACTTTTTGATCTTTAGACCAAATGCGACATTATCAAAAACATTCAAATGTGGAAATAACGCATAGTGCTGAAATACCGTATTGATACTTCGTTCATTAATAGGAACATCGGTAATATCCTGATCGCCTAAAAAAATCTTGCCTGCTTCCACCGTTTCAAAACCGGCGACAAGTCGTAATAATGTTGTCTTACCACTGCCACTTGGACCGAGCAATGTAAAAAACTTACCGCTTGGAATTGTAATATTCAGATCATCGAATATTGTTTCACCGTTAAATGATTTTTTAACATGCTCTAGTTTAATGCCTCTCATTTGCCTTACCAGATCGCGCAAATAACATTGGAACCACTACATCAGATAATGTACATGGAACAACCACCGCAATAATTAAAAATAAAAATACCATACCAATGTGATCATACCAGTTAGTAAGCCCCTGGGAAACAAGATAAAAAATTGAAGCTAATGAACTTACTAAAATATGCAAAAAATGGGAAAAAAGTGAATATATCTCCTGCCTGGAAGCATGATGGGTGCTCATTATTATACCATTAATAAGTCCTACGAATAAAAAAGGTAGTACATTATTCAATTCTGATACAAAACAAAGATGAAAATTCATAGTACCTCCTAATAATCGGCCGCCAAAATAAGGAAGAACAGCATCAGAAAGCATACAAAATATCGAAGGAGATATAACTCCCACTATGATAGCCTTGAATACATTTTTCGAAAACCTAAAATAGGTAATTAATGTACCAGTGACAGCAAAAATGATATGCATAAAATGAAAGCTGTGAAATAGAATAGTTGCTCTATCGTTCATGTGCGATGTTGTAGCATGTTCGGTTGAACCAGAGCTCATAAAACTTAACACAGCAAGGCCGAATGCCACTGAAAAAATTGCATACGGCAGATGACACATAAGCTCACTGTATATAGTATGTTCATGATTATGTTCAAGTATATTATTGTTCATAAAAATCCCCTCAAATTTCTCATCTATAAGCAATATTGATTAGGCAATAGTACACATATATTTAACGTAGCCGTTTTTTATCAATAAAGCAAAAAAACTCAGGGCAAACTATACTAAAATGCATGACCAAATGATAAAAACCATGCATAGGATCGCTCCAAAGGGAACGGGGCAGACCACTTCCATCCTATATCAAATCGTAAGGGACCAATCGGCGTATGGTAACGCAAGCCAAAACCGGTTGCAGCTAAAATATCTCGTTCTTGAAAATCAAATGCATTACTATTAAGTACTCCAAGATCTTGAAAAATAACGCCACTCATCTGTTCAAATAGCGGCAACCTCAGCTCTACATTCAGATTTATCATAGATTTACCTCCTTGCGGCACCACCTGCTTTTTACCTTCTTTATCCTTAAAAATGCCTAATGGTGGTGTAAAATCAGTTTCATAACTGCGAATTGAATTAGCCCCACCCAAATAAAATCGTTCTGGAGGCATAATTTGATCAAAGGCGCGGTGAAAAATATGTCCAAAGCGTAACCGCAATGCAAAAACGGCCGAACGAATCGGGAAAAAAAATGATTGTTCAATTAACAATTTAATAAAATATGCATCAATATGTTGAGCTTTGATTGGAAACATACCTTTTAATGATGCCACGGTAAACATTCCTTTGGTTGGGTATAATTTATGATCTGTATAATCAAGCAAAATTGTTGGCTCCAGAAATAAAAATGGTACTGCTGTATTAAGTAACTGCGCATCAAAATTAAGTGCACGTGCTATATTGTTTTCTATGCTAGAAAATTCATCGCGAATTGTTGTTTCCATCAATTCAATACCAATATTCGTTCCTCCTTCTCCATGTTCATATTTTCTCGTCAACCCAATTAAAAATCCATGCTGAATTGATTTATAAAAACTTTTTGTACTCCTTCTAAATCCTGGTTGCTGATAATTTATACTGTATCCTTGAAGCAACATTTTAATAGGAAGATCAAAAATCCATGGCCGTCGATATTGCACAGTCACCGCACTGTTAGATCGTGTAAAATCAGTATCAATCCTAAATTGATCAGCACAATTAAAAGGATTTTTAGCAATAAATGTACCACCAACTTTATAGGTAAGGCCATCAAAGGTAACCGGTTTACTGATTTGCCGAAATCCTAAACCCGCACGCACTCTTAACTCAAATGGATCATCTTTGTGCAGCCTAAGTATAATTGCTTTTTCAGTTTCTTGACGTGAACTATGCGCAGGATAAAGTTGAATATCTTCAAAAACTTCAAGTTCTTTTAAGGTTAACAAAGACTGTTTTAATTTATTTTTATCCCAAATATGGCCCTCTTTATAGGGTAGTTCGCGAATAATATGCTCAAATGGAAAAGGAAGATTTCCTATAATTATTGTTTTACCAAATCGAACTTTAGGGCCAGTATCAATTTTCCATATTAATGATACATTATGTTCTTCTCGTGTTAGTTCTGGTTTAACTTCAACATACATATAACCCTGTTGTTGAAAATAGTTGATCAACCAGCGCCGTTGTTCATACATAAGATTATTATTAAAAGGAATTTGTACTTTCTTTTGTGCAAACTGAACAAATGGTCCTTGATGTTCTAATTCATTAAACTGATCAATTGATATAGACGTTACGTAACTTCGCTTGCCCTCATCAATCATTACACTAAGTTTATAATGATTATCGTCATCCAGCAGTTCAAAATCCTTCTGCAATACTTTTGCATCCAAGAACCCTTCTTTAAGATAAAAGGCTATCAAAGCATCTATTGCTTGTTGTAAAACATCCGCATCAAAATAGTTGAGTTTTACAAGACCTATAAAAAATCGCTTCGCCAATCTAACCGCATTAAAACTTTGTACTCCTTTAAGTTCGATTTTTTTAATTGATGCCCTGGCTCCTTCTTTAATAAGAAAAAAAGAGCGATTTTCCTCTTCGTCCGATTCAACTACAACATTCCAAAATCCTTTTTTATGATATGCCTGTACAATTTCCTCCAATAAAATAGAAATCGGCAACAACCATGCAGAACGGCCAAAGAGTAGAATGCTTTCAAGCAACTGAGTATTAGAAAAAAAAGAGTTTCCAAAAAAAATAAATTCTTTTTTGGTATGAAGATTGATGGTAAATATAAGATTAACGCGCTTTTTTTTATGGTGCACGCATTCTTCAAGTGTTATCGTCGTATGCAAAAAACCTTTTTGAGATAAATAACGTTTTAATGCTTGCGCTTCTTTATCAAGTACATGTTTTGTATAATGATTCTTAATCAATTTATGTAAAAAAAGCTTATGTATCTTTGCTCTCAAAACAGTTAATTCACCATCATCTATATGTTTATCTCCCAGCAATTCAAGCTGTATATCGCCAATAGTAAACTTATCACCCCGATTCAATACAATGGTAACGGTTACTGCTTTAGCTTTTTGGTCATATTGAATGGAACTTTCCACCGTACCATTAAAATATCCTTCACTTTTGAGTACATCTCGAATGTCCTCAAGTGCATGCTGGTGTTTTGTTTCATCGAAAAAATCTCCTGGATCTATAAGATAATGATGCCGATAGGCATCCTTCCCTACCAATAAGCCATGAAATTTTACCTTATGTAATGTCCAAAAACCTGCTAAAATAATGTGAATTTTTTTTCCTATTTCACCTTGTTCTATTTTAATAGTGATATGGGAAAATTTATTTTTTTTAATCAAATGCGCAACAGCTTTTTTTATATCAGACGAACTAACATAAGAACCTTCTTTTAAGTTAGTCAGATAGAAAAATTCATTAAGATCAAAATGAACATCAGATTCAACTGTTACCTGTTCAAGAAAAAATGATTCTTTAATTTCATGCTCAATCAAAGCATCCGCATCATCAAGATCGGTTGTAATAGATAGCTCTTTATTATTACAAGCATACACCCAATTGCAATGAAACAGGATAGCAATAAGAAGAAAATATATATTGGCCCGTGAAATCATAAGTTCTAGTACAAAAATGCTGAAATTATTAATTGTAGTGTACCACAAAGAATGATGCAGCCTAAGGACCTATTGAATAGGCTTTTAAGATTTACTATTGCCCATTTATTTGTTATTATTGTTTTAAAATTTTATTATATGGCTCCATCGTCTAATGGTCAGGACATTGCTCTCTCAAGGCAAAAATAGGGGTTCAATTCCCCTTGGAGCTACCATATAATCAGATATTTATTCGATAACACGGAACACATTACGATAATCTTTATCTCTGATAAAGGGCTCTACTTCGATATCTTCCAAATGCACAGTAGAAGAACCTTTATGCAAAACATCGAGAAATTTATCGATAGCCTCTTTGGCACCGCAGGCAACAATTTTCACCTTATCCCGATCTACTATTTGCACAGTGCCTTCAAGATTTAACTTTTTGGCATTTTTTTGAATAAAACTAGGCAAGAAATCTTTTGGTAAATCACCCGCTGAGAAAATAATTTTAAGACATTTATTCATAACTATACTCCTTTTTTTTTGCTCTGCCTGAAAAAGGTAACAAAACTCTATCCACTATGTCAAAACTTATGAGATGAAACTCGAAAAAAAATATATAAAAAATGGACTTGATGTATTGGTAAGCAAGAAAAAGGAGAAAGAACCAGCAACTCTTTTGACGAAATTTCAGCTAAGTTTTTGATAATTTGGACATCAATTTCTGCATCATATGCTTCAAATGCTTTGCGTCATTGTTGGCAACTTTTTTGTATGGCTGGCAAATCGTCAGAAAAATAAGAGAGGGCTTTGCCCTCCCTTGAATCTTGTCTACAATTTATTGGCTGTATTTTAATTATTATGTGTGAGAGTGAATTTACCTGAGACTGGCAAACCCATTGCCTCTTGCTCCCTTTTCTCAATGTCTTCAAATTCTTCGGGATGTTTTTTTCTATATTCTGGAAAATTGCTGAGCATTTCTTTGATTTCAAAATGATTAGCTGCAACGTTTTGTATTTTTTTGAAGTCAAAAGAATTTTCTTTTTTGCTCTCGTTATATTTGTCTTGAGCGCCATCTGTCTGATATTTTTCTTGTTGATATTCTATACCTAAGATTGCTTCTAGAGTCTTTCTTTCATGAGAATTAAATAAAAGCAGATAATCGAGAAAGTTCTCAGCTAAATCATAAGCAGTTTTGCCATCGTTATCGGTAAGTGTTGGATCAGCGCCACAATAAAGAAGTAATCTGACAACATAAGGAGCAACATAATTAACCCCCTCCATCAGTGCAGTCAAACCTTTATCACTTTTATGATTTATTAGACCAGTTTTTGCCAAAGCAAGCACAGCTTTTATATTGTTACACTCTGCTACTTCACAAATAAAAGTGTTCCCATATGAAGTAGTAAGGCTACCAGAATTCTTAATTTGTTTAAGTAAACTAACCCTTTCATCAACACTAAGGTTGTTATTGAAACTAGCGACTTGAGTTAAAAGGTCCTTATCGGATAATTCCCGATGATCCTGTTTTATATCTTGTGCTAGTTTTATATCTTGTGCTAGTTTTATATCTTGTGCTAGTTTTATATCTTGTGCTAGTTTTATATCTTGCGCTAGTTCTTTTTTCTCCCTTTGCTCAATAGCTTCAAATTCTTCGGGATGTTTTTTTCTATATTCTGGAAAATTGCTGAGCATTTCTTTGATTTTCTCAGCTCCTTTGTTGGCTTCATAGTCATGAGACATCTGAACTAAATCATAAGCAGTTTTTCCATCGTTATTGGTAAGTGTTGGATCAGCGCCATAATAAAGAAGCACTTGGACGATATGGGGCATATTAAAACGAACCATCTTCATCAGTGCAGTCAAACCTTTATCAGCTTTACGATTTACTAAATCAGCTTCTGCCAAAACATGCATAATTTTTATATTGCTAACCTCTGCTGCCCAATCAATAAAAGGAACAACGATGCCAGGATCTTTAATTTGTTTAAGCAAATTAACCCTAGCGCTAACACTAAGGTTGTTAGTAGGATAACAGGCTTTATCTAACAGGGCTTTATCGGATAATTCCTGCTGATCCTGTTTTATATCTTGTGCTTGTGGTTCTTTGCCTTTAATTTTCTGCATGGCCATAGCATTAAACATGCTACCAGCAATGACTATATAAATACCTAATCGAATCGATTTCATATTATTCCTTTCTCTTTTGTTGTGTAAATATATTCCCATCTTACTCAATTGCTTACGAATTGCATCAGTTTAAACTCAATTTGTTGCGCATGCGCTTAAAATTTGCTTGTCTTTGCGTAATACGAACAAATTTTCAAATAAAAAGCCAAGCATGCCAATTTTGTTTAAATTATAACATAAAAAAATATAACTTTGGTTTGACAAGTTCGACATAAAAGTTTACAAATTGGCCTCTAAATAATATTCTTTTCTTTAAAGTAATCGATAACTCCATATAGTAGTTTGTATCCTTCGATACATTTTGCGGAATCTACGTTGAGCAACGTCGAAGTGCAAAACACTCAGGACGAACGGAATTTTAAATGTATCTTAAATACAGAGCTAATCAAACAACAAATTGTGAAAGTTTACTTTATCTCCGGAAAAAGATATGGGTAATGGATAGTCAAGACGAACGAGGAATGGAAAAATTTATATAAACTTATTATTCATGCGCCCATAGTAAGTGTACCGCTAAGCAGCAGTTATATAAAACCGTTCGTGGTGAGTATTTTGCAAGGCAAAATGTATCGAACCATACGAACACAATAAGGAATCATCATGAAAGAACGTTCAATACGTGTTCGTTTTGCACCGTCACCCACAGGCATCATGCATCTTGGCAATATACGTACTGCTTTAATGAATTATTTATTTGCTCGGCAAAAAAAAGGAACATTTATTATCCGTATAGAGGATACTGATCCACAAAGAAACGTCGATCCCGGCGCTAAAAAAATCCTAGAAGATCTTGCATGGCTTGGTCTTTATTATGATGAAGGGCCAAATAAAGATGGACCGCACGCACCATATTTTCAATCATTACGTTCTTCACTTTATCAAGACGAATTATCAACACTTCGTAAGAAAAATGCCATTTATCGATGTTTTTGCCCGTCTGAATTATTAGAAAAAAAGCGAAAACGCCAAATGACACTCAAGCAACCACCGCGATATGATAGAACATGCCTTGCCTTATCTGAACAAGAAATCAATAAACAGTTAGACAACAATGCCCCTTTTATTTGGCGATTTAAGTTAAATCCAGAACAAACATTAACTATTAATGACTTGGCACATGGTACAGTGAAATTTGAGTTTAAACATTTTTCTGATTTTCCACTGACTCGTCAAGATGGCAGCTTCACGTTTATGTTTACAAACTTTGTTGACGATGTTGCTATGGATATTAGCCATGTACTACGTGGAGAAGATCATTTAACTAATACAGCAGGCCAGGCGGCGCTGTATCAAGCATTTGATAAAAAGTTGCCCATTTTTTGGCACTTGCCAATCATGTGTAACACAGAAGGAAAAAAACTATCAAAACGAGATTTTGGATTTTCGCTGCATGATTTAAAATCAGCCGGCTTTCTGCCTGAAGCATTATGCAATTATCTAGCAATCATTGGCGGCAAATCATTTGAACAAGAAATTATGTCACTCGAAGAACTTACTCAAATATTGGACTTTGAGGATATACATTCGACTGGGCATATTCGCTATGATGTCGAAAAACTTAAATGGATTAACCATAAATGGATCGTACAGTATAATCCGGGGGAATTGACCGAACAATGTTTGCCATTCCTCATAGCAGAATACCCTCAAGTATCCTCGATAGAAAAAAAAACAGTTACGCACCTTATTCAAACTATTAAAACCGATATTATCACGTTACATGATAGCGTAAAAGCGTTAAAGTTTTATTTTGAACCACCTACACTGACTAAAAAAGATATAACGACACTTATTCCAGTAGAACATCTAGAAAAGATTGCTCAGATAATTAGTGCACATCTGGAACAATTATCACAACCGCATCACTTTGTTAATGCAATAAAACAAGCATCTAAAGACCAAGCCATCCCGATTGCAAAAACCTTATCTTTTATACGACTAGGATTAATGGGACAAACTCGTGGGCCAGCAATTCATGAGTTACTTGAAATGCTTGGTGCACAAGAAGCAGAAAAACGCATTAAAAAACTATTGTAGTCTATTGGGTAGTTTTTTTAAGTCAGTAATAATATTGTGCTTTTGGAAGTAATGCATAATAGATAAAAAATATGGTTCCATATCAGCAGGAACAAAAAACTCAAAAAGGCTTGTTTCTTTTTCTAATGTACGATCAAAAGCAACATGTTCCAGGCTACGAATAACACCGACAAAGAACAAACATGTTGATTTTTGTACATAAGCTTGATAATAAGAACAATACAACATAACGATTTTTTCTTGTTAAATTCACTATAATGTGTAAAAATGAATATTTTGAATACGGTAATTACACAGTAAAAGCGTATTGACTGTTAAAATAGGTATATCAATAAATATATCAATAAATCATTAACAACAAAAGGGATCAGCAATGACAAATAACAACTCAGTTAAAATCGGTGTCGCGACAGCAACTATTGTTGGTATGAATGCTATGATTGGATCTGGCATTTTTACCACAACTGCAGCAATGGCCACACAGGTCGGCCCTGCAGGTATTCTCGCCTATATTTTTGTTGTTATTGCTATCTGGTTTATAGCCTTATCGCTTGCCAGACTTGCACGTCTATTTCCACAAGAAGGTTCATTTTATATATATGCAAAACAATGGGGCGGACATAGTGTTGGCATTATTGCAAGTAGTGCTTATCTAGTTGGCTTACTTATTGCAATGGGACTTTTAACTCAATTGGCCGGCGAATATCTTAAACTCTTTTTTCCTTCTTATTCTCCTTATGCATTAGGAATTATTGCATTAGGTGCACTTGTTGTATTGAATATGTTTGGTGTTGTATTATCGCAACTTGGGCAGCATATTCTTATTACTTGTACAGTATTTCCATTGATTACAACAATAGTAATGTGCTTAACAAAAGTAAATCTTGCTTATTTAACGCCATTTGCACCTTATGGTTTAACGAATGTTTTAAAAGCAACTCGTGTGGTTATTTTTGGTTTCTTTGGGTTTGAATGTGCGGCATCACTATTTAATATTGTTGATAAGCCTGAAAAAAATGTACCGCGTGCGCTTACCTATTCAATAATACTGGTAGGTACTCTTTATATTTTATTTGCTGGTTCAATTATTCTTTCTATTCCCACACATTATTTTACCGATCCACGCATGCCACTTACTAAAGTTTTAAGCATCATTTTCCCTCATAATCCATGGCTCATTACACTTATTCATAGTGCAATTTTATCTGCTATTTTAGGAACAGTCCATTCAATGATTTGGACATCAAGTACCTTATTAATATTATTTGTAAAACAGTTGAAAAGCGCTACTGCTCGTTCTTTTTATGCATCAGGCTTTCTTAATCAGAAAACATCGGTGCTTTTTGTAGGTTTGTGTATTTTCATAAGTTATATAAGTTTAAAAAATATTGATCTATTTTTTAATTTAACAGCACTCTTTATTGTGTCTGCATATATACTTTCTATGATAACATTACTTACTAAGAAAGAAGAATGGCAGTCTGGGCATAATATAAAAACTATTATTGGCATTACAACTGCAGCAACAATATTGCTATTAGCTGTAGAAGGGCTTATACAAGGAATAATCAATATAATTCATTAATAAAAAAATGAGAGCATAGAGCATATTGAAGCAAAGAAAGGATAAAGGCAATGATAGATAATAAGCGTCTTATTAAACAACTTATGTTGGCTACTGCACTACTAAGTATGAATTGGGAGATAATATCGGTTACGCTTTCTTCCAATTCAAAAAATGATCCTTTTCCTCCTTTTACTACGCTTGATCCGCATACATTTCTTACTACGCGAGAAAAACTACGATTAAAAGGATACAAAGTCGAATCAGATAAGCCTGAATATTTCGGTTTTTCTATTTCACCTTTTGGCCAAAATGCTGATATTGGAAAAAATATCAGAAAAGAAGAAACTGAACTTGGTGATCTAGGTGGTCGATGGGGCATGATTGCCCTCCTATTTGGCAAACTTCCTCAAGGAGCAACATCACTACCGACAACACTACAAACAGCTCAACAGGCGATATTTCCTGATGATCCCCCTCCAATCAATAATCCTAAGGATATCGATCGTGAACAGCGATTCGGCTTTTTTAGCATACCATTAAAATACCGAAAACGGGGCATACGCTTTGAGGTATCAGCACAAATCATTGGTGACTTCGGCATTAAACTACAAGCAGGCGTTGCTGATATATGTCAAACGGTAAGTACATTTACTGATCTGACTACCGAAAGTGATGGAGGATCAGTAAGCATATGCGATCCTGATTTTGTAACTAATCAAAAAAACAATATACAACAACTCCTTATGTGTAAGCTCAAACCGATTGCAGAGGAAATTGGCCTTGATATTGCTAATTTTCATGAAGTTGCTGCTGAAGATGTACGTATAAACCTTTACTGGCGACATATATTTGATATCAATAAAAACCGCCCCGATTGGCCGCAATTTTTAATTACCCCATTTATATCATTTGGCGGCATTATAGCTGCAGGCAAAGAAAAAGACCCCAATAAAGCATTTGCTTTATCGTTTGGCAACAATGATCACAATGCTATAGGTGTTACTGCAGGACTGGATGTTGATTTTGTAGATACGATTGAAATAGGAGCTGAAGCGGGGATTACTCACTTTTTTGATAAAGATTTTTGTAAATTCCGCGTACCAAATAGTGAATGTCAAAGCGGTATTTTTCCATTTACAACAGATGTGACCATTTCACCAGGCCACAACTGGCATTTTGCTGCAAAAATGCTTGCCTATCACTTTTTGGAAGATCTCTCACTGTACTTCCAATATGTTATTGTTCAGCACAGAGATGATAAAATTAAGTTGAAAAAACCGGATCCTGCCTTTAAACCTGAGGTTTTAGAAAGAATTTCAACATTTAAAGTGCAAGTTGCCAATGTGGGCCTTAATTATGATATTTCCCCAAACATTTCTCTCGGCTTTTTATGGCAAGCCCCAATCTCTCAACGTAACGTATATAGAAGTTCCACCGTCATGTTTTCATTCAATGCTACGTTCTAGAAGAAAAAGGAAGAAAAAAATGCTAGACAAACGGGTTTATATTGCATAAAATGGAATATACAAATATAGATAAACTTAGTTTCTTAATCATTCTACTATATAACCATATGATTATAATAAAGGTATAATAATTTCATGGCCAGTAAAAAAAGATCCAATATAGAAGTTTATGTTAGTTCTCACGTTGAACGAGCATTAAGGCAATTAAAAAAGAAAATCGAACGTGAAGGAGTTGTTCGAGATATGAAGCGTACTGTCTATTTTGAATCTCCTACACAAAAACGACGTAAGCGCTTGGTACGAGCAATTAAACACAACCTTATGCGCATGGCTGCACGAGGAGTGCTGCGCAAAAAATAATTATGGCACAGCTCAAAGACATTAAAAGGGCTCAAAAAGAGTCTGTTTTACTCAAAGAACTTTCTCAACTTCTTCTACAAATAACCCTCGATGATTCACGCTTGCAAAATCTTTTTATTAATCGAATAAAATTATCTGCTGCCAAAAGTGTATGCATATTATTTTTTTATACACCGCTCGGTGAAAAAGATTTTAAAGAAAAACTTCCAATATTGATACTCTATAAACCTTCATTACGCAAAGCAATTGCACAGAAAATTCCTGCTCGATATACACCAGAACTTGTCTTTAAATACGATAAACAATTTGAAAAACAACGAAAAATGGATGAATTATTAGAACAACTAAAAAAGGAAGGACAATTGTAATACTATTAATTCCTTTTTTTTTATGTTGGGGATCATTTTTAAATGTACTTGCCTATCGTTTAGTCAAAGGAACAAGTATTATCTTTCCCCGATCACAATGTCCTCAATGTAACCATACTATTGCATGGTACGATAATATACCAGTTATATCATGGATGCTGCTACAAGGAACATGCCGCTATTGCAAAAAGCCTATTTCATGGTTGTATCCCTTTATAGAAATAGTAACGGCAATACTTTTATCAGCTCTTTATGTTTCTGTTCCTTTTTTATATTTTCCTGCATATTTTATTTTTTTCTCTGCACTTATCGTAACTATTCGTTCGGATATAGAAACAATGTTGATCTCACGATTCACCACACTCTTTTTGATTCCACTTGGTCTGCTTTTTAGCTCAATGAACTTATTACCTATAACACTTATTGATAGTGCACTCGGCATTATACTTGGTTATTTCTTTTTATTTGTTACAGCTCAACTATTTTTATGGTTTACGGGTAAAGAAGGTATTGGACAAGGTGATATCGAACTTCTTGCATTTATTGGTTCGTTTGTTGGCATTATAGGTTGTTGGTTAGCGCTGTTCTTTGCTTCGATTATCGGATCACTTTTTGGCATTACCTATATGATATTTACAAAAACATACAAGCAGCTTAAAATTCCCTTTGGCCCTTTTTTAGCATTCGGTGCTATCAGTTTTGTTTTATTCCGCAACTACCTGATAACTATATTATTAGGATTAGGAGCCTTATAAATGGTAACATTAGGTTAAATCGTCTTTAACGATCGTGATATTATTATATTGATCAACCGTAAGAATATCTGGTTCGCCATCTCCATCAATATCACCTGCTGCTACAACAATAAAACCATTTTCATCAGCTTTTGCCGAACTTAAGTTGCTATGTGATGTTTCTAATTTGCCAGTAAAATAGTTCGTGCCTTCCGAGCCTTGTGCAAAACCGTAGGTATAATAAAATTTCTCCTTGTTCCCACCACCTGAATACCCTTCAGGCTTCCAGCCAATGCCTCCTTCACCATTGAGTACTGTGGAATATTTGCCATTTTCAGCCCAATACACCTTTTGCGCAGCATAAATTGAGCTAAGATTCATATAAGCCTCTACTCGTTTTGCCTTAGCTAAAAAACGCATAAAACTTGGAACAGAAACCATCGCCAAAAATGCAACAATAGCAACAACAATCATTAACTCAATTAAGGTAAATCCTTTATTGTGCATCACACACTCCTATTGCATTAGATTTTTATAATATTTATTGCTTTATCATAGACATATGAACAAGAATAAAGTCAAGATTATATAAGCTAGCATTATCTTATCTTAATTGATTTGGATAACAATATGATCAAACTTTCAGCCTTATTGCTCGCTTTGATACTCATGTATAATGGGCAGATAAAAAGCAATACTATCGATTGTTCTTTTGATATCCTCAATCCCGAATACAATAAAAACAAAATAAGAGTATTAAAACATATGAAGCATAATAACTCTCATATTAGTTTTATTATGAATATATCTCAAAACTGCTTTGTAATTAAACAATCTAGAAATGCAATGCGTATAATAAGAGAAATGCTTGGTGCGTACATTACAGAATCAAGTGATTTACGGGCAAATCGGGTAAGGATTATTCCTGCAGGTTATGCTATTCCTGGTAAATTAGATACAATAATGCCAGCGACATTGCATACTGTAGTACCTGGAGTCCCGGTATTTAAATTGCCGAATGCTTCTAAATTAGATATTCAACAACCTATAACAGAAATATCAAAACAAATTAATCGGATTATTCATAATATGTCCTTACACCAAGATTTATCGGCAATTGTCGCTTTCGATACTTTTATAGGAAATCGTGATCGTAATAGAGGCAATTTTTTTTATGATAAAACATCAGATACATTTTGGATGATCGATATGGAAAAATCATTCAGTCATAATTTATGCGAGCTTGTCTACAAAGCAATGCATACGTTTCTTAATAATCAATCTGTTAATTTTACTCCTGCCGAAATCAATGGCCTTATTATTTATCGCAATACATTAAAAAAACTGATTGAAAAACACCCTCCCCATATATTACATGAAAAATTGTATGAGTTTGCATCTCAAACTAGAATTAAGGCTAAAAAACTACAGAAACTCAAAAGAATCATTTCTGAAAGTTATATAAGTGCTCAGCAACTCATTATATTGCTTGATGAACTTATTACTCGTTATAAAACCGGTAAGCGTGGATATAATCATAATTATGAACAATGCAACTTTGTCTCTATGCAACAAGAATCATGCACGTGTTGCATAGAGCAACATATGATGCATAATACCGACTTACTTTGTTCTGAAGAACAATTTAATTATATTGCTGACAGGTTGCATGCATACTCTCATGCTTTTGCTGTTTGCCCTTATTCTTAATTGCTCAATTATTATAATCTCTTGACAAATTCTTTGCTCTTTTAGCTATGATTATTATTGTTTGTTTTGTTTCATTAATAATCTCAAGAGCTATGTCACGATTATTATCATTCTTATTTATCATCTTCGCAATTCTATTGAATAGTCCAATAAACAGCCATGACGTTAATTGTTCTTTTGATATTCTTAATCCTCAATATAATAAAAACAAAATAAAAATTTTGAAGCACATGGATAATCACAGATGTCATTTTGTTTTTATTAAGGATATAGCTAATAATCTCTTTATAATTAAACAAGTAAATCAATCAAGTTCCACTATGCAATTGAAGATGGTAAGAGAGATGCTTGCTGCCTACATAGCAGAATCAAATAATTTACAAGCAAATCGGGTAAGAATGATTCCTTCAAATTACTTTATTCCTGGCAAACAAGATATAACAAGACCAGCAACACTGCATACTATAGTCCCTGGATGCCCAGTAAGCACATTATCAAATTCTTCTAAATTAGATATTAAACAATCCATAAAAGAAAGATCGGTGATCCATAATATGTCCTTACACCCGAATTTACCAGCTATTGTTGCCTTCGATACATTTATAGGAAATAATGACCGCAGTAAAGGCAACTTTTTCTATGAGAAAAAATCCAATACTTTTTGGATGATCGATATGGAAAAATCATTCATGCATAATTTATGTAGTACTGCCTGTAAAGCATTACATGTATTTCTTAATGATCAATCACTTACATTTACCCGTGCCCAAATCAATGGCCTTGTTATTTATCGAGATACATTAAAAAAACTCATTAAAGAACATCCTCCTCATACGTTACATAAAAAGTTAGATGATTTTGTATCTCAGGCAGGAATTAAGCCTGCCTCTCATAATAAAGTTGCTGAAAGAATACAACAATATAAACATACTATTTCTGAAAGCTATACAAGT
>SDBV01004408.1_pt1 | contig 20315 bp, 5 predicted proteins | sample 2277081 | NCBI WGS metagenome assembly SDBV01 (sample SAMN10402039, study PRJNA504765) | marine sediment metagenome | isolation source: marine sediment core GS10_PC15, 223 cmbsf | place: Arctic Ocean: Southern Knipovich Ridge | collected 2010 | reverse complement strand
ATTCCTTGAGCAGTTTTCAATGTGATCTTCTGCTCCTCCCTCGTAAAGCCATTGACCACATGCACTACAAAAATTAAAATTCTGTAATTTTATTTCATTTGAAGATTTTGATTTTACTTTATAACCCTTATTCACGGTATAAATCTCTCCATTATTTTCATAAGTGAGTGTTCCAAATTTAGACTCGTCGACAGTAATTTCATAAAATAGAAGCGCTGAAGGTTTTCTTTTATAATTTACTGTGAGTTCATATCCACGAATCTGTCGATTTTCCTCATCGCAAGTAATTCTTGCTCCACTTACAGCATACATATGAGGGAATTTTAAACTTTTCTTAAAATTACTTAATTTTATATCTTCTTCACAATTAGGGCATTTAGCTAAGGAAGTAGAAGAGGATGTTTTAGTATCTACGATAATCTCATTACAACTCTCACAAATATAAATTTTGTTAATATTAATATCACCTCTCTCCGATTCTACTAACGCTTTGTTTATTTTATACTTACTTCCTGAAAAATAAACTTGATTATGGGGGGCAAATTCTCTAATAGCAATTACAGAAGACCTCCAATTATCATGGAAGTTATCTTCTTTTTTGGTATTTGGATTATACATAGTTAAAAGCGAATTATCACTAGGAAATGCGTAATTAGGAAGAAAACCATAGTTTTTAAGAAATCCGAATGTATCATACGGTCTTTTTCCCTCTCTCATATCATTTAATTTCCGCCTTAGCGCATTATATTCACGCATCTCTTTCGTGTCTAATCTCTGTCTAATAGTCTTTTGATGTAAATAATTCATTTCATTTAATGTTTCACTAAAATTATCACGGAATTTATCCAATATCTCATCCAAGTCAGAAATAAAATTCGAAATAGATTTATTAATAAATTCTTTCGTAAACCATGGAAATTTTCCGATTTCATTTTTAAATATGCTTCTTATTGTGTTTCTTAAGAATTGTATATTGGTTCTTGTTGCCTCGTTCACAATTGTTTTGAAGTTTTCAAACATAGGATAATACTGTTCAATTATTTCAAGATTTAAGATTTCTCGGATTTTTTGAGGAATTTTAATAGAAATAGTCTCAATTATTGCCGAGTGAATATGCTTTTTCATTAATTTTTTATTTTCTAAAAGAAAATTAGGTGGAATTATTTTACCAGAGACAATTTTCTCGGGTTCCTTGTAAAAATATTGATCATGCGGTCCTTTACCTATACCTGTTCCACAAAAAACTTGAACCATAGAAGGTTGGTTTTTTCTACCTGCTCTTCCCGCTCGTTGAGCATATCTACTTGGATCAGGTGGGACATTTCTCATCATAATTGCCGATAAAGCACCAATGTCAATGCCAAGTTCCATGGTGGGGGTACATACTAAAACATTTGTAGTACCTAATGTAGGGTTTTGAAAGTCGTTCTCAAACTTCTCTCTATCTTCCCCCGTTACTTGAGCACTATGTTCTTTTGCATGCACTTCAGATTCCTTATCTGGTATTTGCTGGTATAGATTCATGTAGTAATGATTAGAATCAATATTCGTCATTTCTAATGATGGGCAATCCCTCCAAGCGCAAGACCTAAATTTCTTAAAATAATATGTTCTATGACATTTTGGGCACTGTAAAAAATTTTTATTTTTATTTAAGTTAAATAAAATCTTTCCTTCCTTTATCTGATATAGTTTAAAGGGAGGGTTAGATGTCCAAAAAACTTCAATAAACTTAGCTTTTTCGAATACTTCAATTATTCTCCTAAGAAATTCATCAGCTTTTTCATAATCATCAATAAAATGGGGAAAATATTTTTTAGTCCAGTTGATTAAAGTTGTAGTATACCAAGAAATACTTTTAAAAACAATTCTTTGACGATTTAAATGTAATTTCTTTCGACGCTCAGGAGTTTTAAAAGCAAAACCTACACGATTATAATGGGTTTTATTAATATCAAATATGATATCTTCATTTAATTTATTATCCCAATCTTCATATTTATTTACAGTATCAATAAAAGCAGAGTTAGATATCGCACCATTCCATCTAAATATATCTAATATCCCTCTTAAATAATCATATCGCTCATCTAATGAAAGCTTCTCTAACAATGGAATATTTGTAATATAATTATGATTGCTCAATTTCTCTAATCCATCATATTCTATCTTAAGAATACCTAATTTTTCTAAGCTTAAATCCAAGAAATAATTAGATTGCATTATATCTGAGAGGCTCAAAAATGATAAAAATTCTTTATATTCTTTTTCTGGAAGAGGTGCTGAAGAAAATTCATCCTCTTCTTTATCTTTTTTTTGGTAATTAGGAAGTATGTTGTTTTCTTTTAAATATTGAAAGATAGTATGTCCAATTTCGATGTCACTTACTCTGAGGTTTTTTTCATCAATATATTTTAAAGTATTAAGAAACGCCCTTCTAAAAGTGGTTCTTCTTTGAAACTCATTCATATGTTCCGCTTGTAAAGCAGTATCTTGTCGATTATCTGTAAAAATAATTTGTTTCTTTTGGTCATTACTTAAATTCTTAATTATCCCTAATGTTAAAACATCTGTGGAGGAGCTTCGACCAGTTGAATTAAATGAGAATAATTTTCCAAATTCACCTTTCTTCTTAGTATAAAAAATACTGCATGATGGACATAACTGTAAAGGATAGGGTATCTTCCAAACTTCAATCTTTTCAGCGCAAGAACATTGACTATTTAGCTTATTACATTTTGGGCAATAATCTGCATTTTTTGGCAAGACGTCTTCATATGTCTTTCTCATTTTTCCTTTTTTATCAAACCAATTACTAGGAGTCACCCATGAATTATTATTAACAGTTTTAGGAGCAAGATATAGCGATTCCCCTTCTGTTTCCGTATTGAAGCTTCTTGGTCTAATATCTCCTTCCTCAGGGATAATTACACTATAAAATTCTTGACCACATTTACGGCAAAAATAAAGTGGAAATGAGGGTTTCTCGCATTCTTTACATTTCAATTCGCCAGTAATATTAAGGTGTGGTCCTTCACTCGTTAGGCATGAATTAATTTCTTGACCTTGTGTGAAAAACATATGAAGTTTGGGAACAAGAAGGGGTCTTACTTCATTTTGGACAGTTATAACAGCTAGTGTTCCTAATAGAAATGATGCTTGTATCTCCTTTAAACAATTTTCAATGGTTTCTTGTTTTCTGAATTTTTCTTTATATTCTTGAGCTAAGACTCTTAATGCTTTTGCCTTTTCTTTTAATGAATTTCTTATGAAAATAATCGTAGTATGATTGTGAAATAATACACCTAAACCTTTTGCAGTTCTTTCATTTTGCTCTAAATGCCGATCTAACAACTTTTCAGCTATAATAAGTGCGGTATTAATCGTGCCATCAAAATTTTTTAAATCTGAATCATCAATTTTAATTATATCAGGTAAAGATATGATTTTATCTTTAGGGATATTTAAGTTTATATATGAGGCTTCAACCAGGCTTGAGGAATTAAATGGTTCTCCAAATATTTTCTCTGCGAATTCAATTATAGATGCTGTTCCCCCAGACTTTTTATTATCTTGTATGGTAGCACTCGTCCCAATACATAATATCTTACCTTGCGTTTTTGTTTTTTCCTTTAAGCGTCTTACTAGACATGCGACATCTGCCCCAGAATTTCCTGAATATGTGTGAATCTCATCTAGAACTAAATACTTGAGATATCCCTTATATCTTTCAGGGAATAACTCCCGATCCTCGAAGCGCGTTAAGATTAAATCGAGCATAACATAATTAGTGATTAGTATATCAGGCGGATTTGCTCTAATTTTTTCTCTCGAAAGCACTTCTGAATCATATTTTTCCCTATTTTGGTTTTTTTCTAATAATCGTTCTGCCTCTTCTTCAGAATAGGCGGTATCTCCGGTGTAACGCCCAACTTTTAAACCTGTACCCCGCAGCAAATCCACTATAATATGATACTGGGAATTGGCAAGGGCATTCATTGGAAAGATGACGATAGCTTTAATACCATCTAATCCTTGCTTCTTCATCTTAAGACAAGTATCTACAATCGGCACCCAGAAGCAGATGCTTTTACCTGAACCTGTTCCTGTCGAAACGATTATATTATTGTTATCTTTACACACTTTTTCGATGGCTTCCGATTGGTGCTTATACGGTTCAATTTCAAAGACTTCAGATACTTTTGGTTCTATTATCTGTTCTTGGGCAAATTTCTGCAATGTCTTGCCTTTTTCGAATTGGAAATTGAGTTCAATGAGGGGATCTTTATATAAAAGATCTTCTTTCTCCATTTGCTGGTTAACCCAGCTTTGGATTTTTGGATTTTGAAAAGTCTGGAAGGTCTTTACAAAATTTTTATAAGTGCTTTGAAGATGATCGGCTATGAGAAAGATATTTTGGGGTTTTTGGTCTCTTGTTTGTTGACTCATTTATTCAAACAACTCCTTTTGTTTTGCATATTTATCATATGCTTCTATTATTAATCTTTCAGTTTTAAACTCCTTATACTCTTTTAATTCTTTTCTCTTTAAAACTTTAAAGGTATTTAATATATAGATCATGTCTTCTTTATTAATTCTATATAAATGAGCATAAATTGCATCTATCTCTGCTTTTATTACTGCTCTTGTATTTAAGTCCCATTCAAAAGGTTTACCATCAAATTCTAAATCATCGGAAAAGTTCTTTAAATCATTAGAGGTATAGATAAGCTTTAAGCATAAAGAGAATATTTCTTTAATTAGTTTTTTATTATATTTCGCAGGAGGAAATATCGGTAGTTGTTCTACTAAGTTTATACTTATACTAATACCGGATAGTTTTAATCTTACAATATAATCAAATACTATAGAGGAAGTATTTGCCATCAGTAAGCATAAATTTTTTGAATATGGACTCAGCATTAAAATAATTTTATGTCCAACTGCTGTATAAGGGATTATTGTTGATATAAATGTACGTTCATTAGTGGAGCCTGTAACTTCTCGAAATCCTAAAAACCATTTATTTTTGTAATTTTTTGGAATTTTTTCCATTAGATCATTTTCTTGAACCCAATAATTTGGTTTTACATAAAAGTCTGGGTTTTTATATTCGTTTTCTATTGTTTTAATAGATACTGCTTTCCTCTTCTTTCCACTACTAGCAAAATCCATTGAATTTAATCTGTGATTATAATGCCATATCATTCTTCCCTCATAAAGAGGAAAAAGTCTTTTTTCTTCATTATTAATCCATACACCGCCGTTTATACTATTATTTAAAGGTTTAGCATGATTTTTATTTAGATCTTCCTTTGTTAAGAATAATTTAGAATGTCCCGCCATTTGAAACATCATATAAAATTTAATCTCCCACGGATTCGATATTATATCATTATTTTTATCTCTTTTTATAAAAATCTGAGTCTGTTGATATAATTGTTTCAGAATAATCGCATCTTTCCTAATTCTAAATGAGGGGCAACTCATAGTATTGGGATTAAATAACTTAAAATCATCTGGTTCTAGTAGTATTAAGTTATGGTCATCGGGTAGTGTTTTTATATCGTTTTCAGATTGTAATTGATTTTGAATTATAATAGGTAAGATTTCTTGAACTTCTCTTGGTTTTAAAGTATAAAATGTTGCGGGTATTATCTCCTGAGTCAAATTTTTTCCACTAAGACTTAAAAGACAAAATCTATAATCTCGATGAATATCAAATATTGCTTTATTATTTATAAAGTCAAACAAACACACTATTGCTCTCTTTTCCACAATTTCTCTAAATAAATCTTGAACATAATAGTTTGACAATAATCCTGATGGAGTAATAATTCCTAAAAACCCATCTGGAGATATTATTGACCAATTCCTCTCCGTAAAAAGAGCGTAAGTATTTAATGGTCCTTTTGAAGAAAGTAAAAAAAGATCAGAATCTTTATAAAAATGAATTTGTTTGTTAATTAATTGCCAGGCATTCTTAAATGAGTTAAAGAGACCAGGATTAGTTTTTTTTAATTTTATTATTAAACTCCTTCGTTCAGATTGATTGCGAGCATTGAGAATTGTATCATCAATACCAATAAAAAATTCCATTTCAAAAAATCGTATTACCTCCCAAGGTGGGTTGGTTAAAATACAATCAAAACCCCCTCGTTCTGACGAAAAAACTTCGGGAAATTCTATATACCAATGAAAAAATTGATGGTCAATAGCAACTTCATTTATATTTTCCATTAAGTTTCTTAATTCTGGATCACCAGATTTATTTCTTAATTGCTCAATAGTTGTAAACATCGGAATCTCTCCTAATGCATTTCCCTCGAATGGCCAAAAAAAAGTTGAAGTCCAGATATTGGCTTCATTTAAAGCTTGTCTATAATTTTCATTGGTTTTTAAATCTTCATATTTTCTTTCTTTTTCTTTAATCTCTTCCGGATCTTTCTCAGACATATCAACAATTTCTTGAAATTTTGTACTACAAATATCTGCTGTCCTTTTATCAATCATGAACTCGGTTATCGTTGTTTTTCTTCTCTCAGATATTTTTTGCTGTTTAATTTCATCCCTTATTTTTTTTCGAGCCATATTTTGTAATTTAGATTCTTCACTTGGGATTCCAGTACTTTTATTTCCTGAAAGAGCTTTAAAGGCTTTAGGGTTAATACCACTTATATCTAATTTTTGCCCCAATCCAATTAAACTATTTCCACATTTAATATGATTATCTAAGAAATTAAGCGGTTTATTCTTAACGCATGCTCTGAGCCAAAGAGATATTTTTGCTAATTCTACCGCTAGGGGATTCATATCAACTCCATAAATACAATGTTGTAATATCTCTCTCCTTGCTTCTCTTAAATCTTCCTCTAAGGGAGAATCAGAGCCCGTCCTAACTTCTGCTAGTTTCTTACCTAAATAATCTAAAGCTGATAAAAGAAAGGTCCCACCTCCACAAGCAGGGTCACATACTTTTAAATCTAATAATGCTTTTTCTCTTTGATCTTTGTCATCTCCAGCGCTTTTTAATCGATTTTCTACAAGTGGCTGAAGTGTTGTTCTTATTAAAATGTCGATTAAAGCTTTTGGAGTGTAATAAGACCCTGTACTTTTTCGTTCAGTCCCCTCAATCAATTGAAAATGACTATTAGAGTCAAATATAGGTTTGTAATCAAGCAAGGATTCATAAACAGCTCCGATCTCCTCCTCAGAAATCTCTAAAAAGTTGATTCTTTGGAGGATTTTATTTACTTTTGAAGTAGTTATTAATCGAATAACCTTTAAAACGGTTTCATTTATAATTTTTAATTTGTTTTCAAAGATAATGGTTAACCCTTCATTTCTTTTCTTGCTCTTGTTTTTAAAGAGGCTTCCATTGTATGCATTTACTCCTAAGAAATCGTTCCCTTCATTGATTAATTTAAAGGTGAGGAATAATTTATTCCAGAGGTCTGTATTTTCCTCTGCTTTAATAGGTTTTTCGCTAAGAAATCTTAGGGAGGACAAAGATAATTGTTCAAAATAAATACTTCCTGCACATGGTAACATTTCTCGTTGTTCTGCATATAAAATAAAAATAATTCTATAAATAATTCGCAAGAGCTCCGCATAATATTCTTGAGGGTCGATTTCATTAGCAAATACCTTCTCTAAAAAATTAGGATTTTGTTGGATTAACTCACCACCCAATAATTCTAAAGCATCATGAACTTTATCTCTTAGGGCATCTCCAATTTTTACTCCTTCAGAAACAGAATATTTCTGAAATTTGTTGATTAAAAACTCTTGATCCTTAGACTCAGCAATAAATCTACTTGAATGTAAAGTATGATAAAGGACGTTAAATTCAATTAAATCGCGATTCGCAAGAATATTTTCTATATCAAATTCTAAGAATCCTTTTGAATATGTATGGTAATATTTCGTTATAAAACGCAATATTCGTCCGTTTGAAATAATAAGCCACTCAATTTTGGGATTAAGGTTTAAATATTGCTGACAAATATTATGATATGACTTTCCTTGAGGATTTGAAGAAATTTTTGAATCAAACTCCTCGTTAATATTAACAAAATGGAAGAACGGATTTTGATAATCTCTAGACTGATGAGTTATCTGAAATCCCTTAATGGGACTATCTTCATCAACATTGTCCTTATTCATCTCAAAATCTTCAATCTCATGTTCAAACTGCTTAAAGAAAGGGATTAGCCATTTTTCAATCAACTCCTCTAATTTCCACGAGTCAATATTTGAGGAAATTTCGTCCCATTTTTGCTTACACCATTCGAATATTTCCAATTGTTTTGTATCTAGTTCTTTTTTTGAGGATACATTAAAAGTTTCGATTTTACCGATTTTCAATTGCGTCGGATTGTCGCGCAACCGTAAGAGAATATTTTCAGTAAATAATCCTCCACTTAACCTGATATTCCTTAGAAGGGAGCCTTTTGAAGCCATTTTTTATTTCCTCTATTTCTATTCCATAAAATCTATAATATATTTAATTTCATCAATTTCTAAATTGTATAAGTCATAAATCAGACTATTAATTTCAGTTTCTAATTGTTCAATATTTTCATTTAATTTTTTCCTTTCAATTAAATCCAGGACTTTCTCTGAAATCTCAACCTGATTGTCTATTAAACCTAAAGGAACAGGTAAATCTTTAATATTTTCTAACAAAATTCTTGGAAATAAATCTTTCTCTTTATACATTATATTATAATAAAAATTCATCATCTTAGAATTAAGTAATCCTAGAATACTATTATAATCATATTTGTCATCTACTAGCTTTATATTATAGATGGCTTGAATTGTAACAAAATTTTCTTTCAAATCGACCATTGCATTAATATTATCACCAAGTTGTCGTATAATTATTTTAGGCGAGGAGTATAGATCAGTTTTCTTTATTTTAATTTTAGATATATATTTTTCTGAAAAATTTATTGTATATCTCCTAATATCTCCACCTCTTAATAATTTTTGATTGTTTTTACTAGATTTTTCTTCAACCAAATCTGATTTCCGCCCTATCTCTTCCCCTCGATGAATATCGATTATCGTTCCTAATGGAAAAGAGTTTAATTTTATCTTTTCAAGTATATTTCGAACATTCTCTTTTAAAAATAAGATTCGAGATTTAGGAAAGTCCAACAAAAATTTTTGCTGAATTTTAACATTTTCACTTAAATTATATCGAAAATCTTCTAAGTCAACATAGCGTGAAAATAAAATCTGATGATCTTTACTTGGTTTAACTTTTTGTAAAATAATTATAACATTTGAAACATTAGCATCTGTAAATACATTATTGATTTGGATTATCTTTAGGATTTTCGAATTACTTAATAAGTAGTGTCTTATAAATTCAAAACTACTGCGTCCAAGAAAGGAATCGGGAATTATTAATCCCATTCTTCCTCCTTGTTTCAGTAATCCAAAACACCTTTCTAAAAATAATGAGTAAAGATCGTATTGTTGGACTGCTGATTTATATTGGTTTTTGTAATAGTGCTTCTCTTTAAGAAATATTTCCTTAGAACTAATATAAGGAGGGTTAGTAATAATTATATCAAATCCTTTTACTTTTCTTCTGAAAATTTCTGGATATTCTAAATACCAATGAAGAAATTTATTAATCTGGGCAATTTGATTAGCATTTTTTAAGATTTCTTTGTTATCATCACTCAGAATCCCTTCTTTAAATTCATCTAAAATAGTGTTATTTGGATAATTCTTTAAAGATTCCTCCGTAATGGGCCAGAAATTAGTAGCTATTATAGAATTACTTATATTTAACAGTTTTAAGAAATTTTGTTTTTTACGCAATTTGTTGTATTTAATTTCTTTTTTTTTAAAATCTTTTATGTCTGTTTCACTCATTTGTAATAAATTTTGGAATTCATCCAGATCTGAAATTATATCCTCCTTTTCTGAAATGAAGGAGGTAATATGCATAACTCTCTTTGAAGATTGGGACTTCAGAGCAATTTCTTTCTTTATTTGAGTTGTTAGCTTTCTATGATCAGGTTTTAGTTCTACAGTCTCTTTTGAAGGAGCCTTGAAATTTTCTGGTCTTATCTGTAAATCTTTATTATATATATCCAAACCAATTAACGAATTTCCATTTTTGATGTGATTATCGAGAAAATTTAAAGGTTTATCATTAACGCAGGCTCGTAACCAAAGTGAGACTTTAGTTAATTCAACCGCAAGTGGGTTTTTATCAACACCATAAATACATCTTTGAAGCGCTTCTCTCCGAGCTTCTCTCATCTCAAACTCTGTAGGTATTTCAAGATTTGAAGTTATTTCAGCTATCTTTTTTCCTAAAAGATCCATAGCAGAAAGTAAAAAAGTACCGCCACCACAAGCAGGATCGCAAATTTTAATGCTTTTTAAATTTTCCAATATTTTATTAGAATCTCCACCAATGGATTCTAATTCTTTTATTGTCGATTCCAAAGTGGATTCTATTAGTAAATCTACGATATTTTTTGGTGTATAATATGATCCTGTACTTTTACGATCATCCCCTTGAATTAATTTAAAATGAAAATGAGTATCAAACTCTGGTTTATAATCAAGAAGGGATTCATATATAGCACCAATTTCTTCTTCACTAATTTCAAGAAAATTGATTTTTTGAAGTACATTATAATTCTTTGAGGTAGTTAATAACCTAATTATTTTTAATAAAACATCATTCGATATTTTAAGATCATTTGTTACAATAAAAGGCAAATAATCGTCATCAAATAAGCTCCCATTAAAACAATTCACATTTAAAAGATCATTCCCCTTTGCTACCAATCCGAATGTGATAAAGATTTTATTCCATAAATCGTAATTTCTTTCTGCTTTTATCGTTTTTTCTGCCAATAATCTTAGAGAAGAAAGTGAAATTTCTTCAAAATATATGGAGTTCAACTTTGGCAGCATCTCTCGCTGTTCTGCGTATAATAGAAAGATAATCCTATAGATAATTCTTAAGAGTTCAGCATAGTAATCTTGAACATTGAAATCATCTATTAAGATTTTATCTTGAAATTTTGGATCTTGCTGGATAAGTTCCTCCCCTAATAATTCTAAAGCATCATGAACATTATCCCTAAGGGCATCGCCAATCTTGACACCCTCAGATATAGATTCTTTTTGAAACCTATCAATTAAAGATAGCTTTTCTTCTGAATCCAGCATGAATCTACTACTATGTATCGTATTATGCAATACATTAAATTCCATTTCATCTCTATTTGCGAAAATATTTTCTAAATCAAATTCTAAATAGCCTTTAGAATAATGATGGTGATATTTTGTTAAAATTCGTAATATTCTTCCGTTTGATAGCAATAACCATTTGACATTAGGAACTAAATTTATATATTGTTGACAAGTATTATGATGTGAATCTTTTTTCTTATTGGAATCAATTTTGGAATCAAAATATTCATTAACATTTATGAAATAATAATAAGGATTTTTACTTCCTTTAGATTGATACCTTAATTTGAATTTTTTAAGGGGATTATCTTCTTCAAAAGTATTGTTTTCTAAACTGAACGGTTCCAGATTATAATTAAAATATGAAAAGAAAGGGAGTAACCACTTTTCAATTAATTCATCCAATTTCCATTTGTCAAGTATTGGAGAAATCTCATCCCATTTTTCTACACACCAATTAAAAATAGACCTTCTTTTCTCAATAAATATCTTTTTATCTAATTTTTCATCATCTTCTATAAAAGATTCGATTTTCCCGATTTGCAATTGCGTTGGATTGTCCCGTAACCTCAGTAGAATATTTTCGGTAAATAGCCCCCCACTAGGACGAATATTGCGTAATAATGAACCTTTAGCTACCAATATTAACCACCACCTATAGGAGGATAAATTAATGTTATGGTTAGTAAGTCAGTACCTACTACCTCTATATCCTCAATACCCTGCAAATCGGTAGCAATTCCTTGCTTTTTCAAATTAGTAATCATTTCTTTACGTTCAGTAATAATCTTCTCTAATTGTTCTTCTGCGAGAGATTTAAGCAATTTTTCTAAATTCGGTGTTTCTAATGCTTTTTTAAGATGCTTTTTTAATTCGATATCCTTTTTATCATGATTCTTCCAATCGGATTTCCAAACAGATTCAACTATCTCGTTACTTAGAACTTCCCCTTTAAACAAATCAATCCCAAGCTTTGCTACTTCTTCCATTAATCCTTTTGGCTCAGTGTTTACAAGATATCTAATTTTTACATGAAAAACCGCTGAGACTTTTGAGCATTGATTGCTAAGAAAAGCCGCAGTTCGTCCATAAAACTCATTATCGACCGAGAAGGCTTCATTTTTTACTTTTTCCACTAGACCTGAGATCAGAGGATTTTTCAGATTAACTGCTTCTATATCATTTCGAGACGCGCTGATTTCTCTATTTGAGGTTATTAAATATTTATTTTCAATTTTAACTCCAATATATTTCTGCACTTCTTCGGGAAGTGTAATCTCAAATATGTCATCCTCATCCTTTAAAGACTTAATACTCCCACCATAAAGATCAGTAGCTCTTTCTATAAAATTGAGCAAGGTATCTGTATTTCCTATTTCTTGTTCTGTTAAGAGCATTCTCTGCTCGATTTCTTCAAGATTAATATTATTATGACCATAAAAAGAGTCTTTAACCATTTCTTCTACATTCTTCTTCGAGAAAAACACCGATACAATATCTTCAATAATATTATGAGAGAATTTAACCCATTTGTCTAATGTTTTTTGGGCATCCTGACGCTTTTCTTTTCGCCGTTTTTCTGTTAAATGATCAATTACTGATTCAGGATCTCCAAAAAATCCCGGAACAAAACCATAAGCCTTTTTAATCTCATCGGCCTTATGTACAAGGGATTCCAAAATATCCATCTCTAATGTATCCTTCAAAATAAGTGTTCTAATGTACACTTTTTCTTTTGGTTGTCCAAATCTATCAATCCTTCCGTTTCGTTGCTCAAGCCTATTTGGGTTCCAAGTTAATTCATAATTGATAATTTGATCTGCTGAAAATTGTAAGTCAATCCCCTCCGCCATGCAATCAGTTGTAATTAAAATACCTTGTTTGGACTTGAGAAAATCATTATAAATATCTTGTCTTTTTTGTGATGCCATTTGTCCATGAACGCTATATAATTCTATATTCTTGAATTTTACAGTATCTCTTACTTTTGTTTCTAAATTTTCTAGAATATAGGTTAAAGTGTCTATATATCGAGTAAAAATAATTATTTTTTTCGAAATTTTAAACCGTCTGGGAAGAATGTGTTCAATTAGTTGATTTAATTTATTATCTTCTTTCATTAATTCTATTGCCGCTTTTTTTACTTTTCTTAATAGTTGTTTTTCTTTGACTAAGTCCTCTGCTTTTTTGGAAAATGCTAATATATCATTCCTTCTATCAAGCTCCTCTTCAGTCAATCTATCTGTTTCATAACCATCCATAACTGATTGAGCGGCTTCCTCAGTTGAGATAAATGAATCTGTTTCAGAGTTAATCGCCATAAAGTTTTTATTAATTTTCTTCTCAAGTTCTCCTAATCTATTTTCGACAGAACATTTCAACGCATTTGGTGAGCTTATAGCACGTTTATGAAAATGAAGGATTGTCCAATAACTAAATTTCTTTTTTTCCTCAGGATCATCTTTTCCCCTACTAAGTACATGATTAGAAAACTCATTAACAAATTCAAAGCAGTCATAAAATTTTTGTGAAGGATTTATGTATACTTCATCAGAATCTCGTTCTGGGAAAATTCTCTTCTTATCTTTTCTATTAGCTAACCAACTTACTACATCTTTCCTTCTTCGCTGACAAATATAATTTATAGCTAAATCTCTATTAATTTCAACATCCATTAGTGTTTTTCCATATTTAACTATGTCTGGGTTAATCATCTCGAGTAAACTTGCGAAAGAATCTTTGTACCCATTATGTGGGGTTGCAGTAAGCAATAAAAGATGCGGAAACTTTTTCTGATCTGCTAGAGCTCTAGCGAAACCATAGCTTTGTTTAAAGGATTTTGAGGTTTCATCATTTGAACCTAAATGAGGTCGCATTACATTATGAGCCTCATCAATAACAATCATATCCCATTCAAATTGTAAAATTTCTTCACGAATTCCCGGTCTTTTTCCATAATCAATAGACGTTATTACAAAATTATAATACCCCCAAGGATTACCCCCAACTAAAAGTTCGGATTCTAATTGTCTGCGATTTCTACGGGACATGATTACAGCATCTATTCCGAAAAAATGTTTTAAAATAGTTTGCCATTGTTCTCGGAGATTGGCAGGAGTAACAAATAGTACTCGGTTAATCCTTTTTCTTCCTAATAGTTCCTGTAAAATTAATCCGGATTCAATGGTTTTACCTAATCCTACATCATCCGCTAATAATAACCTTGTATTTTTTAAATTTAATGCCATCAAAACTGGGACCATTTGATAGGAAATGGGAATTACTTTAGAATTTTGAAGACTTATAAATGAGGTAGTACCATAAATTAAATCGAGCTTTATGGCATCTAATAATAACCTTTGATATCCAGGAGATCCAATCTTATCAGCAGAGGGATTAGGTACTGTAGATTTTTCAATTGGTTCGATGTCTGGAATTAATAGTTGAGAAGATGGTTGTCCAGTTATATTACTAACTGAATAAAGCGTAAACTTCTTTAATTCATCCTTGATCTTCTTTTCTTTTATGATAATCTGATCTATTCGCCATAACCTATCCCTGGCTTTTACAATCTCTCCAATGTTAAATTCAGTTTCTATTGTCATATCCATTACTTACGAAATTTTAATTTAAGTATATATCATTTATCAATGATTTTAATTATCAATGATTTTAATCCAAATTTGATCCATAATGATAATATTTTTGTCACTACAATATTTAAAGATTTTAAACTTTTATATTCAAGCTATTAAACAGATATTTTATTCCTAAAGTTTTAAGTATTTAATTAACATTAATTGAAATTATTAATACATTAACCGGAAAACGATTATTATAATGGAAGAATTAAATTTTAAAAATGCAATTATCAGTCTATATAATTTTGCTATGAATTTTAAAGGTTTTGAGGATCAACCAGCAAATTTGTTGGAGGTTATAAGAAAATTTAGTAAAGAAGAAATTGAGAAACAACGACAGAGTTTTTCTGATTATATTAGTAGCTCGAATCAGCCCTACGTCATCAATTTTATTAGATTTGTAATTTTGGATAAAATTTCAAAAAATATTTCGTTCAATCTCAATATTATTAATGAACTCAAAGAAAATATAAATAACTTAAACCAAGAATATTTCAATGAATATCCCCGTTTCAGAGACGCTTTACCTAATAAAAGAAAAAATTCAATATTAGCTCAATGGACTGAATTTGCTATATTATATCAAATCTACAACAATCTTCATAAGAGTGAAATAACAAAAAATATGAATATTGTCCAAAATTCTATTTTAAACTTCTTAAAAACAGAAGTTCTAATAATGGGCGGATGGGCAGTAAAAGTAACTGATTTTAAGGGGACTAGAAATTTTGGAGCATCAAGTGTCTGGTTTTCATTTTATCCTGAAAAAGATTTTAGAAATCATAAGGAAGCATTCCAGATTTTCTTAAGAATTACTTCAGAATATATACAGTATGGTATAGCTAAGGGAAGTGAAGTTTCAGCCAACACTAATTATGATTCTGGAAAACACCTTGAAAATGTTAATTTTGAGGATTTTACATTAGATAAGATGAAATCATTTATTAGTGAGGTATTTAGTGATTTTAAGAAATTTAATACTATAATCGCACCTGGAGGCCCAAAATTGGGAGGAGAAGAGAAACCAGAAGATGTAGAAGAATCTTTGATGCCAAAGAATATTATTCTCTATGGCCCTCCTGGAACTGGAAAAACTTTCCTTACTAAAAAAATAGCTGTAGAATTAATTGAGAAGAATAAATATAATTTGAACTTGGAGTCTGAGGAAGTTGATTGGGATGAAATTAAAAGTAAATATGATAGCTATAAGGAGAAAAATCAAATCAAATTAATAGTATTTCATCAAGCATATTCTTATGAAGAATTTATTCAAGGGTATCGTTATAGAGATGATAAGGTAATTCTATCGGATGGCGTTTTTAAGAAATTTGTTGACACTATACTTAAAGAAAATAATCATAAAAAACCATATGTATTTATAATAGATGAGATAAATCGCGGAAACGTATCGAAAATATTTGGGGAGATCATAACGATTATAGAAGAAGATAAAAGATTAAAGGCTCCGAATGAGACAGAGGTAATATTACCCTTTACTAAAGTTATGGGAGATAAAAAAGAACTAAAAGAACAAAAGTTTATTTTACCACCTAATCTTTATATCATAGGAACTATGAATACAGCTGATCGCAGTATTGCACTTATGGATATTGCCTTAAGAAGAAGATTCCATTTTGAAGGAATATATCCAGACTCGAAAATCATTACCAATGAACTAACAATTTTAAAGGAGAAATACGAGGGAGATGATATTTTCACGGAGGATGCTATTGAGAAAATTCAAAAAGCATTTGATAAACTAAATAAGAGAATTGAGGTTTTATTAGATCGAGACCATATGATAGGGCATTCTTATTTTTTAAAAACTCTCACGAGTCAAGCACTCTATTCTGTATGGTATGGAAAGATTATCCCCCTCCTTAATGAATATTTCTATAATGACTGGGAAAAATTGAAAATAATATTAGGCGAGTATAATGAAACGGAAAAAGCCGGATTTATTCAAGATTTAAAAACAGATTACAAAGATATCTTCAAGGATGATCGGGATATAGATTATCCTCATCGAATAGTCGAATATAAAGAAGATAAAGCACAATTTCTTGATATTTTCTGCCGCACATTTGGTATTGAATAATTAATGTTAAGGAGAATCTCGGGGGATGAAAACTAAAACTATTGATATTTATGAGTTCCAGAGGATTAATCATAAAGAATTAAAGACAAAAGTTGAAAAATGTCTTAATAGAAAAGTGAATGATACCTATATCATAAGAATTAAAAACGAATTACAAACAATCAATAATAAATTAAAAGTTAAAGTTATAAAGCTTTTTTTTAGTTCCATCCAAGCTACTCAATATGTTGGATTTATAAGATTGAAAGATTTTTCTATTCAAATTATCCCTAAGATATATAAGGAAGAGAAAATCCTGCCTAGTCTTAAGTACCTTTTATTTATTCTGAAATATATAGATTTTACAGGTATTTCCTTGAAAAAATTAGATTTAGGATTAATGGGGGAGCAACACGGCGATATTTTTAGATTTCTAATTGAAATGTTTATCTATAAATTATATGAAATAATGAAAACAGGAATATACCATACATATATAAATCTAACAGAGTCTACAGAATATATTAAAGGAAAGTTGCTAATCTCTCAGCAATTGAAGCATAATACAGTAAAGCCATGGCTTTTCTTTTGTAATTATGAGGAATTTAGGGAAAATAATATCATTAATCAGATTTTCAAAAATGTATTAATTTTATTGAAAAATAGTTATGGTTTTTTAAAAATTGGAAAAAATATTGATACTATTTTAGGTATACTTCAAAACGTAGATTTGATTAATATCAGATCATTTCATTTTGAGAATTTAATTTTTACCAGACTAAATATAAAGTATAAGCCTCTTATTGAGTTTTGTAGATTAATTATTACAAATAGTACTGTTAATTTTCAGAATAGAACTATTGAAAACTTTTATTTCTTATTTGATATGAATAGATTATTTGAAAAATTCATAGGAGTCTTTATCAAGAAAAATATTGAAGAGATAAAGGTAAATTATACTTATAATATTTTGAAAGTAGAGGAACAAGCGAGAATTGGTACTTTATTTGATATTAAGCTAACTCCTGATTTATTAATTGAATATCAGTATGAAGGGACTATAAAAAAACTCCTAATAGATTTTAAATACAAAATACTTTCTTCTAAAAAACATCGTTATGGGATTTCGACGGCAGATTTATATCAGATGTTTGCCTACTCACAATCACAAAAAACTAAATTCAATGATGTAATTCTTCTCTATCCGAGCCAAGATAAAATAAAGGAGATAATACCTCACAAGATACCACCTGATATTATTATAAGAATTTTAATAAAATTCATTGATATCTCAAAAATTTACGATCCATCTATAGATGATATTTCTCACCCTATTTTAATAAAAGAGATAAATAATGTTCTTAATATTCATCAAATTGATTAATTTTATTCAAATTTTAGAAACAAAAATACCTTAATATTGAATTAAATGCGTTTATTGTTCTATGGTCATGAGATTAAATCAAGTATTTTTTCTATTTTCTGAATGTATTCTTTAATTTTATTGATAGTATTAATATTTTCTTGTGTTAAGTATTGTAGAGATTCGAACAAAATAATGGGTTCCAAAGAATTTCGATATGATTTTTTTCGCGTCGCGGAAGACTTTTTTTTTGGTTTGTTTCAAATTTAATCTGAGATTTTTAATTGTCTTTCCCAAAAACCAGATATAACAAATCATTCCAAGAAGATATACATGATTTTTCCAATAATCTCGTAGGATTGCTTTAACAACACCTCCGAATCTAGGTACTCTCATAGTAGGTATTCGTCCTATATTTATATAGATCTTCCTCAACTTTTCTTTTGCTCTTTCTAATCCTTCTTCACCTGTCCATATTCCCTTTTTTACATTACCTTTACCAAAAACTGATTTTAAGAGATCATTCCAGGTATTTATTACCTTTTTTAGATTTTATCTTTCAATTTTCACACTTTAACTAACTTAATTCTTACATTTAGAGTGATGTCTTATTACTGTAAATCAAGTATTGATGTACAATAATCAATTTGGTAAAATCGCATGTAAATGACAAAAATTTTAAATCATTTGATATTAATTATTGTGCTAATATGAGTTTCGATTTATCTCAAGACAGAAATTTTATTCCCAATTCAGAAAAATTCGAATTTAAGCCTATTCAGAACCGAAAAACGTTTAAATACAATAGAAATGAATAATTATTAACTAAATACTAAAAAGACTATAGTTGATGTTGTATATTTATTCGAGAAAAGAAACATGACTAATTTAATGGATTTTAATTACAAATTAAAGATGTTTGAGGGCAATGGTGGAAAATATCACACAAGGATTTACAGAAAAATCGCAAGAGAAATTTTTTACAAGGAAGACATTGAGCAGCAACCATACGCTAAGGCTTTACAATGGTTTTTTCATGATGAGGATAAAATCCCCCTATATGAAAAGAAAACCATACAAGAGATAAATGTCATTGAAGAAAGCAGAATTTTAATGGTGTTTGCTGAAAAAACCTCGAAAACATTTGAAAATGTGGAATATTTAGCCAGAAATACGGGCTGGTATTTTTATCTTACTGGACCTAAACTTGAGAAGGATTCTATAACTGAATTTGTAGATAAACTGCAAATAGGCACCTCAAAGAAAGGATTGGAATTAAATTGGACTTTATCCGAGAATATTGAGATTTTATTGATTCCTATTGCTGCTGATCTTAATAAAAACTCCTTTCTGCTCAAAATCGTTGATTTAAATAACCAAAAGATTAAACTTATATTATTAGATGCGGGACTGACCAAAAATGAGTTAGAAATCCTTAAAGAGCAGACAAAAGAGTCAGAATTAGATTTGGTTTTTTTAAGCCACGCACACAAGGATCACTCTCAAGGGTTATCTCTCATTTTAGAAAATTATCCTGAGACTCCAATTTTATGTTCCAGAACCACCTTGGAGTTTTATATTTTATATAATCTAACCGAGCTTGAGATTGACCTGGAGAAGCCAGATGTAAGATATAATAATGTCCTTTTCGTTAGAAATAACAACACTATAGCATTAGGGGAAAATATTTTTATTCAGTTTTTTTATGCGGGCCATATACCTGGTGCCTTAATGAGCTTTGTGAAAATATTTGACTTTTCTTTTTTATTCACAGGAGATTATAGTCTGTATGATTATTTTCCTATTGCGGGCGTGATGACTAACTTAAAAAACATACCCAAAAACGTAGATTTCTTGTTAGCAGATGGTACATTTTGCGGGAGAGAGTTCAATGCCCCCTCATTCTTTTTCAATAAACTAAAGAGATTGCTGGAATTAAAAGCTCGATATAGAAATAAGGTATTGATTGGAGCAGATAATGGCAGCACAGCCTTGGTAC
>SDBV01004407.1_pt1 | contig 20321 bp, 21 predicted proteins | sample 2277081 | NCBI WGS metagenome assembly SDBV01 (sample SAMN10402039, study PRJNA504765) | marine sediment metagenome | isolation source: marine sediment core GS10_PC15, 223 cmbsf | place: Arctic Ocean: Southern Knipovich Ridge | collected 2010 | reverse complement strand
TGGTTCAGAGCAAGGCTTGAGCAATTTTGAAACCGCAGGCATAGCGGGCTATGTCGAGGATTTCAAAAGAGCGAAAACGCCGCTCTGGGCCAAAAGATGCCGTTTGTGGATGGGCACTAACTAAAGAGGGAAATGATGTATCTGCTCGCAGTAATGTCATTTTTAAATGGGGTAACGCTGGCAGGGTTGCTATTTATCACGGCTAGCGGCCTCACGCTATCTTTTAGTTTGATGCGCGTGGTCAATTTAACCCATGGCGCTTTCTATATGGCCGGCGGCTTTATCGGTATGACCACCTTAAAGATTACCGGCAGTTGGCTGCTTGCAATTTTGGCGGGCGGATGCTTCATGGCTGTTTTGGCATTGCTGGAAGAAAAATTCTTGCTGCGCCGGGCCCGGGGAAACGACCTGAATGAGACTTTAATCTCGCTCTCGGTCGCGATCATCATCGGGGATCTGGTGCTGGTCATCTGGGGAGGTTATCCAAGAACAATTGAAATTCCAAAAGCACTCGAAGGTGCGATGATACTCCCTTTCATCGGGCTGCCCTATCCCATTTTTCGCCTATTCATGTTTGGTCTAGCACTTTTTATTATTTTTTCCCTTTGGTTGTTCCTTAAAAAAACAAATCTGGGCATCACCATTAGAGCCGGAGTTGATAATTTTGAGATGGTATCCGCCTTAGGCATCAATGTCCGCCGGCTTTTTACCATTGTCTTTGGGCTTTCGGGTTTTCTCGCCGGAGTTGCGGGAGTCGTGGGCGGCACCTCTATGATGTTGGTTGTCGGCGAAGACTGGCGCATTCTCACCCTCACGCTTATCGTTGTTATTATTGGCGGTATGGGCAGCCTTGGCGGAACTATCATCGGTGCCTTTATAACCGGTCTGGTTTACAGTTTCGCAACAGCTTACATACCTGAATTTTCACTTTTTATTCTCTTCTTACCGGTCGCCATAATCCTTTCCATAAGGCCTCAGGGTCTCTTCGGAAGAGAGGCCTGAAAATATGCAGCTTTCCGGAAAGTATAGACTCCTTTTAACATTGCTGGGCCTTGGTATACTTATCGCAGTACCCTGGATATCATCTGATTATTTCTTAATGATGACTATTCGGATTGGATATTTTGGTCTGCTGACCATGAGTCTCTGTTTTCTGGCCGGTGAGCTGGGTTTGGTTTCTTTAATGCAGGCCTCATTTTTCGGAATTGCAGGTTACTTTGTTGCAATCCTTCAGACCCGATATCAGATACCGTTTCCAATTCCGCCTATCGTCGGCATTCTTGTCGCTGTTTTATTTGCCGGCCTAAGCGGGCTGCTGCTCATTCGCGCACGGGGCATTTATTTTCTGATGCTCACGCTTGTTTTAGGGCAGCTCGTCTGGGCCCTGGCAAGTCAGTGGGCTTCAGTTACAAGAGGAGATTCGGGCATCACCAATATTTTTGCACCGGTCATTTTCGGAATTTCAACCGAAAAATCCAAAACAGCGTTTTACTTCTTTGAACTGTTTTTTTTCTGCGGGGCAGCTTATTTTCTCGCCCGCTTAAAGCGTTCACCTTTTGGACTGATGCTTCGCGGAGTGCGCGATAGTGAATCGAGGATGGCCATGCTGGGATACCCTGTTTCCCTGCTGCGTTACATGGCATTTATTTTTGCAGCTTTTGTGGCGGCCGTTGGAGGTGTGTTCTTCGCCTACTTTACCGGTTTGATTAACCCACATTCGGTTTCATTAACCGTAAATGTCGAAACGTTGATGGCCGCAATCCTAGGAGGCATCCAAACTCTCTTTGGAGCTGTTTTGGGGACAGGTATTTTAAAAACCCTCGATTTGGTGCTCAGCGGTATAACCCAGCGCTACCTGCTGATAATGGGCATCCTGTTTTTACTGTTCATCATGTTTGCGCCTCAGGGGGTCGCCGGCACCCTTGGAAAATACTGGGGTATACTTTTGTCCCGCTTGAAGGGACAAAAAGTTACCAAACCGGGCAATACCACTCATAAATGACTTGCCGCAAAAAACTTAGGCATTGCCCAATTTAAATTATGAAAGGAGAAAAGGAATGAAAAAATTCAAATTTGTAATGACGATGGCAATTATTTTAATTGTTTGCGGGGCGTTTTTTAACAATGCGCTGGCCGTAAGCGAAATTCGAATCGGCCATATCGGTCCCACCACAGGGTGGGCCACCATTTTCGGGCAGGGTGTTTTAGATGGTATCAACTTGGCATTAGATGAGCAAAACCATCAGTTTAAAGGTATCAAAATCAAGGTGATTAGTGAGGATACCAAGGCTGATATTGAAGTCATGCGGACCAAGTTGGATGCGCTTAAAAATCGTGATAAGGTTCACTTGATCATCGGCCCCTCACTGGGTCACGAGGGGATGGCCGCGATCGATTGGGGTGCCCGTAATCCTGAAGTCCCCATGCTGATAGGGTATTCCGCACCGGAAGATATCACCATGCGCAAAGCGACCTTCAGCGTCGTCAGACCCGGGTGGACGGGTGCTCAGGTAATTTTCAACTTCGGCCAGTACAGTGCCAAAGATCTGGGTTACAAGAAGGTTATTATCGTTGGACAGGATTATTCCTACCCATGGGACCAGGCAGCTGGTTTCATCAGGGGCTTTCTGGAAAACGGCGGGGAAAAAGTCGAGCGTATCTGGCATCCGGTCGAAACCGTGGATTTCAGCTCAATCATGGCAAAATTGATTTCCATGTCCAAAGAGTATGATGCTGTTTTGAATAATTCCGGAGGGGCTCAAGTCGTGGCCTTTTTCAAACAATGGAAACAGTTTGGTCTGGATAAGTATTATCCCCAGATCCTTGGACAAGCCAATGTGCCCATCGTATCCATGCTTTCGGAACTGGGAGATTCAGCTCTTGGAGTATATTCCTCGCTTCATTACTATGACGGCAATCCCTCTGCAGCCAACCAAAAGTTCAGGGAAAGCTTCAAAAAGAAATATGACCATTATCCGGATGTTATCGCTGTACAGGGATACGACGCCATGAAAGTTGCTTTTAAAGCAATGGAGGCTATTGACGGTCAGGTCGATGACGTGAAAAAATTCGTCAATGCGATTCGTGCAGTCACCATGTCTTCCGATGAGTCTCCGCGGGGCCCGTTTTTCTTTGATAAATTTGGCAATCCGGTTCAAAATATCTACATTAAAAAGGTTGTCAAAAAGGACGGGAAGCTGATGAATATTGCTGTCAAGACATATGAAAATGTCTCCCAATTTGGACCCTATGCCGACATGGCGGATAAATACATGGCCGCTCCGGCCACCACTCGCAATTACCCGCCGGGAGATAAGGAAGCTTATTTCTCGGAAATTGAGAAACATTTCGGCAAAGCATATGTCGATAACTTGAAAAGTAAAGCGGGTTGGGTAGATTAAATGACGTCTTAAACCCATTGGGTGCCTAAAGAAAAAGCAGATTGGGTTGCTCTGTCTCCAACGGATCAATCCAATCTGTTACGATGTAAACATAATAATTGAGTTTAATCATATGCGTGCACTTGAATTAAAAGATGTTTCGAAATCTTTTGGAGGTATTGATGCTGTTAAGGATTTAAACCTTATCATCGATGTCGGTGAGAGTCGCGCTCTGATTGGCCCCAATGGCGCCGGTAAAACAACGGTGTTTAACCTTATTACCGGTGAAATACGATTGGACGTCGGAAAAATTTCTCTGTTCGATCGAGAAATATCACGCGAGCCGATCCAGAAACGGATCAAACTGAAACTCGGGCGAACTTATCAGATTTCCAACCTGTTTGCGCAGTTAACAGTCCAAGAGAACCTGTTTCTGGCCTCATGGCAAACACGCCAACGCAGGGCATCCTTGATGTCCGCCTTGTTTCGACCCTGGCAAAAATTTGACGGCCAGTGTCGGCACATCCAAGATATCGCCCACAGAGTCAGGTTGAAAGATAAATTCAATGAGCCTGTAAACGAACTCTCTCACGGTGAGCACCGCCAATTGGAGCTTGGAATTACATTGGCCCACAGACCAAAATTGTTGCTACTGGATGAGCCCATGGCCGGTCTTTCAGCATCCGAACGCGGGTTTATGACCCGTTTGATAAAGGATTTAAAAACGGACATCACCGTACTGATTATAGAACACGATATTGATGTTGCCTTCAGCATCGCGGATCAGGTCTCGGTGCTGCACCAGGGAACGATCATCGCTGAGGGTACACCAAATGAAATCCGAGCCAATTCAAAGGTGCAAGAGATATATACTTTAAGCCGTAATTCAAAAAAAATGACCCATGAGTGATTCACTATTAAAAATTTCGAATCTGAACGCATACTATGGCAAAAGCCATGTTTTGCAGGGAATCGTTTTGCATGTTGATCTTGGAGAATTAGTGGTGATCCTAGGTCGAAACGGCATGGGTAAAACCACCTTGCTAAAATCAATCTTGGCTCTGCCTCCGGTATCCAGAACCGGAACCGTCATTTTCAACAATCTGGAAACAGTAAAAAAAGTTACCCATCAAATCGCCTCTCTGGGAATTGGATATGTGCCCCAGGGGCGACTTTTATTTCCGTCATTGACAGTTGATGAACACCTGCGATTTTCTTGGCGCAAAGACAAACATAATTCACAGTGGTCACCTGAGACGGTCTATGATTTTTTTCCGGACTTAAAAAAACGAAAAAATGTTTTGGGAACACTCCTGAGCGGGGGTGAACAGCAGATGTTAGCTATTGGAAGGGCACTGGTGACAAATCCCAACCTGTTATTGATGGATGAACCTTCCGAGGGGTTGTCTATTTCCGTTATCCAGAGAGTGGAAGAGATATGTCGACTTTTAATCAAACAAGGCATGGCCATATTGCTGGTGGAACAAAATCTGGAAATGGCCCAGTCGCTGGCGGATCGTGCCTATTTTTTTATCAACGGCCGCATCGCCCATGAGGCTGACGGAGAATCGTTCAGGAATGATCCTGAATCCGTGAATACTTATTTAGGTATATAATGTCCATCCATAAATAGCACCTAAACGTAACCTGCTTTTTTCGCCCATATCTGCGTTGGTTATAAAATTGTAATCCTCGGAATACAGGTGTAGGCCTGCGGTTAAATTTTTAATTCAATGATATCAAACAAAAATCTGCACATTTTTTTTTAATTAGACCCCACAATCATTTATTTTAAAGCCATGGATGGGCAATAGGGATTAAACCCACCCACGACTTTTGCAACAGTAACTCCGGGTTCACTCATGTATCACTCTCATCCCCGTACCCTTTTTTTTAATTCCTCCAGCGTCTTATCCGGCATGGTAAAAGAATGTTCCTGCGCGGGAAAGACTTCCCCGATGACTTCTCCTTTATAGGCTTTCATGGCTTCTATAATGATGGGCCTGATCTTTGTATACTGTTTCACAAACTTTGGTATAAACTTATCAAACAGTCCGATCATATCATGGGTGACAAGCACCTGGCCGTCCACCTGACGGCCCGCCCCTATCCCGATAACCGGAACACTGACAGTCTCTGCAACAATTTCGCCAAGGGGTGCCGGCACGGCTTCAAGGATCATGGAAAAGACACCCGCATCCTCCAGGGCTTTAGCATCGTCGACAATTCGTTTGGCAGCTTCAGCGTCCTTACCCTGCATCTTGAATCCGCCAAGAGCACTGGCAGTCTGGGGGGTCAGTCCGATATGACCCTGGACAGGGATTCCCGCCTTTACAATGGATTCTATAGTAGGGGCGAAGTCAACCCCGCCTTCAAGTTTGATAACATCACATCCGCCTTCTTTCATCAGCCGGCCTGCATTAATGATGGCTTCACGGATAGAGGTGTTGTAGCTCATAAAGGGCATGTCTCCAACAACCAGCGGGCGCTTGCATCCGCGGACGACCGCCCGGATATGGTGTATCATATGTTCCATAGTAACCTCAACCGTGCCGTCAAGCCCCATGACCACCATCCCCAGAGAGTCTCCCACCAGAACAATATCCACACCCGCCTCATCTGCCATCAATCCGAACGGATAGTCATAAGCGGTAACCATCACAATTTTTCGATGATCTTTTTTAGCCTGTTTGACATCCTGGATCGTAATTTTTTTTCCGCCCATTTTTCTTTTCTCCTTATTTATAATTATGCTGCAATATTTTAACCAGTTCCGTCAATGTACGGTTTACCGGAACAGGGATCTTTTTTATTTGTGCCAGGCTAACGACTGCACCATTGATCGCATCAATTTCAGTCTGACGCTGATGGTCTACGTCCTGTCCCATAGATGACCGGTTGGGACCGGTCGCCTTTGCAATCGCAAATACCTGCTCGGCGATATCGTCCGGAAGTGTCACACCATGTGCCAGGGCCACATCGCACGCTTCCTTCACAGCGGTACGGACAAGTTCTCCCGTGGGTGGAGAATCAAGTATGCAGCCGTTTTTGATTCCGGTCAGGGCGGTAATGGCATTGATTCCCACATTAATCATCAGTTTTTTCCAGACAATCACGTGGATATTATCCTCTATTTTGGTGTCAATATCAGCTTTACAAAATACATTTTTGATGTTTTCCAGGTCAGCGTTGTTTTTTCCGGACCACATGCCGATCAGCGTAGGACCGGTTCCGGCATGGCGAATGAGCCCCGGACCCAGAATGGTCGCCCCATGGGATGTTGTACCGGCAATAACTTTGTCAGGATTCACAACCTGTGCAATTTTATCAGCGTTACCCATGCCGTTTTGTAGAGTTAGAACCACCCCCTCATCATTTAAACACTTCAAGGCTTGAACAGCGGCTTGTTTTGTCTGGGTTGATTTTACAAAAATTATCACCAGGTCTGATTTTCGAATATCTTGCATATTGCTTGAGGCCTTGATATCCACCTGATTTGTCTTTCCATCAAATTCAACTCCAAGGCCCCGGGACTTGATGGCACTGACATGCTCTTTCCAAATATCCATAAGAAGTACGTTTTCTCCCGATTTTGCAAGGAGTGATCCAAATAGGCTTCCCATTGCACCTGCGCCGATAATTGTAATGTCCATAATTTTCCTTTACCTATTTTTATTTAACTACCAGATTCGCCATCCACATGGTGATTGGAGAATAAAAAGTGATGATCATAAGGTCTATAATTAATATACCCAGAAAAGGCAGGATGCGTTTGCTGATTTTGGTTTTCGTGTCCCGGGATGATTTTATCAAAGAAATTTGCAATACCGATGATCAGGCTTTCAAGTTCCTGGTCATCGAATCCGGCCGCCTTCGGTAATGACCGGTAAGGAGTCTGTTATGGCTACTGAGTCATAAGGTTGTTTTTTTCCCAATTTTCGATTTTCTTATTTTTCCTTATCTGTAACGATTATAAGGCATTCACTTTCAGTATTTCCGATATTCTGCCCTTGATGGGGAATTGATGGATCAAAATGAATTGAATCACCTGCTTTAAGCCGGATTGTCTTTTTCCCGTATATAAAATCAATTTTACCCTTCAGCACGAGCAAAAATTCTTCACCCGGATGATCATAGAGTTTCGTTGCCTTTGTCTTAGTAACAAGATATTTCACGATAAAAGGTTCTAATTGCTTTTTAGACCTCAGATCTGAAAGTGAGTAATAGCTCAATTCCGCCATGGGTCTCATTCTGTTAACCTGTTTGCGTTCATCTTTTAATGTCACGGAATAGCATTCTTCACCCAATTGGTCTTCTGTTTCAAAGAAGATGCCGATAGGGACCTCCAGGCCATGTGATATTTTAGATAGTGTGCCGATAGGGGGAGAAACCTGACAGTTTTCTATTCTGGACAGCAAGCCTTTTGAAAGACCGATCCGCCTGCCCAATTGGTCCAGCGTATAGCCTTTGCTTTTTCTGATTTTTCTGATTTTATCTGCGATTAATTTTTCCAGCATGTTTATTATCCATAAATTTGTTTCTCTTTATGCAACTCATAACGCCTTTGTCAAGAAACTTTTTACCTTCTATTTTAATGAAGCGCCACACCTTTTTTTGGGTGCGGCTATGGACAAGGTCAAAAACAGCGGTCCGACCCTGTGATGGTAGAGTTCGATAAGTCATACGTGAGGCTGTTTTTAGTGTTTGAACAAGTCGAATGCTCAGCTAAAAAATGGATTGTCCTCACGTGGGATTTAACAAGTTTAAAAAACATTGGCTTTGAACAAAAAAGGGAAGGGAAAACGTATCAGTCCCAAAATTCGGTTGATTTTAAGCGAAAAACCTGCTTTTAGATCGGTAGCAAATTACGTGACCGCAACCTTTTTTTCCCGACTTTCATAGAAACATGGCAGTTAATCTGATGCACGATTCGGAATCTCCTGAAAAAATAGTCTGGTCTTCCTGCAATGTAAATTGCGGAAACCGGTGCCCATTGCGCGTGCATGTGAAAGACGGCCAGGTTGTTCGGGTGGAATCTGATAACACCGGCGAGAACACGTTCGGAACCCATGAAATCAGGGCGTGTCTTCGAGGTCGAGGATTACGAAAGTGGGTATATTCTCAAGATCGTTTACTGCACCCCTTAAAAAGGGTGGGCAAGCGAGGAGAGGGGAAATTCGTCCAAATCTCCTGGGATGAAGCCCTGGATACCATATCATGCAAACTCAGACAGGTAATAGACACCTACGGCAATGAAGCGGTTTTTCGTATTTACAGCACCGGCAACCTGGGTGGAGTGGTTTCCGCCCGTGATCAAATCGACCGCCTGATGAACATTCTGGGTGGACAGCTCAACTATTACAACTCATACAGTAACGCTCAGATCGTCCACGGAATGCATTACACATACGGCACTCGCGACTGCGGAAATTACCTCACCGATATTATCAATAGCAAGTTAGTTGTGTTCTTCGGCAACAATCCGGCTGAAACCAGAATGAGCGGCGGCGGCTCCATCCGCGATCTCATCGTCAGCAAGCAAAAAAGCGGGGTACGCATTATCGTAATTGATCCGCGCCATACCGATACTGCTGCCGGTTTTGCGGACGAATGGATTCCTATACGGCCAGGCACGGATGCCGCTTTGGTCTCCGGATTGGCTTATGTCTTAATCACTGAAAACATAGTGGACCCGGATTTCCTGAATCGCTACTGCGTGGGCTATGATCAAACCACTATGCCTGATGGCATCCCTTCAGGCAACAGTTACAAGGACTACATTCTGGGTAGCGGCTTAGACGGCACCGCCAAAACCCCGGCTTGGGCCTCCGGGATAACCGGAATTCCACTTGACCGCATTATACAGCTGGCCAGGGAAATCGGCGTTACCAAACCGGTCTACATCACCCAGGGATGGGGGCCGCAACGCCATGCCAACGGTGAACAAACCGCACGCGCTATCTGTATGTTGCCCATCCTTACCGGCAATGTGGGCATCCAGGGGGGTAATACCGGCGATCGGGAAGGGGCATACGGTATTTTATTTCCCGGAATCACGGTGGGAAAAAACCCGATAACAGCCTCAATTCCCTGTTTTTTATGGACCAAGGCGATAGCTGATCATAAGAATTTCACGGATTTAGGCGATGGCCTTAAAGGAAAGCGGAAACTTGAAACACCCATCAAGTTCCTATGGAGCTTTGCCAGCAACACCTTAGTGAATCAACATTCCGATATTGGAAGCACCCATCGCATTTTGACCGATGAGACCCGGTGCGAAATGATCGTACTTATCGATAATGTAATGACCGCCAGCGCGCGCTACGCCGACATTGTTTTACCCGGTACCAGCAGTTTTGAGGAGAGCGATCTGGCATACCAGGGGTATGCGGTTGAGATGGGGGTTTTAATCCTGCGGCAGCAGGCCATCGAACCTAGAGGCGAATGCCGCACTCTTTACGACATATGCTCGGATATCGCCCGGCGGATGGGGGTTGAGCAGAAATTTACCGAGGGACGCAGCCATGATCAATGGGTGGAGTATATGTACCACCAATGCCGCAAGGTTCAGCCTGATCTTCCCGATGACTATCAGGAAGCGGTTCAAACGGGCCTGTTTAAGTGGAGCCGGGGGGATCGACCCAGGGTCGGGCTTGAGTCATTTCGAAAAAATCCTGCTGAATCGCCATTGGGCACCCCATCCGGCAAAATAGAAGTATTCTCTAAACGCTTGTGGGAACTGGCCCAGGTCTGGGATCTGCCCGATGGGGATGTGATCAGCGCACTTCCTGAATATCATGAAACCTGGGGCATGCCCTCTGATGCCGAACCCCGGAAATTTCCCCTGCAGCTCGTGGGACATCACTATAAACAACGGACCCATTCCACGTATGGCAATAATCCCTGGCTGCAAGAAGCGGCACCGCAGTGTCTATGGATCAATTCCCTGGATGCCGAACATCGCGGCATCACACATGGTGACGTTGTACGGGTCTATAACCAAATCGGCCGAACCGAGGTGCGAGCCAAGGTCACACCCCGCATCATGCCCGGGGTATTGTCGTTACCCCAGGGTGCCTGGTATACTCCGGATGAAAATGGGATCGACAAAAACGGATGCGTCAATATCCTGACCCGTCAGCACCCCTCCCCTCTGGCCAAGGGCAACCCCCAGCATACCAATCTTGTGGAAGTGGAGAAGGTATAAAAATGGACCGCATGCCGAAAAGACCCGCCTTTTATCTGGATACGCAAATTTGCACCGGGTGCAAAACCTGCATGGTGAGTTGCAAAGATAAAAACAATCTCGAGTCCGGGGTGCGCTGGCGGCGGGTTGTCGAGTATACCGGCGGCAAGTGGCGGCCCATGCCGGATGGCACGTTTAGCCAAAATGTGTTCAGCTACTACATATCGGTGAGTTGTAATCACTGCTCCGAACCCATTTGCGTTGAAGTCTGTCCTACCACCGCCATGAATCAAGATGAACACGGAATTGTTTCAATTGACCCGGCGAAATGTATGGGTTGCAGGTATTGCCAATGGGCTTGCCCCTACTCCGCGCCTCAATATCATGCCGGCAGTGGTCGTATGAGCAAGTGCGACTTGTGTCGGGACGAGTTGAAAGAAGGCCGTGTCCCGACCTGTGTGGCCGCCTGTCCGACTCGAGCGCTCATTTTTGGTGAATTTGATGAATTGCAGCAGGACTCCCCAGGTCTGGAAACGATAGCCCCCTTGCCTGATAATGAGCTGACGGCTCCAAGCGCTATTTTCAAACCTCACAAAATGAGCAGGGCTGTTAACCGCTCAGCCGGGCATATCGCCAATCCGGAGGAAATTAAAGATGCGTAACCACAGTAGCCTGGTTCTATTCACACTACTGGTTCAGTCCGCGGTGGGTAGTGTGTGGTGTATGCAGGTTGCCCTTTTTTGGGGTGGGGGTATGATCGGTTTACGACCCCTTAAATATCAAATTCTTTTCGCCTTATTTTTAGTCCTGGCGGGGGTCTCCTGCGCAATGACCCATTTGGGAAAACCTGGTGGCAGCCTTCATGCCATCAAAAACTTCAAAAGCTCATGGCTCAGCAGAGAAATACTTTCAGTCAACGTGTTTGCCGGGTTTCTTGCGGTCCTGGCCGTATTGGCTTATGTTCGCCCGGGGGCATTGAACGAATGGGTATTGCTCACTGGGAGCCTGTCCGGGGGGGCGGCCCTTTACGCCATGACCCAGGTGTATCGCCTGAGAACCGTGCCGTCTTGGAATCACGCCGGCACCCCTTTAAATTTTCTGGGTTCCGTTTTGTTGTTGGGAGGGCTGCTCTTTACCTTGGTTTTGGAAATACCGACATTGCTCCAGGTTGTCGGTCAGGAGGTATTGGGCCGGTATGAATATCTGAACATTGCGTTTATTGCCGCCTTAATGGGTTTTTCTCTCAAACTGCTGGCCGCCGGAGTGAGCCCTCCCGGAGCAACCCCTTCCAGACCGTTTAAGGCCCTGCAACCTGTTATGCAAGGGTGCGGCCTTGGGCTGTGGCTGGTCTATATTCTATCAGGCGGCAGCCCGGTCTTCCAGACGCTCGTTCTGTCTTTAGCTGCATTTAGCCTGATTACCGGCGAAGTCATCCACAGAATTCAATTTTACGACTCATACCAACGTGTTGGCCTTTAGGCAGTGCCCATTTTTGACTTTAAAAAGAGGTATCCGCCTAAGGAATTTACGAATTTTCGTCTTGACCCAACCTGGGCACGAACGCTCTGCTGGACAAAAAGGGCCATTTATGGATGAACGCCCGTCTGAAAGAGGAGAAAATAGGATCCGGTCCGCTGTTGACGGTTGTTGTGAAGCTTTAAGCCATCTCAAGACCATTGAGAATCTCATACCCTAGCGCATGGTTTCATACCATGAACCGAGGCTGACGATCCAAAGCACGGGTATAGGCTCTCTTCAAAGGGAATCACATCAATGAAGATCTCCTGACTTTAAAGAAAAAAGAACCATCACCGATCTTAAAAATTTGAATAGTGAATAATAAATGACAAACTGCGGATACCATGATATCCTGTTTTAGAAGCAGATCAGGATGCATTTGAATTAATAGTGCCATCAAAATGAATTTTTTCCAAGGGTAGTGAAATCTGAAAGCCGAAGGGATGCATTAATGTATCACAAGTGTTGGATGGTTTCTACATTTAGCAACCGCTGAGAATTTCATAAACTCTTAAAAAAATTATATTCGATAACATAAATGGTCTCAAAGCATCGCTTTATGAATACCGAAAATAAAGAAATTGAAAAATGGAAGCCGGGTGTTTCCAAAAGTGTCCTTTTGCTAATGGGAGGGATAATTTGGATAATAATAGGAATGATGCTGAATAGCTGGGCTTATTCATGGTTAAAAACCGAAAGATTAGGCTACGCACTTTTATCGTTGATTACCGCATTTGTTTGCAGTCTTGTTATCCACCATTTTGGATTTCTCCGCATAGTCGATAGAAATCTCGATAGAATTCTTCCAATAGAAGGTAAGAGGTGTATTTTTTCATTTATGCCCTGGAAGAGCTATGTTCTTATTGTAATAATGATTGTATTTGGATTTTTACTTCGGCATTCGCCAATTCCAAAATTGTACTTATCCATTCTATATACTGGAATTGGAACCGCATTAATTATGTCAAGCGTACGGTACCTGCGATACCTGATACTAACGCTTAGAGGCAAGTAGAAAAAAGGTAACGATTCTCTTACAAAAGAACAAGCCGAACAACCGTAGGGATATCCCCTTGACTTAATCTGAATCTGATTTTTATTAAGTTTGATCTGTGTTGTTTGATTATTGACGGTCAGAATCGGTCTTGGTTTCGTACCCGCTTGACCGCTTCTGTTTATCGAATAAACAGGCACCGCAACTTAAGACCTTTGAAAAATTCTCAATTTGAAAGAATTGAAAGGAGAGTTAAAACTTCAATTGGGAATTTGATATCACAGGTTTTTGGGGGTCTCTAAAAGTTTGTGTATGTTATCAAAGTTTTTGAACCCTTTAAATATTAATTTATCTGCCTAAATTAACAGAAAATCAACCTATAATATTAACAGTCAATACGAATATGTCTGCCAATAGAGAGTGTCTATCCAAGCACCCGGAGATTCAAAAAACATTTACCATCCGGGTTGGTGGTTAATAAATTTAAACCGGTTAGTTTTTTAATGTCACGTCGGGCAGTTTGTACAGAGGTTTTATTGTACAATAACGAAATGGGCCTTGTTTCAATCAGGTCTTTTAGAGTGAACTCAAATTGATTATCAAGAAGTAAAGACAATAAGTCAAACTGTCTAGTCGTGATCGCTTTTTCCTCTTTTTTTCTAAAATACAATTCTCTCAAAGAAAGTCTTCTAATATCATAAATGATTGTTTCTTTTATTTCCTTTAAAGAGAAGACTGCAGCCCTAAGGACGAATTCCAAAAAGGGAGTAATATCTTTTTTTAGTTTTATGGTCTTTGAAAAAGCAATGTAGTAATCATCAACATTTCTGTAATAAAAGTTAGACAGCACCCTAGGGACATATTTAATGTGTGCTGCTTCCAACAAAAAGGCCTCGATTAACCTCCCGGTTCTTCCGTTGCCGTTTCCAAATGGGTGAATAAGGCAAAAGTGGTAATGGGCAGCTGCGGCCCTGATAAATGGATCAAGTTTTAAAATCTCGTCGCTGTTTATCCACTCAATAAATACTTTCATTAGGTTCTTAATATCAGCGAGTATCTTAGGGGGTGGGTAAACACCACCATGTGCTCGGTTACCTACACGCACTATGCTATTTCTGTACTGCCCCGGCTCATTTTGCTCATCAGCTAGGCCCGCTGTAATTATTAGGTGTATACCACGTATAAGGCTTTCGCTTAGACTGACAGGCTTATCTTCCGCTTTAATATTGGAAAGCAAATTGTAGGCTTTTAAAAGATTGGTGATCTCTAGCTTGTCTTTTTTTGTATATTTTTCAATATCTTCTCCCTCGGCTAATTTTCGGACATCATCTTTGGTAATAGGATTTCCCTCTATTGCTGCGGTCCCCGATATTGAGCTGTACATAATGTCCGGTTCAATATTTGAAGCCAATGCCGGCAATATTGGCAAATCAACAACTGTTTCGTTAAGAACGGTCGCCCTTACGAGAGGGGAATTAATCCGATGGGTGTCATATTTTTCACTAAAGTAAAACTTACCTGATTTAAATGTCATAACCTCTTTCATTTTGTACTCCGTAAATGATTCTAAAAGTGTAACATGTTTATTTTTTTAAATCAAATGGTTAGATAGTTTAAACAATTAAATTTGTAACAATATATGTTACATTTAATGTGCCTGGTGTCAATAAGAACTTAACATACAATATGCAATTAAAATTGTTGCAACATCGCAGCAATTCAATTGTCGGTATTCAAGTTTAACATAAACGGTTGATGCTTTTGCATTTATGCAATTTGCTACATTTGTGGCATTTTGGCAATAGCGCGCCTTGCGCATGGAGTCTCCAATCTTGGCAAATTATAAGAATCATTGATAACATAACCGTGTCAGAGTTGTCATTTTAATTACCTGTTAAAGAGGGGGGGGGCGTTATCATGAATAGGCTCATTTTTTTATTAACTTTCATTATGGCAATAGGAATTGGGAGCGGTGCCAGAGCGGAACTTACATCCTGGGTCGATGAAAACGGTGTTAAACATTTTAGTGATAAGCCGGCACCCGCAGGGGTTGAATCTGAGAGCAAGCCCGAAATAATCACTCCTGAATGGAAGATCAAACAGATCGAGGCTGAGGAAGAAGAGAATGAAAGGCAAGGTCCGAGTGAATGGGAGATGATGATTCGTTCCGAAGTCGAATGGGGGGAGAGGCTGAAACGTGAGGAAGCCCAACGGCAAAAAGAAGCGGAGGCAGAAAGGCGATATCAAGAACAGCGTCAACTACAAATTAGGCAAGTAATTGCCGCGGAAGACATGGCCCGAGCGGCAGCCGAAGGGGCGTGGCACGACTCCGTGATGCGCCACAGATCTGAAGAATAGCATGAACGATTCATGGATGAAAAGCAAGAGAGGAAAGATCGATTGGGCCCGGCTACTATGCGTAAAAGACATGGTTTGGCAATGATACAGCCTGCTGGAGCGCCTTTTTAGGCATTTCTACCTTCTCATGACCTTGAAATGAAAGGTATCCAACAGGAGGTCATTAACATAAACACGAATCACATAGTCACCGAGTGGGTCACCTTCTGTCACGCTCCAAAAGTTCTGAATATTTCCGCCTTCAACGACAACCTCCTTTGCAGTAATGGAAGTCTTTCTATTCTCAGAAATGTCGTGCTCTCCGCTTGCTTCCCCCGGACCCCATGTTTCAGGTCTTGCTGGCAACTCTAACACCTCTTTCCATTTTACCTTGGTAAATCCCGGAATAAGTGTAATTATCCACCCGAAGGATTGACCTTTTACGAACGGAACTGTATTTGTAATCTCGAATTTTTCCTTTCCTTCGTGATTTATCGTGATTATCCCAAAAACGCCAGTATGAAATTGCTCTTTGGTTTGCTTGGACACAGAAGCCATTGCCTCGTTGGAAAGCAAAACGAGTACAAAGCTGACAACCCATAATAGATATTTGTTGGTCATAATTTCACCTTCTCTAGAACGCTCTCACAGACCAAAAAGCATAGAGCCCCTTTGTAATAAGTCCTCTCACACAGCCTCGCACAGCGTCTCTCGCGGTTATTTAAAGCATAGATACAACCTGTGTTTAAAGTGTTGCCATGGTGTCAATATTCAGAATCAAAATAATAGCATGAGTTAGGTTTTGTAACATTATACACATAGCCTATCTTCTATGATTTTAGCTCGCCTTTTCGTATTTATTGTCACTCTTGATTATTCCATTTGTTTTGACTGGCCCCGGCTTGCTATAATTAAGCCCCCCCCCCTTCGTATAACGCAAATATCTTTAACCCTCTCCCTTAATTGGTTATAATTTTGTAAATGAGAGCATGGCGTGCTAGCACATTCTACGATCATGCCACCTGAGCTTCTGAAACTTCACCCCTTCAACTTATATGTTTTAACAGCATAATATTTAAACAATTTTCTGTTGGGCTTTTATTCGGGCGGATAGGTCCAACAACTCATCTTTACGAGGACGGAAGTAAATCATTGCCGTTGCTGCAATAATCAATAATTGATAAAGTGACGAAGTATCATTAGCCATTAAAAATAGTACAACTCCATATATTCCAATACTTTCCAATAGCATCAATGTTATTGTAACAACCACTAAATATTTACCTGCGGCTGGATTTTGAGACGATGGCGATTGGTTTAAATTGATAGTTGAACTGCTTATCCTCAGTAAAAACTTGCGGAGATAGTACACCCCGAAGAGTGTAATTATCGACACCCCAAATAGTACATATTTGATTGTCTGTATTGGTAAGTTGGAGTCAACGTTGAGTTGCATCTGGCTCTTAATTGCAAGACAAACGACAAGATAAATGCCTAAAGAGGCTAACATTGCTCCCCAAATTATTACAATAACTCTCCAACTTTTATTTAGCTGTTCCATTTCATTTTGATTTTTATACATGGTGATTGTCCTCTTTTATTGCTCCTGCTTTACCTGAGAGTCAAAATCTTTGCTTTAATTTTGAATCTTCCAACTGCCGTCCGGCTGTCTACACGCAGTCCCATAACCCTGTTGTTCTTTGCCGCCGATAACAATTGTCTGTTGGTATTCCCTGCAATACCCCTCTTCCTTGGTGATAATGACTCTCCCGGAACGACCTGTTTCCTTATTATACCACTGATTCCCTTCTCCGATCTTAGAAGTTTCAATGGTGCTGGATATTGTGGATTCATGAACCCGCTGCTCTTCTGCGTTGAGTTTGTCATACATTCTACCCAACTGCGAACCCATGAAGCCGCCTACAAGCATCCCCACTCCGGCTCCGATGGTTCGGGCAGTGTCGTCTCCGCCAACTTGATAACCAATAATCGCACCGGCAACGATACCGGTCAGAGTACCCAGAGTTTCACCGGTCCGACTCCCCGGAGCACAACTCAAAAGCGGAATGATAATCAACAGGATCGATAGTTTCTTCATTGGTTTACTCCTCTTTTTGACTAAGCTAATTATCATGCGGCCAGCCCGTTTCATCTTTGTACCACCGTTCAAATGGACAGCTCTTCATGTTATAAACCGTCTCTTTGGTTTTGCTGCACCATAGGACTGTCCTTCCATCCACATCTTTATAACTGACATATTCACAAGTATGGTCCAGACATCTGATGGGTAGCTCTTCGTTATTATAACTTTCAATGGACTTCGCACCCTCTTTTTGAGACATTAGCTCTCCTTGACATGTTTTTGTGATGCTACTCTTTTGGATATCGCCCCTCAGTTACCAACCCAGTGCAATTGACAGCGATATATTTTTTATAACCGAGCCACGATTTAAGAGTCAAATCCCCACCGTGTATCCGGATATTATAAAGGCCTGTTCCTCTCCCTGTGAAAATAATCATATTTTTTTCAAGTGTGGTGCTATAATTGACTTTGTGAAGCGTTGGTGTCCTAAGCGTATGCCCGGTGGTGTAGGAGGGTTGCTCAGTGATGGGCGTCCCTATCCCTATAGGCCACTGGTACCGAATATACTTCACGTGATTATTTCTTGTTTTTGTATCTTTTAACAATTTCTCTAACGTCATTAATTTCAAACCCATACTGTCTCTTTAATGGACCGATCCGCTCTTCTTCTGACATCGTTTCAGGCAAGTTTAATGACTTGATGATATATCTAGCTGGAACCCCGGTTGTTTCTTCGACCTCCTTCAATGTCATTGAACCGCGTATTGAAATGTCCTCATATTTATGGCTAGAAAGAAATGATTCTCCTTTGCTACTGGTATCTTTTTCTATCGGAGTTAGCACCGGAGAGATGGCTAAAGCAACCACTGCTGTAAGCCCAACGATACCCAAACCGACACGAAAACCTGAGCCTTCACGAGGCCGACCAGTAACGACACTCACGATCCAACGCCAGTGAAGTACTAAATGAAATGAGAGTATTAACAAAAAGGCAACTGATATCCAGAAATGGATGCCGCCCCATTCATGTCGATCTAGGCTCCAGATTGTTGAGTAGTGACCACTGCCGGGGGGCAGGATATATCGCATAAGTACACCAGTGGTGGTCAGCATAACGAAACCCACGAGCGCCACGACATCGATAATAAAGTTAAGATTGGTTCGATTCATATGAAAACCTGCATTGGTCACGAGTTTTTCGGTCTAACGTCCGCCACTGAGCAACGGCCTAAATGAGTGCCGATCTTGCAGGGCCTTTACGTAAAACCGCGATCTTCACGCCGTCAGCTCCACGCATTTATTATCTTTTTCACCCCAGCTTTTCAATGTCTAAACCGAATTCTCCTTCCATTACCCCTGCCTTGTATAATATTGGTTTTGGATTCCTATTTCTAGCCCAATTGATAATTTGGTTTTTGTTATGATCTGGCATTTGGCAACCAATTATTACGCCTGTCAGTAGCTCTGGAGGAAAACTATAAGTCCCTGCACCGTGTTCATGTTCTATGATACGCCATTCTTTCTCATAGCACCATAACTTGGCTTTGGTTAATAATGTAGCTTCCATCTGAGCATCACGCGAACTTTTAAAAAAATTAATTGATGGATAGTCTTTGCTATAGTTGATTTTCCTGGCTCTCCCGAAAAAAGGCGAGTTGTGTGTCGCCCTAAATTCAAGGCAAAATCCCGTGTGACCTTCACCGTAGTGTGCCCACATAAGAATTTGGTCCTTTATCTCTGACAAACAAAAGACACCCATTTCATCAAGATATGAATTAGGCATTCCCTCAGGGAGCCGTTTATAGCGTTTCTCCCGCATTTTCATTCTTACTTCAGCTAATCGTTGTTTTCTGTTCCAGTTAGGTTTAAATTTTTTATACAGCTCGTGAAGATATCGCTCCCATTCATCTTTTGACCCGTCAAATACTAATTGAATTTTTGAGTCAAACGGGTCGTTGAAAACTTTGGGAGAAGGGAAATAAAGTTCATTGTGCGTGAATATTCTTTCTCTATGATGTGTGTTGCTCTCGTTTAAAGAATAATATTTGTACAGAAATTCAAGGTCCGATTCTGAAGATTTTAAAACTTGTTTTTCGTCGCATATTATTGAACACATTTTTACTCCATTATTTTTCAAAAAATTACCATTGATTATAAGGCAAATATGCCTGATATCGGTATTTTTAGCTTTTAAAAAGGTAAAATTGCCTGTTTGCAATATATAATATCATCGGTTTTATGGATTCTAATTTCGGCAATTGAGGTAACACTATGTCGGTTAAACTGCTGGATGAAATGTGCCGAACAATGCGACGTAGACATTATTCGATACATACTGAACACAGCCACTGTACCTGAACAAAACGTTCCCTATAGTTGCATAAAATGCGCTCCAGATAAAAACGACAAAACCCCGTCTCTCTATTTGAGAAAACAGGGTTTCCAATTCAATCCATGGCATCCTCACGATTAAATTATCGAAATAGCGACCATGTTTTTATGAGCCTGGTAATTTGTAAACCGGAATCGGGAGAGAGCCTATCAAATACGGTCCAAATTGCAACACCTTTTTGATAATTATAATATATTATACCTATTTTATATAAGTAACGATTTTTCCAAATTAATAAACATCAATCCTTTTATCTATATTTTCCCAAAATATTTAAACCTATAATCGCCTCGTTTACAGACATAAATATAACTAGTGCCCATCCACAAACGGCATCTTTTGGCCCAGAGCGGCGTTTTCGCTCTTTTGAAATCCTCGACATAGCCCGCTATGCCTGCGGTTTCAAAATTGCTCAAGCCTTGCTCTGAACC
>SDBV01004406.1_pt1 | contig 20323 bp, 19 predicted proteins | sample 2277081 | NCBI WGS metagenome assembly SDBV01 (sample SAMN10402039, study PRJNA504765) | marine sediment metagenome | isolation source: marine sediment core GS10_PC15, 223 cmbsf | place: Arctic Ocean: Southern Knipovich Ridge | collected 2010 | reverse complement strand
GAGCTGCCTGGCGTAATGGCGCCCCTGCTAGCATCGCATGGCTGCGGGTCGTCAAAAGCCCTTTGTTTCTCGGAGAAAACGGAAGTTGTGCTAGCACAAAAATGTGGGTAAGGACAAGCCCGGAAGGGCGGGGTTGGACGCGTCGCGGTTCCAGGAACCCCGCCCTCCCGGGCGGGGCTGCTCGCCGGAAGTGTGACGTTCCTGCATGGCAGTCCCTGCGGTTGGGCCGTATTCCGTCGAATCACGGCTGCCCGAGTGAGGATCTCGAGCGGCGACTGCTGCCGTTCAGTAGAGCGTGAAGTTGACCTCGGTTCCCAAAGGCACCGGGTCGGCAGGCCTCTTGCCCTTGCGGTTCTTGTAGATGTAAACGGCCGACGATGAGCGGGTGGTCAACAGGATATCGGGCACACCGTCGCCAGTCATATCGGCGACGATCCCCAGCATCTCGGCCGGGTCCGGCGAGTCGGGTTCGTCCATCGCCAACGTGGCGATCCGGCGGCCCTGCCCGTCGAACAGCCCGCGGCCCTGGGCAACCAGAATCTCCTGACTGCCGTCTCCCGTCCAATCGACCAAGGCGTGGTGGCGGGCGTAGTCGGTCATGATCTGGCCAAGCTGCCGACCGTTTTCGTCGAACACCCAAAGCGGGCCCTTTCCCCAGGGGCGATGGTCGATGTCGACGGCCACCTGCACCCCCGGCACGCCGGGGCAGATTCTGCCCACGTCGACCGACTCGAAGTGGTGCCCGGAGACCTCCCAGATCACCTTGCCCGTGCCGTCGATTACCGCGATGTTGTTCGCCCCGCAGCAGGTCAGCACCAGGCGGACCTCCCGGGGTGTCTTGCCGGGCCGCAACACCCGCACACAATCGAGATGTCCCCGTGAAGCATCGACCTTCCGGGAGCGGAAGACCCAGCGGGTGGTGCCGTCACAGTTGAGCATGGCGTAGCCCGCCATCACCTCGTGCTTGCCGTCGCCGTCGATGTCGATCGGCCGCGGCTGGTGGGCGGTCTTTGATCCGCCGGGCATGTTTGCGGTCCAGAGCGGCTCCCAGGCACGATTGTAGGCCCAGATTTGCGTATACCGGGTCTTCACCAGCACGTCGGTCGCCCTGGGGTTGCCCGAGAGATTGGCGAACACCAGGCAGTCGGTGGCGTCGGGCGGCAACGGCAGCCGGCGACGCTCCTTTCCGGTGGCCCCGTCGAGTTCCACCAGAAAGCCCTTGGTACACAAGACCACCTCGTTACGGCCGTCGCCGTCCCAGTCGTAGATCTGGCAGGCCACGTCGTGGTGGAGCTTTTTGCGGCCGATCCGCGGATTTCCCCAGCGCCACAGCACGCTGCCGTCCAGCCGCTGGGCCACCACTGCGCTGGTGTAGTGGACGTCGCGCCGGTCGACGTTCCGCGCAGAGACGATCTCCACGGCCCGGTCGCCGTCGAGGTCGCCGGCGACCACCCAGGCCCCGCCGTACTCCGGGTCGAGCGCCACCCGTTTCCACGGTTGGATTACCGGTGCGCCGCCCGCCGGATCGCCCGTCTGGTCGACGTCGAAGAACACGTGTTTCCGGCCCTGGGCCCAAAGCCCACTTGGGCACACGGTCAACAGCACCAATGCAGCCGCAACCAAGCCGCCGTCGCGGAACCCTCGAAAGATCATTCGCTTCTTCATGACAATCTCCTGAAAAGCGGCACGTGTCCCACGGCGCCGATCTGCCGGGGCAACGCATCGTGGGAAGAGCCACTTCCCCGCCTGTCTCGCCGCTTCTGGGTACTCGGTATTGCGTACTCGGTAATTGCCGGAGGCGTCACTTTCGCTGCGGACCGTCGCCACCCGGCATGGGACGCAGATAGGGTCGCACACCTTCCAGCGTCTTCGGGCCGATGCCGCGGACCCGCATCAGATCGGCGTGGTCCCCAAAGGGCCCGTCGGCCCGGCGCGACTCGACGATCCGCTGGGCAAGCGTGGGTCCGATTCCGGGCAGTTGGATCAGCTCGGGCCAGTCGGCCGCGTTCAGATCTACCTGGAAGGCAGCCGTCCGGGGTTCGGCCCGGTCGAGTTCGATCAACCGCCCCTGCCATCCGCCCTGCGAGAGCCACCAGCCGATCGTGGCACCCAAGGCGGCCAACACCAGCACCGCCACGGCCGGGTGATCGGGTCGGCGGAGCAGCCAGGAGGGGCTGCCGGCGCGATCGTTCTCGATATCCGCGGACATTGGGGAATTGGGATCTCGGATTCCGGAGTGGCGATTGCAGTTGGCTGTTGCCGTTTGGCCTCGATGGTGTATTGTGTTCGATTGCCGGGCGGAGGACCAGAGTGCTCCGGCGGGACTGAAATGAGCTGTGCCGGGGGTAGTCTGCCGGCCACGTGCGGGACCGTCGCGGCAGCTACGTCGAGCGGTCTTCATTTTGCAGGCGGTTGCCCTGCCTGGCAGGTGAGCATCGGCACTCCCCGCGCACAAAAAAGCCGCCGAATGGTAGCCCGGCGGCCGTGGAAATGGGGGTGGTGATGCTATGCTGCACGTCTGCGTCGCCGCCAGCCGACGATGATGCCGAGGGTCCCGAGGAGGGACCAAATGACAAAGGTGGTAGGTTCGGGGGTGTGCGCACTCTCAAATTCAACTTCGCTCAGGAAGACCCAATCCCAGTCAGAGGGGCCATCTCGCACGAACACTTCGAGAGCCAGTGATTCGCCCGTAAGATCTAGATTGCTGAGCGTTATGGCAAACGGATCTGAACTGGGGGGATCATCAACGGCGAAATACAGTGCGGGAAGACCGTCCATACTGATGCCGACGCTTTCGGGCGGTTTAGCGCTACCGCGATCATCCACGTGAAGGACGACCTTGCCCACGTTCACCGACTCACCGAAGTGAAACGTGATTGTCGGATCCATGTTTACCCATCCCACGTACGGCCCGTGGGGCCCGGGCGGGTCTTCGACGTCGATCCAGTTCTCGGTGGCAATGATACCGTCGGTGAGATCGCCGAGACCGCCGCTCAACGGGGCAAGATTCTTCTGGTTGTTGCCGGTGCCCGAATAGCTGTCGTCCCAATAGTTGTATAATCCGCTCTGGCCGTTGAGCATATCGTAGCTTGTCGGGGCGAGGACCGCCCCCTGGGAGTATCCAACGCCACCCAGACAGGTCAGCGTTGCCAACACGAGAATCTTGCGCTGCATGATCACTTCTCCTGTTGCATTCGGACTGATCACCCTATGTTACACGATTTTTCTATTCCGACAAGTACCGCGTATACCATCAACCTTGTGTTTTTCTCGTATTTCTGCTTGTTCTACCACTTATTCTGCCGTCTGGCCCAGATTTATTCCGCCGTCGAACTCTAGTTCCTGGGAAACAGGCAACAATGACCCCACATGTACGGGGGAGCCATATAGATCATGTTATCGGAATCGGCCCGGGGCCGGAAGGTCGGCAAGGGGCTTTCGATGGGCCGCCAAGGCGGATATCCTGAATAGCTGGTTCGATTTGTCCCCACCGGAGATGGTTGGGTTGAGCAAGGAATTTGAGCAGATCGTCTGGGACGACCGACTCCGGGACGACTGGGGGCGGCTGCTGCGGCTGGCGATCGAAGAAGACCTCGGCGAGGCGGGTGACCGGACCACCCGGGCACTGGTGCCGGAGGACGCGCCGGGCCGGGCAGCGATGGTTGCCAGAACGTCGGGGGTGATCGCCGGGCTGCCGGGCGTCGAAGACACGCTCCGACAGATAGACGCCCGGTTGCGATGGTCACCGAGAAAGGAGGACGGCCAGCCGGTCCAGCCGGGCGAGTGCATCGGGCTCGTCGAGGGTCCGGCCCGGGGCCTGCTCGCGGCCGAGCGGCTGGTGCTGAATCTGCTGGGGCGCCTTTCGGGCATCGCTACGCTTACGCAGCGGTACGTAGAGGCGGTGCGGGGCACCCGGGCGCGGATCTACGACACCCGCAAGACCACCCCGGGCTGGCGGCGGCTGGAGAAGTACGCGGTCCGCCAGGGCGGCGGGTGGAATCATCGCACGGGGCTGTTCGACGCGGTGCTGATCAAGGACAACCACCTGGCCTTGGGCGCCCAGTTGGCCTCCGACGGCGCGGCCCGATACTCGCCCGCCAATCTGCCGTGGACACACTGGGCCATCGCCCGCGCCCGGCGAATGATCGAGCAGGACGCCTGCCGGCCGGCCCAGGGTAAGACGATCCTGGAGATCGAGGTGGACACGCTCGAGCAGCTCGAAGAGGTGTTGTCTGCCGGGCCGGATATCGTGTTGCTGGACAACATGAGCCCTGCCGAGTTGCGCCGGGCGGTCGCCCTGCGAGAAGCGCGTAACGCGGCGATCGAGCTGGAAGCCTCCGGGAAGGTCGACCTGGGTTCTGTCCGGCAGATAGCCGAGACGGGAGTAGAGCGGATCAGCGTGGGCGCGCTGACACACTCGGCAGTCTGCCTGGACGTCGGATTCGATTGGCACGCCGGCGACGTTGCAGAGAGTTGATGTTGCGTCACTGTTTAGCCAAATGGTAGCCGAAGTCGCCAGACTTTGGCCTTTGCGCCGTTTGACGCTGAGGTCATCCAAATTCTGGCGAATTCGGCTACGACTCACCGACGCTGCCAGACGGCTGAGCAGTTACGATGTTGCGAAAAGTCAGCGCCGGCGTGCGGCCGCGGCAAAGGAGTGTTGCCGGGCAGGCCCCCGAGGGGCCAATCGGCAACGCGGCACACAACGCTCGAAGCACATTTTCGCCGCAACTGTTGCACTCCCACTGGCAATTCCCGCCAACGCAAACGAGAGTGCCCGCGCAGGTTTGACACTGCTTCGCTTCACCCTATAGTTTTGGTGTACCCGCGCCTTGGGGAGGGGCGTCGGTCACCGGCGCAGCAGGGAGAGCTGGGAGCTAGAGGGGACCCTGCTGCGCCACTTTTTTCGGTTCTTTGCCGAAATCCGGCTGGAAACGGGTGCAGTCCCCTCGGGGCTTGATGAGCCGGCCGATCGCTGATCCTACGGGACAATTTCCCTTTTTTTGCCGTGAAGATGAACTGTTCGCACCCTTGTCGCGGTCCGCGGCTGGCGGCCGGGTTCACCCTGGTCGAGGCCCTGCTAGCGATCTCGATCGCGGCGATTGGCGCCAGCGTGCTGCTGCTGGGAATCACCAGTTCCGTTCAAACGTCAAACGAGGCGCTTCAAAAGACGATCGCCCACGGCATGGCCCAGCAACTGATGGACGAGGTGGTTGGTGGCCGCTACGTGGAACTGGCCTACGATTCCGATGGGACGACGTTGCTCGAGCCGGAAGACCTGCCGCTCGGGCCGGACGCCGCCGAACCGACGCGGGAAGACTACGACGACATCGACGACTACGACGGTATCCGCAGCCGACCGCCGACCGACCCCTGGGGGATCGAGCTGGGCAAAGACGACGGCGAGGGAGGCCAGCGCCATCCCGACTTCCAGGCCCCGGCCGGTTTCTTCGACAACTGGCGACAGAGGATCGACGTCTACTACGTCGCCCCCTCGGATCTGACCGCGCCCGCCGGCCGGGTCACCGAGTATCGGGCCGTCAGAGTCCGCATCGTTTACGTCGATCCGGAGAGAGGAGACCGCGTGCTGGCGGAACTTTCACGAGTGGTTGCCTATGTCCCACCTATTCCACCGATCTGAGAAACGCGGCTTGATACTCGGCGACGGCCGGTGGTCCGGCATGACGTTGTTGGAGTTGCTGATCTCCATGTCGGTGATGGCGATGGTGATGGGTGCCTTGGGCGCGCTGGCCAAGGGAGTGCAAGAGGGGTTTAGGTACACGGAAGGCCACGGATTGGCGACCCAACATGCAAGGGTGGTCCTGGACCGCATAGGCCGCACGGTCCGCGAGGCCACGGCCAACGAGCAGTTTCCGGGTGTGATCGTAGTCGCCACCCAAGTAAGTTCGTGGCGGTTCCCCGACACGCTGGTCGTTTGGCGCCCGGTAGACACGGACGGCAATCGGGTCGATCCGGCCGAGCCCGACGGCTTGCCCCGATACAACGAGTTGGTTATTTTCTGTCCCGATCCGAACGAACCTGGACGGCTGGTGGAGATCGTCGGCACGCAGAACATTGAGCTGAGTGAGGACGAGGGGAATTGGGCCGCCGAGATCCAGGCGATCAAGTCGGCCGGCACCGATCAGGCGGTTACGTTGACCGAGTTGATCCGCACCGGCAGGGTTACCGATGCGGCCGCACTTCCCAAGTGGCGTGGAGCGATCCGCTTCGAGAGGCGGTTGCGTCCCGACGAACCGCAGTGGACGGCGTACCAAGAGGAAGCCGATCCGGTGAAGAAACAGACACTTTGGAATGAAATGCCCTGGGTACAAGGAATCTACGGCTCGAAGACCGGCCTGCGGCAGGTCTGGCTGCGGACCGAACTGCAACTGATGGCGGGCGAAACGGCCAACGCCGCCGGCGGTCAATATGTCCCCTTCCTCGGTTCGGCGGCCTTGTATTACGAAATGCACAAATGACCAATGATGAATACAGAATACAGAATGCAGAATGATGGATACCGAATGATGAATGATGAATTGCCCTCACCAGAAAACCGTCCTCCCATTCATCATTCATCATTCATCACTCATCATTCATCATTCCCAAGCCGCTCGGGCGTGGCCCTGATCCTGGTGCTGCTGATAATCTTCATGGCGCTGGGATTGTCCTACGCGGCGGTCCGCAGCCAGTTCACCGGGCTGAAGATCCAACAGAACGCCGATCGGCGGATCTCCGCCCGCCAGGCCGCCGTGACCGGGCTGACGATGGCCATCAAGAATATGCACACCGCAAGCTGGAACGGCGTGGGTACCACCTTGACCGGCTCACTCGGCGCCGACCAGGGCTTCCAGGTAACCTACAGTACCGGCGATCCGTCGCTGGGCCCCGGGCATCCCGACTACGGAGACTTCCCCTATCGCGTTACCCTCCTCTCGACCGGCTCAGCCACCGACCCGGACAACCCGGCATCGGTGGCCACGTACCAGATCCGCGCGGTAGTTCGACTGGTGCCGCGCCAACTGGGACCTGAGCCGGCTGATTGGGACGCGATGCAGGAGTACACCGTTTTTCAGTCGAAGAAGGACAATTTCGAGCTCGACATTCCCTTCCGGATCGAGGGACCCGTACGGATCCAGGGGAAACTCAAAACCGCCTTTGACTATCCGAACGCCAGCGACTCGCGGTGGCGCTACTTGGGCGATCTGAATGCGATGAGACTCAGCGGCCTGCCGGACTACCGTCCCTTCAACAGCACGGTCGATCTCCCCTTCGTCGAGCAAGATTGGTCAGAGGTGTTGGCTCTGACCAACCAGTTGGGCGTGACGGCCGACAATCTGGCAGTCGACGAACCCGGCGCCGATTGGACAAAACCGACTTCGCTCATCAGCTACCAGATCTATGAGGGAGGGCCAACCTATACGATCCCAACGGTGGGCGCAACGCTCCAGAACACGTCGTTGGGACCGGACCCGTTGACCAATCCCCTGGGTGTCTATTATCGCGCCGGCATGGTCGACATCGGCGACGACGTGACCATCCGAGGTACACTGTTTTGTAGGGACGACATCAAGATCAGGGGCACCAACGTCCATCTCCAGCCGGTCGAGCTGCCCGCCCTACACGGCTCGGCGGCACCCGTGCGGCTGCCCGTGGCAACCTGCCGGAACTTCTTCGTCGAGTCGACTGCCGGCGGAGACCTCACCGGGCTGCTTGCAGTGTTCGGCAGGTTTGAGGTCAAGAAGAGTCCTGAGACCGTGGAGTTTGCCGTCACGGGTCGGGTCGTAACCCGCTCCCTTTACATCAAAGAACGGCAGCCGTGGGAAATACTCGGGTGGGGTGAATACTACGGGAACTTTCAGGACCAAGAGGATGACGGCGAGCCATACTTCCCTGTTTGGATGGGGTACCAAGACCGCAACCCGGAACCGCTCTTGACCATCAAGCCGGATTCTGGTCCGATCACCTACCATTGGCATTATCCCGGCGATCGGATCTATGAACCCCACCCCGACGACCTTCTTATTCCCTGCGCTCTTCGTTGGGATCTGATTCAGTGGACCGAAAACCCCTGACCACAAGCAAGGAGGAACGACCATGCGACGCCGAACCGGCTGGGCCCTGTTGGTGGCCGCCAATGTCCTATGTTATTGCGTGCTAAGCTTTTATCAGGCAGACGCCGCGTCTTCCCGCACCGGCGTCAAGCCGCCGTTTGCCAACTCCGTGCAACAGCGGATGGAGATGATCAGTCTGTTGAAGGAAATCAGGGACCAACTGAAGCAGCAGAACGCCCTGCTGCGCTCCGGCAAGCTGAAAGTGATCGTCGGCGAGCCGGAAAAGAAAAAACGCTGACCGCCCACTATGCCATACCGCCGCCGACAATCTGCCGGATTCTCGCTGGTTGAGCTGTTGATCGTGCTTGCGGTGATGGGGATCCTGGCCGGCCTGATCCTGCCCAGGACCAACCCCAGCCTCTACGACCAGTTGCGGTCGGCGGCCCAAATTCTCAGGACCGATCTGGCCTACGGGCGGAGCCTGGCAGTTACCAATGACAGCACCTACCGGCTCGTTTTCGACGCTGCGAACAACCGGTACATCCTCGAACATAGCGGCCCCCGGGCGGCCTTGGACATCCTGCCCGACTCGCCGTTTCGCAGCCCGGGCGACCCGCCGGACCAACACGTGGTCGACCTGGACGAACTGCCCCACATGGGTGCCAGTGTGAGGATCGTAACCGTGGTCACTATCGCGGCGGTCCCGGAGACCGTGACCGACGTGGAATTCGGACCCCTGGGAGAAACCACCCGGCTCAGCCCGACGGTTGTATGGCTGGCGGCCGGCCGCGGCGACGACACCCGCTACTTTTCGCTCACGGTCAACCCGGTAACCGGGCTGACGGAAGTCGAGTATCGTGCCTCCGAAGGGCCGCCTGCGGGGTGACTAGATCTTCGTTTTGTAAGTTTATGGGCAGTGTTTAGCGGCCGACGGCACGTCGGCCCCAACGCCGAGAGCGGCACCGACCGCCAGGGGCCGTACCGGCGGCTGCTAAACGGATCTGCTGCCGGAATCACGCAACCTTATTTAGCAGCCAACCTTCAGGAACTTGCCATGGTGGGATGGATTGCCAAGCGGCGCAGCAGCCCGATTGGGGTCGATATCGGCAGCCGCTCGGTCAAACTGTTGCAGTTCGACGCCGGCCGGTCTCAGGTCCTGGCAGCGGCCCGCTGGGACCTTCCCCTCGACGGGCCAGACCAGGGGCAGAATGACGAGCAGATTGTGGAGGCCATTCTCCGGGCCCGCGAGGGACGCAACTTCCGCGGCCGGGAGGCGGTTTTCTGCCTGGGGGCGGGAAGCCTGTTCGTTCAGAACGTCCGGGTGGCCCCGGCGTCGGGAGAGGAGTTAAAAAAGCTGGTGCATATCGAGGTTGCCGGACGCCTGCCGTTTCGCAGCGAAGAGGCGGATATCCACTACATCGAGGCCGCCGACGTCCGCCAAGGCGATACGGTTCGCCGGGAAGTAATCGTGTTGGCCTGTCACCGGCCCGTGCTCGAACGCGTGCTGTCGTTGGCCGAGAAGGCCTCGCTCAGGCCGGTGGCCATCGACGTCGAACCGGCCGCGCTGCTGCGCTGCTACTGCCGGCAGTTCCGTCGGGACGACGACCAGCAACGCCGCATGATGTTCGTCAACATCGGCGCTTCGAGCACCGTGACGGTCATCGCCCGGGGATCCGACGCCGTGTTTGTAAAGTACATCGACCTCGGCGGGCGGCATCTGGACGAGGCGGTGGCCCAGCACCTGAGGATGAGCGCCTCGGATGCCGCCGCGCTGCGCCGCCACAACGGCGACCGCCGTGCCGATCAGCGCGACCCCGAAATCACCCGCGGTATCACCGAGTCGATCCGGCCCGTGCTGGATCGGCTGGCCAACGAACTCTCGCTGTGTGTCCGCTACAACAGCGTCACGTTTCGCGGCCAACCCCTTTCGCAAATCATGCTGGGCGGAGGGGAAGCTACGCAATCGCTGGCCGATTGGCTGGCAGCGCGGCTGGACCTGGCCTGCCACCTGGGAGATCCGCTGCGACCCTACGAAAAAACGCCGTCGGCCGGCCGAATTGCACAATGGGACGTGGCGGCCGGGCTGGCACTGAGAGAACTGAACTGAACCGGGAAACCCCGCCTATGCAGGACATCGACTTCCTACCGGCCCACTACCGCCAGAAGCGCGTGCAGCGGCAGTCGCAACCATGGCGGATCGTGGTGGTGGCCGTGGTCGCCGGGCTGCTGGCCGCCGCCGTCTTCAACCAGCAGAGACGCAGCAGACGGACCGAGACCGAGCTGGCCACAATCATGCCGCAGCACGACCTGGCCGTCGGACGGAACCGCAAGCTGGCCGGGCTCCACGACAAGTTGAAGCCGGCCCGAAACGACGCCGAGCTGTTCACGTACTTGCGCCACCCTTGGCCCCGCACCCAACTGCTGGCCGCAGTCCTGGCGCCGTTGCCCAAAGGTATCAGCCTCGATCAGATACACGTCACCGCCGATACGTCGGAAAATCGGCCACGGCCCGAACGCCGTTTCCGTGCCCAAAGCGAGCCCCAAGATGACCAGCTCGATAAGTTGCCGCCGGCCGCCCGCGACCTGATCCGGCTGCGCGACGAGTTCGACCAGATCCGCACCGTCGTGCTGATCTCCGGCACTACCGGCGAAAGTGCCGCCGTACATCGCTATCTGGGTGAGTTGGGCGGCAGCGACCTGTTCGCCAAGGCCGAGCTGGACTCGCTCGACAGCCCCGAGGGCGGGCGGGCCGGCACGCTTCAGTTTCGTGCCACGCTGACCGTCCGGCCGGGGTACGGTCAGCCGGACGGACCGACGGACCCTGGGGAAAACGTTGTTGCACGAACCGATAACCCGGGCAGATAGCAGTGGGAAGGCAATCAGATGAAGACCACAATCGGCCACAATAGTTGGATCGTGACCGTCCCTCTGGTTGCCGCCGCCGTCGCATACATAGCCTTGTCTTTCCTGCCCAACAGACGTGCAATCGGCGAGGCCCGCGAGCAGATCAGAAAGAAGCAGGATTTCATCGTCCAGGCCGGCGGCCTGGCCACGGCACTGCGGACCGTCGAGGACCAGCTCGTAAGGGCGCAGGCCTACAACGCGGCCTGGGAGCGAAATGCACCCGGCGAGGGAGAGCTTTCTACGTTTTACGGCAGGATCAACGAGCTGGCCACCGCTGCGGGAACCACCCTCACCAGATTTGACCCCGAGCCGGCCGTACGGTACGAGAAGATCTCTCGCGTCCCCCTTGCGATCGGGTGCGTCGGTTCGTTCGCCCAGATATGCCGGTTCCTCGAAGGCCTGGAGCGTCTTCCGCCGGTAATCTGGATAAGCGAACTCCGCCTGAGTAGGACCGGGCAAGAAGGGAACTCTGTGGGCTGCGAGCTAACTTTGGGCGTCTTTACCTGTAATCCGGAGAATTCCGATTACGTCGACCGTTCCGAATAACCGATAAGCCAAGGAGCCGGACCAGAGCGCCCAACCCGCGCCGCGGCCCGGGACACGCTACCGTGAGCCTCAGCAGGGTCAGCAGACAGTTACGCCGCGAGTTTACGGCCCACCCCAAGAAAGCAGCTATCCTGGGGTTGTTGTTCCTGGTGGCAGTATGGTTTTGGACGCCGCTGGTATGGAGTTGGATTGACGGAGATGATCCGGGAGCCGAGACGCCGGTCGCCGCGCAGGCAGAGAGTTCGGCCCCGGAGCCGGCGGCCGGGACCCCGGGGGAGTCCGATACGACATTGAAAAAGCCGGAGCTCCCCAAGTACCCCTGGCACCAAATAGTCCAATGGATGGAGAACGACCACCGCACCTCGGCCACCAATCCTCTGCTCGGCCGGGACGATCCGTTCCCGGTCTCCCAGACCCGGGTGGCCACGGCCGAGCAGGAGGTCCTGCCCGACGAAACGGCCCCCCAGGCCACGCCCGAGGACTTGGGCATGGTGCTGTCGAGCACGCTGATCGGGCCGCGGCGCCGAGTGGCACAGGTCAACGGAAAATCGTACCGTCAGGGAGAAACCGTAAGACTACTCAGAGATGGGCAGCAGATCGAGTTCACGCTGGCCGCGGTATACCCGCGGCGGATTGTGCTAAAGCGGCAGGGAGAGCAATTCGAGCTGACAATCCCCGTCCCGGCCTCCTCCGGCCGGATCGAGCTGTTTGGTGGCGGGAATTGAGCCGCTCGTGAATGCGAAAGGTAGAGGGTAGAAGAGGTAAGGGGCAGAACCAGGAGAACGACGGAGGGAAAAAAGGGGACAGGTCCAATTTGTGCAAAGTACCCTTCGGGCCGTTGGAGGCAAATTGGACCTTTCCCCTTTTTCTCTATGATCCCCAATTCCCAGTCCCCCGGCTCGGCGTCACGGATGACCCATGAGAACCTTTCGTCGGATCACACTATTCTGCTGTTTTGCCGTCTTGGGCACTGGCCTGGCCATCGGCGTCGGGTACACCACCACCTCGCCGCCGCCCATTCGGTGGGACATCACGGATGCCCCACCGATGGGAGGGCATCGGCCACAGCAGCGCAGCGCAGCGACTGCCCAGCGGGACGGTCCCTCTGCGGCTGCGCGAGAATCGGCAGGGGCCCCGGTCGACTCCGCTGCCGCTGCCCAGTTGCCGCGCGACGCAGAGTCGCTCTCGCGGCCACCGGTGCAGTCCACCGTGCCGATTACGCCCTGGCCGGCTGAGCCGCTGCCCGGCGGCCCGCTGCGGGCCGAGACCTATCCGGCCCGAACCCAGCAGTTCATTCCCGAGATGGGCAAGGCCAGATTGCAGCAGGCCCTCGATTACGTGAAGCAGCAACTCGGACCAGGCTCGGACGCAGCGGCGGCAGACGCAGCGGCGGCGGACGTGCCCCCGGAGCCAAAGGCCGACGACCCCGAACAGTTGCCGCCCGGTGCGGGCGAGCCTACCGCCAAACCACCGCTTTCCAAGACCAGTATCGACGAGGAGGGAGACGGCAGCCTCTCGATCCATATCCAGGACGCCGACATTCGCGAGGTGCTGGAACTTTTGGGCGAGGAAGGAAATCTGAACATCCTGGCCGGCCCCAGTGTGCAAGGGAAGGTCTCCGCCACGCTGCGGGGCGTGGACGTCGAGGGCGCGCTGGACGCGATCCTCAAATCGACCGGCCTTGTTGCCCGGCGCGAGGGGAAGTTTATTTTCGTGGGTACGCCGGCCGACTTCGACAGCCTGGAACAGGCCATGGACAAGATCGCTACCCGCGTGTATCGTCCCAATTACGTCACGGCCGCCGAACTGCAGACCCTGATCACGCCGCTGTTGACCGAGGGCGTCAGCGCGATCAGCGTCACGTCACCCGCCGAAACCGGCATCGAAACCGACGACGCAACGGCCGGCGGCGACAATTTCGCCGGCGGCGACGTGGTCGTGGTCCGCGACTACGAGGCCGTGCTGGCGCAGGTCGACCAGGTAGTCGACGAAATCGACGTGCGGCCGCTGCAAGTGGCCATCGAAGCCATAATCCTCAGCGTGAAGCTCGACGACAAGAGCCAGTTCGGCGTGAACTTCCAGTTGCTCCGCGACAAGAGCAACGTCAGGCTCGGATGGGGTACGCCGGCCGGATCACTGGGTGAACTCACGTTTGACAAGGGTGGCCTGAAGTTCGGCTTCCTCGACAGCAGCCTGGCGACGTTCATGGACGCGCTGGAAACCATCGGCGACACAAACGTGATCGCCACGCCCCGGGTGATGGTGCTGAACAAGCACCGGGCGGAAATCCAGATCGGCGAGGAGAAGGGCTACCTCAGCCTGACCACCACCGAAACCAGCTCCACGCAGAGCGTGGAGTTTCTCAAGCTGGGGACCCAGTTGCGATTGCGGCCCTTCATCTCCACCGACGGTCTGATCCGGATGGAGATACACCCCGAGCTGTCCGACGGATCGGTGGATACCTCAAGCGGCTTTACCTTGCCCAACAAGGAAGTTACCCAGGTTACCACCAACGTCATGATCCGCGATGGTTGCACCCTGCTCATCGGCGGCTTGATGCGGGACCAACTCAGTACCACGACCAGCCAGATCCCCTTGCTTGGAAGTCTTCCAGTGGTGGGTGTGTTGTTTCGCAACAAGCAAGAGACCGTCGAGAGGCGCGAGCTGCTGATCTTGATCACGCCGCGTATCGTCTACGAACCGGGAACCTGCCGGGAAGGGGACCAGGCCGCAAGTGAGTTCCACCGCCGCCAGGCCGTCTATGCCGACAAGATGAGCCCGCTGGGAAAGCGGTCCGTCGCCCGAAGGTACTTCCGCATGGCCCAGAACGCCTGGGCCGCAGGAGACCGCAAGCGGGCCCTGCGGTTCGTCGAATTGTCCGTACACTTCGACCCGTTGAACCGTGCTGCAATTGACCTGCGAAGCGACATCTGGTCGGGCAATCAACAAGGCGAGCACACTCTGGGGCCGGACGCGCTAGCCCCCGGCGCAGCGATCGGGCCACCGCCGGGTCTGATCGACGGCCAGACCATTCCCGGTTGGCTGCTGGACGGGCTCGAGGACGAGGCCGCCCCGGGGCCGGGGGCGCTTCATCCGTTGGATCCCGGCCGGCCGGGATCCCACACGGATATCGTGCAGCCCAGGAGGTTCGAATGAACGCCATCGCTCGTTTCTTCCGGAAAGCGCTCTGGGGCTTTGCGCTGTGGGCGCCGGTGGCCGGCTGTGCGAGTCTGGAGGTGCCCTACCCGCTGGCCCCCGACGTCGCGCAGAAGAGGCGCCACCGAACCCAGGACGCCGTGCGAGAGTTCGAGTCGAAACGAGATTTCGCCCAGTTTCAGGCGGCCTTGACGCATTGGGATCGCGGCGACGTCGAAGCCTCTGAGCAGACGCTTCAGCGGCTGCTGCGGCGCAACCCGAATCACCATCAGGCCCGGCTCTTGATGGCCGAAGTTCGTCCGGCCGGCGACCCGCCCCCGGCGGCCCTGGAACAGGCCGAACAACCGCCGGCGGTTCACCCCGACGATGCGCTCGACAATTCCCCGGACGACGCCCGGGCTCAATACACCACCGCACTGCTGCTGCACGCCACCGGCCAAGGCACCACCGCGTTGGCCTATTCTGCGCGGGCGGCGGAGCTGGAGCCGGACAACGAGTTGTACAAGCTGGGCTACCAGACCGCACTGACGGCCGAAAACGCGACGGCCGAAAACGCTACGGCCGAAAATGCGACGGCCGAAAAAGGAACCGGTCCAATCCGCCCCAACGGCCCGCAGGGTGCTTCGCACAAATTGGACCCGTCCCCTTTTCGGCAACCGCAAAAAACGTCCCCGATAATTCCGGATCCCACCGCACGACCTTCAGAGCCGGTGTCGTCCCTCGAGGATCACGGTCCAAATCGTCCACTCACGGCCACCGCGGCCGGCGACATTCAATTGACCTCAACCACGCCGCCCGGATATTCTCTCGCGGAAGCAACCGATCGCGTCGATCCTACCGATTCTGCGGAGCAGTCCGGCGCGGATCGGTCCAGCGTCTCTCCTGACAGCGTCTCGCTTGACAGCGTCTTGCTTGAGGAGGGACGCGAGGCGTTGGCCGCCGGTTCCACCGAAGCGGCCCTGGTGCATTTCCGCAAAGCGGCGGCTGTGCGCCCCGACGACCCGCAGATCCCGATTGCCGCGGCCATGGCGTCGCTACGACACGAGCGACCGGACCTGGCGGTAGAACTCCTTTTTCCGGTGGCGCGGAAGTTCTCCGGCTCGGCCCGGCTAAACCGTATTCTGGGTCTGGCTTATTATCGTCTGGGGGATTATCAATCGTCCCAAGTTGCACTCCGGCAAGCACTTTCGGTGGACAAGTCGAGTGCTCTGTCGTATCTATTGATGGGGTGCACGTTGTCGAAACTTGGGCAAACCGAGTCGGCTGAGGCCCACCTGCGACAGGCTCGGACCATCGACCCGCGATACACCGTGCGGCGGTGAATCGGGGTCCGACCTCGGGCTGGTCCTTGCGGTGGACGTTGCCGCGACGTATACCTTCGCCGGCTGCGGCGCCTTCCGTGGTCATGGTTCCCCGGCTTGCGTCGGCGCGCATCGGCCTGAACGGCGGCGTGCGCCCCGGAAACGAAAAACCACCGGACAACCCAATCGTTGCAGTAGCGTGTGATGAACTGTTCGAAGTGCTACAACTTGTTGGCGACCGCCGCGCTGGTCTTGTCCGCCGGTTGGGTCATCGCCTGGGTAGGAGGGTTGCTGACCGGCTCCGGGTCTTGGCCGGGCCGGTTCGCCCTGCTTAGCACGGGCCTGGCGTTGGCCGGCGGGTCCGTGGCGCTTGTGTTGCGCTACGGAGAGGCAGAATGCCGGAAGTTCAGGAAGCATCTGGTTGCCCTCTGTGCACTCGATCCCCAAGACCTCTGCAACGCAGACACCAGCCAGAACACCCCCTCGTTGCCCGCTCATAGCTCGTGGTGCCAGGTTGCCGACGGTGTCCGAGAAAGCTTGCTCCAACAGGGCCGCCGGCTCCAGGAATTGGAGCAAGCACGCAGTGCGGCAGACATCCGCTGCCGCCGGGCCGCGGCCAGGGCGGAACAGATCCAGGCTATCCTCTCGGGGCTGGCCGAGCCGATCCTGGCCATCGACGACTACGATGAATTGGTGCTGGCAAACCGCAGCGCCGAAGAACTGCTCGAATTCGACGCCCAGGAGTCGGAGACTCGGGCGCTGGCCCAATTGGTCCATTGCCAGGGGCTGGTCAAGCTGCTGACCTCCACCTGCCATCGCAAAACGACCACGGCCCGCACCGACGAAATCGAGATCCTCGACCAGCACGGCGATTCACGGTGGTACCGTGTTACCGCCAACAAGCTGGCTGCGGCGGCCGACCAGGCCGATTCGCCGGAGGCGGGCTGCTACGGTGCGGTGGCCGTCCTTCGCGACATCGGCGACCAGAAGGCGCTTCAGAAGCGAAACGCGGAGTTCGTCTCTGCCGTGAGCCACGAGATGAAGACGCCCCTGGCAGGCATCAAGGCATACGTCGAGTTGTTGGTCGACGGCGACGCCGAAGATGAACAGACGCAAGAGGAATTCCTGGAGGTGATCAACAGCCAGGCCGACCGGCTGCAAAGGCTGATCGACAACATGCTCAACCTGGCCCGAATCGAGGCCGGCGTGGTAAACGTCAGCAAGCAAACACGCCCGCTCAACGAGCTTCTAGAAGAGGCCTTTCAGATCGTCCAGCCCTCGGCCGAGGCCAAACAGATCGAGTTCGTGGCCGACCTTAGCCCCATGTACCTCGGCGTGCTGGCCGACCGGGACATGCTCCTGCAGGCGGCGATAAACCTGCTCTCCAACGCCGTGAAGTACACTCCCGAGAACGGCCGGGTCACCTTGCGGAGCCGTCTGGAAAACAGCCAGGTGCGTTTCGATGTCCAGGACACGGGAGTGGGGCTGAGCGAGGAGGATTGCCAGCGGGTGTTCGAGAAGTTCTACCGGGTCAAAAAGGACAAGAACATGGCCTCCGGCACCGGGCTGGGCCTGCCGTTGGCAAAGCACATCGTCGAGGACGTGCACGGCGGACGCCTCTGGGTGGAAAGTACCTTGGGCGAAGGCAGCACGTTCATCGTTACCGTACCCGGCACCGGAAAACTAACCTGAAGATCGACCGAAAAACAACTTGGGGACTGGCCCCGCCGTCACGCGGCGAGAACCAGACCGGCCCCTGCCAGAATAAAGAACCTGTTTTGCGTCCACCTCTAACAGCCCATTGAAAGAGGTGCAAATACGTCGGAGAGGGTGCCATCAGCGGCTTGTCCGCCCTTGGTGGATAGGGATTCGGCAAGGGCGGACCAGCCGCCCACGGCACCCGAATCATGGAACCCAAGTTTTTCAACGGGCTGCCAAGCTCCCGCAAGAACCGCGCGAGGAACACACAATGACAAAACGCATCTTGCTCTGTGACGACGAAATCCACATCCTTAGGGCGGCCGAGTTCAAGCTGAAACGTGCCGGATACGACGTGCAAACCGCCGGAGACGGGCAGGAAGCCTGGGAGGCCATCTGCCAGCAGAAGCCGGACGTGCTGGTCACCGACTACCAGATGCCCCGACTGGACGGGTTCGAGCTGGTCCAGCGGGTCCGCGAGAATCCCGACACCGAGGACCTTCCCGTGCTGATGCTGACCGCCAAGGGCTACGAGCTCTCCCAGGAGGAACTGGCCGAGAAGTGGAACGTGGTCGCAGTGATCGCCAAGCCGTTCAGTCCACGCGAACTCCTGAGAAAGGTCGAGGGAATCCTCCAGGGCCAGACGGCTCCGGCCTAGCCGGCAGACTCAAAATCGCAGGATATCCACGGCATACCGTAATTGCCGAGCCCCGAAGTGTTCCCATGGCCCTCCTGACCCCTGACTCCTGACCCTTGCCCCCCCTGACCCATGAACCTGCCTAGTGAAATCTTCGGCGACGTGGTCGTGGTCCACACCCCCGAGGAACTCGGCTCCGACCAGCGCGACGGGTTCGAGGCGTACATGTCGACCCTGGAGCGGACCAACGTGGTGCTGGACCTGGACAACACTGAAACGCTCGACAGCGAAGGGTTGACGGCGCTGTTGAATGTGCAGGACAACCTCCGCGACAAGCAAGGAGACGTCAAGGTGGCCACCACCAATTCCGCCAACCGAAAGATTATGGAAATCACCAGGCTCGATCAACAATTGGAAGTCTTCCAGAGCGTGATCGACGCCGTGAAGAGCTTCCACTGACCTGAGCCTCCACTGACCTGGGGCACCACCCTTGGGAGCGGCCCGCACCGCCGCCGCTTTCCGCGAATCGGATGGAAGAGGTAGAAGGTAAAAGGACGCTCCAACCGCGAAAACCGGACCGTATTGCACGATGGAAACTCCAAGCCTTGCGTCGCGTCGCCTCGGCGATCTGTTGGTGAGCAAGGGCTATCTTTCCGACGAGGATCTTCAGGCCGCACTGGCACGGCAGCGGGAAGGGAGCCGCAGCAAGTTGCTCGGCGAAATCCTGGTCGACGACCAGTTTTGCTCCGAAGATCAGATCGTCGAATGCCTGGCCGCCGAGTACGGAGTTCCCTACGCCAAGCTCGAAGCCCGACTATTCGACCCGTCGATCGTCGACGTGTTGCCGCGAGAGTACGTCGAACAGAACCTCGTGCTGCCGCTGTTTGCCGTGCGCGATACGCTCACGATCGCCGTCTCGGAGCCGTCGAACCTGTTCCTGATCGACGAGATCCGCGGCATTTCCAAGATGCAGGTGCAGCTCGTCGCCGCCACGCCCAAAGACATCCGGCGGATGATTACCACCCTGCCGAATTCCAAGGTCTTCGTGATCGACGACATCATTGAAGACTCCGACACCGCCGACGTGACCCTGATCGAAGAGGCCATCGAGGACATCGGCGACGTCGAGGAGATCGCCGGACAATCGCCCGTGATTCGCCTGGTCAACTACGTGATCTTCAACGCCGTGAAGGAGGGGGCCAGCGACATCCACATAGAGCCGGCCGAGCGCTGCATGCGGGTGAGATATCGCATCGACGGGCGGTTGCACAAGTCGCTGGAGGTGCCGCTGCACCTGCTAGGAGCGGTGACCAGCCGCATCAAGATCATGGCCTCGCTGGATATCAGCGAGCGCCGCCTGCCCCAGGACGGGCGCGTACACGTGATGCTGGAGGGCCGCAAGATCGATCTGAGGGTGAGCACTTTCCCGTCCACCAGGGGCGAAAAAACGGCCATCCGCGTGCTCGACACCCGGACTATCTCGCTGAACCTGGAAGACCTGGGCTTCGCCGAAGACATCCTGGGCAGCTTTCAGAAGAGCATCCGTGCCCCCAACGGCATCATCCTGGCGACCGGGCCCACCGGGAGCGGAAAATCCACTACCTTGTACGCTGCGCTGAACGCGATCAGCTCGATGGAAAACAACGTCTGCACGGTGGAAGACCCCATCGAGTACCATCTGCCGCTGATCAACCAGTTCCAGGTGCAGCCCAAGATCGGCATGACGTTCTCCAAGGCCCTGCGGACCCTGTTGCGCCAGGACCCCGACGTGATCATGGTCGGCGAGATCCGCGACGAGGAGACCGCACGCGTCTCGATCCAGGCCGCCCTCACCGGGCACCTCGTCTTCAGCACCCTGCACACCAACGACGCCTGCTCCGCCATTACCCGGCTGATCAACATGGGCGTGGAGCCGTACCTGATCGGGGCCGCCCTGAACGTGGTCCTGGCCCAGCGGTTGGTCCGCCGCATCTGTCCGAAGTGCTCCCAGAAATACGAACCTCCGCGTACCGTCCGCAAGGCCCTGG
>SDBV01004404.1_pt1 | contig 20341 bp, 22 predicted proteins | sample 2277081 | NCBI WGS metagenome assembly SDBV01 (sample SAMN10402039, study PRJNA504765) | marine sediment metagenome | isolation source: marine sediment core GS10_PC15, 223 cmbsf | place: Arctic Ocean: Southern Knipovich Ridge | collected 2010 | reverse complement strand
TGAAAGAGATGCATATAGAGAGAAATTGCGAAAACAAAGAGAACAGCTGCGAAGAGGATATAAAGATTCTCGTCATATATAAATAACGAAAACAATTGCTTCGCAATGTCTATGTTCTGTCTGAAATGCAAGACTCACCAACCAGTCAGAAGCTCCAAAGTCAAAAAGACTAAAAATAATAAGTTTAGGTTAGCAGCCGTGTGTACAGTATGTGGAACCAAAACCAGCAGGTTTATAAGCGTAAAGACAGGTGGAGGTCTTAGAGATTTAGTAAATAAATTCAACTTGAAGCTACCATTCGAATTACACATGATATTGCAAACAGACGACGGAAAAATTAAAAGAGCTTCTTTCTGTGGTCCAGGAACAAAACTAGATCGAAGAGTGAAAGGGTTGAATAGGCAGACAGGAACATTTGACAGCATCGTTACGCCACCTGTAAACGACCTGGAGGCAGCCTGGTTAAAACATGATGTAGCCTACGCACAGTTCAAAGACGTTCCTAATAGAAATATTCACGACGCTATTTTAGCCAGAAATGCTTCAGAAGTAGCACAAAATGCAGGAAGAATATTTCAGAGATCGAATGCTAGACTTGTAAAATCGGTTATGAACTTTAAAGTAGCCAACCGAATCTGAGATTTTTATCTCGTCAGGACTATTCCTGACGAGACTTATTTATTCCTTAAGAATAGTATATTTTTGAACAAGCATAAATTTCTCAAGTGTTTGTGATTTTTTGTGGTCGTTACATGAAATGCAAGACATTACGCAATTTGAGATGACGTGTCCAAACGAGTTATCTACTCTGTCAACAGAAGCTTGGTTATGTAATCTATTGCCATTTATCAAGCTTAGAACACAATCACAGTAAAAACACCTATAGGTCTGGTGGTGAAGCATTTTGTGAATGAATTCTGTAGTAATATTACACTCTCGATTGAATTTCTTGTCGCTGTATTTACAGTGACTAACTAACACAAAATCCCAATGAGTTTGGCGCCACTGCTTTGACTGTACTTTGTGCTCTTGTTGGTATTTTATTGACACTCGTTGTGCTTTTTCTTTGTGATCTTGATAATATTTTCTATTGTATTGTTTTATCTCTTCTTTCTTACCTTTTCGATAAGTTACAGCACGTTCGTTTAGCTCTTTCCTGTGATCTTGGTTATATTTTCTGCTTCGTTCGTTTATCTCTTTTTTGTGTTCTTGATGATATATTCTACTGCGTTCGTTTGATTTTTTCTTATTATCAAGATAATATTTTCGGTTGTATTCCTTTTTATCCATCTTTTCAATCAATATTTTAATTTACTAGAAGTATATCTCAGTTTTTAAGGTGAAACATAAAATATAATCATTTAAAAATTTGAACCTATCAATCTAGGTATTTTAACACAAACTGTGTTAAAATTTAATGACCCTAATATAATAGGTAAACACAATGACTACATTAACCAAAATTGGAGTGACGTTAAGTCCAGCACAAAAGAAAAAGATGAGACTATCTATGGAAGCAGGATCAGGTGTCACGATACGTTTGAAAAATTCAATGATGAAAGGTCCATTTCCGATGATGCTCACCCGAAGACAGATGACAAAAATGAAAAAGGCGTTGTCAACGGGGAAAGGTATGCAACTAACTATCTCTCAGAGTCAGATGAGAGCTATGCGTAAAGAGGGCGGAATTCTGCCATTGCTCGGATTAGCCCTGGCAGGCCTCGGCGGTTTAATAAGTGGTGCAGCTTCGGTTGCAGGTAAGAAACTAGCTGAGAAGTTTTTAGGGAAAGGATTGGCTCCTGCAGGCCAAGGTGTTGTTCAAGAACTACAAGCTATAACCGCACCAAAAACAGGCGGTCGTAGACGTGCCGCAAGAGGATTGGCTGTCGCTGGACAAAGAACAGGAAGAGGAACGGTTGTGACGGATCTTCTGAGAGACGGAGGACAGGTCCCCGTGATAAGAAAGAAAATAATCCCTCGTAGAGCTAGAAAACCTGTTAGACGAAAGACTCGATTTGTAGGAGAACCTATTGCCGGTTTCTCTGCTAGAGATCCAGGGGTTGGTGATGCAGTACCCACGCCCGGCATTCCATTGAGCTTTACCAATCCTAGCACGACTACTCCAAGTAAAGGGTTTACCGCTACGTTGTTTAATCCAGGGACAATGGCAACTAGATCAGAAAGACGACCTGGCGGAGAAGCTGCTAGACCTTTGAAACGGGAGACATTGTTCAGAACTACAGGTAGCGGTGGGCGTTTTTTAGACAACGGAACAGTGGGTCGGGGACTGTTCGTGGCCGGAACCCGACGAGGAACAGGCTTCCGGTTCTAAAGGGCACAGGCGTAGGTGGTTCTGGGTCTTTACATCCTCTATCTAATTTCGAAATTGAAGATGAAATGTCCAATGTCAAGTCCTTTACAGGTTGTAAAATGTTGGATCAAATTACAGCAATAAAACCTTTGGAAGGGCTGGTTATCAATTTTGACAAGAACTCGAAAAGTGGGAGCCACTGGGTTTGCGCGTTTAACAGCCCTAATCTGTTACGTGTAATCTACTTTGACTCCTACGGAAATCGACCACCGACGCTTATAGAAAAGTTTCTTCGTACCTCTGGTAAGAAGATATTGTTTCAAACCAATATGTTGCAGAAACTAGGCACAAATACTTGTGGAGCGTTCACAATATTTGTATTAAAGCAGCTAGACAAAGGAGTTGATTTTCACGACATTGTATATAGCCTCACTCAGAAGCCATCAGACAATAATGAAGAATTCATAACAAAGTTTGTTCGATAAACAACAAATTAACATAAATGTCTTAAACATTTCGTAGGTGTAATATAAGAGAGAACTTACTAAACATGAATATTCAAGAATCATTTGACGACGTACGCAAAAATATAGCCATTAACCTCAAAACGTTATTAGTTCTTCAAAAGAAGATTGAAATATTATATACATTACATAATTTAGAATGTAAACCTTCGATAAAACTAAAGGAAGGGCTTTCGTGGGATAACGACAAGAATCTTTTTGTTAAGAAAGACGAAGGAAATTGGATAGGATAAATTACATAAATTTAACTCATTAACATAAATGAGTTAAGCACTTCACGAACCTAATAATAACAGCAAAGATGTATGGATCTTTCACAAATACAGAAGGACAGTTAGTTGTCATTCGTGAAGGTAACCTATGGAAGAAGATAGCCTTTTACGCGCCAGAGCTATGGGGCTCTCTTTCCAGAACATGCAAAGCCATAAACAAAACACTGTCATACAAATCCGATAGAAGGAAGATGTGGAACAAACATTTAGTTTTGAAAACAACTGAGAAAGGTAATATTAAGATTATGTGGAACGGTAAACTACATAATCCATTTGGACCTGCTCTTATCAGTTCTTATTACAAGCTTGGAAAATTACATAGAAGAGATGGGCCAGCACACATAATTGGAGGAGAACGTAGATGGTTACATAGAGGTGATAAATTTCAAGGGAAACTCATAAAAGATTATCAGATGGTGACAATGCCATTTGTAAAAGAATGGTGGATAAACGGAAAATACATGACAGATAAACAGATGTGGATAAATGGAGAATATGTCGAAAGAAGGAGAAGGAAGAAAAGGAGAAGGAAGAAACATACCTTCATTTAGAACTTAATAAGACAACTCTCACATGAGAGTGGTCTCTAGAGACCTAATTACAAAACATTGCGACTATTTTCCAAACGAGTATTTAATGCAGCTCCAAGTAAAACTCGTGCTGCAGCAGACTAGTCTGTTGTAAATAACTCGTCTGGAAGATGGTCGAATGAATTTTATTGTTTTTGTGGAGAGGATGGCAACCCCTCTTCTCGCCGTAGGCGTAGTTCTATTACAAACCGTCTGAAAATGGGATGTTGGTAAGTGACCTCTTGCGAGATATATTATAGACCTTATCCCTTTAGACTAAATAATCGTCCACAAAAATTGTTTTTACGAATCTTTCAAGGTTGATCTGACAGTACAGACAGACAGATACAGTTAGGTTATGGTACACGTAGTAACATTTTGGGCAGATAGATAGATGTTCAGCTAGTTTTCTCACGTGTGTAGCACCTGAACAGTTCTTTAGGAATTTCTTAGCAAACTCAGCAGTTATTCTTTCTTTTCCGCGAGTTAGATATACAATACCGATCGCGTTTACAAGGTTTATGATGTGGCGATGATCGTTCTCCACGGCGATGTCCATTACTCTCTGTATGTAGTTAACGTCGTATGTATTCTTTATCAACAAGAACTTCACAATCCTTAAATAACCAGCCCGCGTCGCTTCTAACAACTCAAATATGCTCTGGTTGTGGTTGTCCAATCCTAACGGGCTTCCTAACTGTTCTTTGCACAAGAGCTTTTGCGTAGACCTCATTCTTTGAAACCTAGAACAAGTGAGATCGAAGGAGTGATTGGTTTCGTTCGTATTCGTTTGAACCTACTGGCAGGTTGCTGTCTGAATCTCAACAGAGTTGGCGTTACATCTACCTTTTTTGAGGTGTAATCATGCTCTCGAAGCCACTTTTTCGCGCGCGGAACGGACCAGAACCTCTTCTTAAATGTAATTGATTGAACCTCAGACATCGTGTTATATATATAACACGATGATGTTTAAACTATTTAGGTTTAGTGATTAACAGTATAACCCTATAAGTCCATTCTTAAACATCTCGTCTATCTGCGCTTCCGTCAATCCTTTTGCTTTATTATCAACAGAATCCCTTAAGGCAGCCGCTTCAAGCAAATCTTCCGAAGTTAGCCCAAACTTATCAAAAAAGAAACGCCAAATATTACTCGTAATGGATTGAAGCTTCAATAGACAGATTATAAATAGTCTAACATATTTTTTGTCTAGATTCTCTTTATTTACGTTGTATTGTATAAATAGCGCCTTTATTCTGTCGAGATCATTTGCCTCAATATATTTTATTACTTGGTTTACTAACAAATCGTAAAATTGTTGCTGCTTTTGTAGTTTGTCCATCTTGTTCCGTTCTCGTTATATTATATATAACGAGAATCTTTATACTTTCTCATTTTTTATTAACTTTTACTAGCATAATTTAAATTTCAGGGTCTGGTAAAATAGTGTATTTAGGATTGGGAGTAAATTTTTCAATTGGAGTAGAATGTCGATGGTTGTTACAACCCCAATGTGCAAGAACCACATTTCCGCGAGAATGTCCTAAATTGTTGTTTACTCTATCAATTGAAATCTGATTGTTGCTTGCATCTCCCTTAGTTAAGTCCATCAATTTGTTACAGTGATAACACATTCCGTTGTCTTGGTGTTCAAGGATTTGACGTATAAAGAATACGTCCAGAGCGAAATAACGGTTGCATATTCTATCTTTTGTTCTACATGAATTAACTAGACATTTGTTCCAATTTCTGCTTCTCCATTTTTTGTTTTCTTCTCTGCGATCTTTGTTATATTGTTTTATTTCCTCTACATTATCTTTTCTATATTGTTTGTTGTACAATAATTTTTCTTCTTTGTGATCTTTGTTATATTGTTTTGTTTCTTCTTTGTGATTACCTCGATATTGTTTCATCTCTACTAAAGCCTTAGTTCTTCGATTCAAGTAATACTGCTTTCTTCTTATTCTACAAGGGTTACATGATTTGAAGTAGTTGCCAGACTTATTCAAACTATATTGACCTATTTTCTTTAGATTGTGACACGAATTACAAATTCTATTGTCCATGATTACCACTCAAAAACATGAGTGGTAAAATTACTATCTCACTTTTATTAACATTTATATCTGGATTAACATTTTTTCGTTGCTGCCTTTTAGTGTACTTCGTCTTTGTTTTTCCACGAGAGCATACAAGAAGTAATCTTGGTTCGCTGCATTCCTCAGAAAAACCGAAAATGTGACGACAAAATCTTGACGTGATTCGAACAAACTACGTGCGCTAATCAGGTCAAAGACGTAGATAGGGTAGGTTGATTTGTATTCTTCAAAGCTTACGATAGAGCCGGTCTCTTGGTCTCCCATAGCGTGCATGCCTGGCACAAGAAAATGTCCGTAATAACTTCTCACATAATCTTCTTCAGAGGCTTGTCCACCGAAGCCGAAATTTATATTTAATGCTGTCTGAGGAAAATTCACCTGGTTGAGCCTTATTTGCACCTGGCTGACGTCTAGCGATGGCCCATCGCCCAAATCGCCGTAGATGAGCTTATTTATGTCAGAATCTCCTGAGACCTGTGCTTCGCTTAGAGCGAATAAGAACACCCTAGAGGGCATACCACCCGTTACGTCCACCCTAAATTCTGGCCTCGTGATGTCTGCGTCGAACTTACGGCTTCTCTTGAGCTGTGAATCTCTCCACAAAAGGGTTACCTCTTTGCCCGTGACCAGCTGGCTGTTCAAAGCGCCTTCAATGGCCACCGACGGTCTTATGGTTTTGTACCAAACACTCATGGACTTGAAATTCAATCTGCCGGCAGCTACACCTGCATTCTTGTGTAATGCCTGGCTAGGCAACGCGGGAGTCAATTTTACCTCGAACTTATGACCTCTGATCGCGAAATTGTTGTCACGAAAGAACCCAAACATATCTCTCAACGGAAGGAATATACTGGCTTGTCTGCCTTGATCCGTGCGTAGCTGTCTAGCAGCGAAAGAAGGGTTTGTCCCGTCGGTTACCGCAGTTGTATTTCCTTGATCTGGGTACCAAAATGCTGAGGTGGCACTTTTCTGAGCCCACTCGAAACTGCTTTCCACCAACGTTTGAACATTATAAATATGCTGCGGATCTCGCTTCGATTCGATAAGTACCCCATCGATAAATAGCTCGCCCTGTTGGAATAGGGACCACGCGCTAGCGATCGCTATACGTCCTGCGTTGCCTCCAGGAAAAGCTGCACCATCCGCGTCTTGCACCACACGGACATTCACTTGGATCACAGACTCACTGGGCAAAATCCAGACGTCAAGATCCACATTATTTAATTGAAAAATGCTCGCATTGTCTAAATCTCCCGATGTGCGCTCTCGAAACTCGAATGATTCTAGCTGAGTAATACTGTCATCTACCTTAGGCTTTGCAAAAATGTTCCAGATTTGCGAGGTAATAAAATCCACTTGGTCCTCCTTTGGAGAAGGCGCACCAGTCGATGTCATCGTTAGTTTATGTAGTTCTTAGACAGTTAGTTAACTTGTATTATAGTTTTAAAACATTTAACACGATTTGGGTCGTTTATGTCAACCTATACATTGACATAAACTATGTTTTATGTACATATTTCTAAATCTCCATCAGACCTGAACCGATTCTATTTCTGCCTCTACCTTGGCGAGTACGAGCTAAAATATTTTCAAGTAGTGTTCGAGTCTGCGGTTTTAACCCTGAAGTGTTTGGAACCTGTCTGCCTTTTATTCTTTTAGTCCCTGTTCCCCTTCCCTGTGTAAAGTTTAGACCCATCCTTGAGCCATGTAATCTGCCGCCTTTCTTCTCTTCTGCTTTCAACATGGCTCTCATCTGTTTTCTGTCTGCATCAAGTTTGTCGATTGCAGACTTTAGACGACCTTTTAAAGTTTTACCTAACAGTTGACTCCCGAAAACAAGTCCTTTCCTCAATCCTGCCTGTTGTTTTTGTGTACCAAATGATCCTAATGCTTCTAAACTAACATTTGCGATAAGGGGTAAACTTTTCTCCACGATTCCCTCTAAGAATGCTCTGTTTTCAATGATAGCGTCTCGAGCAAATCGTTTTGATTTTGTTAAAGCAGCTCTAAGGAACCTACGACCTGCTTTACTAGTAAATATCCCTACAAGACCCGGTACAAAAGATTTCAATGCAGATCGAATGCCAGCCCCAAATATGGGAATGCGCGTAGTTAGATCTCTTCTTCTTAATACTCTTGCCATCGTAGTTAGTACTTGAATTATAGCAAAGATGATTTTAATACAATTCGTAGTTGTTGTGTTATATCTCATCAACCTGTAAGTTGTATAAAACTTAGATTGTGGGATCAGAAAAGAACATAAAAGATCGAGTAAAATGGAAACTAAAAAATGTTCTAGATGTAGGTCTTTAATGCCGACATACCAATTTGATCTGAACAGAGTTGGTAAACCGTTCAAAACATGTAACCCTTGCAGAATACAGATGCAAACGTACAAAAAATCTCACGCTAAAGAGATTAAGCAGTGGAGATTCGACCACAAAGTAGAATCAAAAGCTTATCAAGATGGCCGAAAAGAGATAAGAAGCAAAATAGGAAAGGAATATAGGAGAACTCATCAGGCTGAGATTGTCCAATGGAGGAAAGACAACCCAGATTACGCTAAAGCATATAAGAAGATCAACTGGGATAGGTGTTTGATACACAGTTCTAAGAAAAGCGACAGGAAATATAATAGGTTTCACAACGTCACTAAGGAATTTCTCCGTTGTATTTTGGCTCACCAAGATGGACAATGTTTCCACTGCTTGAAAGTTATGAAATTAACTAACGGCAACAAAGATCCAGATCAGGTTAGCATCGAAAGGATTGACAACACTATCGGACACGTTAAATCAAACACTGTTCTCTGTTGTCTAAATTGCAATTACGACAGAAATGTAACTTTGATAGAAATATATACTCCAAATCCAACGTTTACTGTTTTATCCAATCCTGACGCCTAGAAAGGAGCTTATCGCCATTCACATATGTGAATGGCGACGTACAATGTTTCTGATTACTTGTTTATGGTAACAGTTTGGTCTCTACGCTTCCTTATTAATAGTTGGTAGCTGATAGGTTCCCCACTGAGGGCGACTTTAGCGGTATTGTTGTCTTGATCTGAAAGCCGCATTGTGACAGAATCTACATTCCGCTGTTCCATTGGTAGCCAGACGATCGTAGGAGCTGAAAAAGTGATGCTCTCGAACGGAGCCGCGTTGATCGCTATAGAATGAATAGAGTCGTCTGAGCCATCGTTTAGGTAACTCGATGATGCTAGGGAGCAATGTATAAGGAGATTCGTTATACCGTTATTTATATTGGCGGGTAGGGTTCCTGTCTGCGTCACGGTAACATCTATGGCCGCAAACCCGAGTAGTAGATGGAATGTACTTCCTGTATCTAATTGTAGCGAGAAAGTAACGTCGTTGATAAGAATGTCCACTTTTCCTGTAGAAAAATTAGGGAGGATTTGGATCGGCGGAGTCGCGGGTGGTCCAGGGAAATCCCCATTTGCAATCATCTCATCGGTAAGGAACTGGTTGATTGCCTGTATAGTATATTGCCCATCGGGCATGGTTACAGCTCGTACAGTAGGTCCTCCTAGAGTGTACGTATAGGTGTTATTACCTAACGAAGCGCTTATATTAAACCAAGCGAAGATGACATCGAACTGAACCAGTCCAATTTCATAAAGTGCATCGTCGAATCTGAGGTTTCTGCCGAAGAAGGTTGTGAAATTCTCACTCGGCTGCGTACTACCTGAAAGGAAGGAGTTTGATAGTACTAAATTCGCAATCTTGAATAGCGTTTAAAGGCGGTGCCTTATGTCTACTTATATTAAGTAGAGATAGTTTTTATATGGTTTGCGTTATGAAAGATTCACTCCGTGAATTTTCATGAGTTTAGGCGTTTATGATGAAAGTAGATAGCTGTTTATGTTGTGGTTTCGTTAGCCCTCCTTCCTGAAGTAGAATATCTGCAATATCACTTGCCTTTCTCTTAACATCTGCTGGAAATTGGGCCATCTCCATCTGACTAATCAGGACATTCAGTCGAGGCATAAGCTCTTCTATGCTTGAGACAACCTCAATTCCACGTCCTAAGTGAGAACCACTCGCTACGCTCTTCGAGCGAGAAGGTTTCCTTCTTCCATCTGGTGCTTCTGTAATCAAGGCCAATTTCTTGCTGCTAGGTCTGAAAGATAGGTCGGATAACTTTACAAGCCTTCTAAAGGTACGGATAGTGTCCTGACTATGTTTGTCTTTCGAAGAGAAACGTTTCAGCAATAATTTTACCAGCGATGGTTCGACCCTCTTACTAAATATAGGATTTCCTTCTAAATCAAAAACTTCCAATTCTCTAAAATTCATTAGCTTTGCCAGATTTATGATTATCTTGCCGAATATGCCGACGCTGGGATCTTGAGGGTCTCGTTGAACAATGAAAGGTTTAAATTTCTTCTGTATTCCACGTCCTCTCTTGAACCTTCCGGTAGTTGCCCTCGATCCTATTAACCCTGGCCTAATGCTACCAGGAGGGTCAAGCACAGATCCGAGTCTTGGTGGTGTTGAAAATTGAGCAAAGCCTGCAGTACCTGTTCTTCGAGCGAAACGTACTTTCTTCTGCTTTACAGGAGTTGGGCGTGGCACGGATACATTTGGCCTCGTTATCTTTGGAAACATAATCCTTTCCTGCAAAGACCTTTCACCGGTACCAAAACCTGGTTCAGGCAAAAGTACCGCCGCGTCGGCACCTCTTCCATCTGTTCTACCATCTGTCAATCCGCCCTCATTCCTCAATCTTTCGATCTGTTCATCGGTAAGCTCTTCCGTTAGCTTTCTAATCTGTGCAGCCGTAAGAGTTTTCACGCCTTGACCAAACGTTCTAGGCTTTCTAATTCTGGGTGCAGAGAATGGTTTCGTTGTGGCAAATGGGTCTGCATCTCTACCCGTAATTTTCTGTATGCCTTTCTTCAATAGCTCTCTCTTAATGCCTCGACCCCGCCTAAATACGGGAGGAATATTTTGGGTCAATCTTCTAATCTCTGCTTGAGTAGGTTTTTGTTTTGACGGTGTCCGTCTTCTTCTAAATCCTTGTTTTATTATTCGCAATGCTAGAGGGGCTTTTCCTGGTCCAAAAATTCCTTGCCCTCTCTTAACGCCTAATCCTACTGTTCTCTTTGCTGCTAACTGTCCTCTTGGGTCATCTTTGAAAGGCAGAAACACTTTTTCATATTTCAAAGATCCGTCATCTTCTTCGTCCCCGACAAGCTCCACAAACGCTGTCATCTGTCCAGCGGTTACCCCAAGCTCTACAGGGGAACGATCTTTAATCACTATAGGGTTGAGAGGGTCACTAAGAGGTGCTTCATACGGCCACATAAGCAATCGGAAAATACCTGGATTTTGGGCAGAAGTGAAAGAAATAGACCCTTCCCCGGCCTCTGTAACGACAGTGGTTAACCCAGAATCCGTGTCGATGACGATAGAGCCAGTACTTCTCCAATCAAAAACAGCTATAGGAGCCTGTTCCGTACTTTCTTCACTAAACCTTACAAACTCAGGCGTAAGGATCGAAACAGGTTGTGTTCTGGGAATGCGCAAAGCAGCGATTGTTTCCAAAGGACCTACCGCTTCCTCTTCCTCTTCTTCCTCTTCTTCCTCTTCTTCCTCTTCTTCCTCTTCTTCCTCTGGGACAAGCGGTAGCTCTGTTCCAGGTGGTGGAAGTCTCTCCGTTATTTTTGCTACAGAAATTTCATTAACCGCGTCAAGGAATTCGACAATATTTCCTTGTACCACAATTCTCTCTTCACCTTTCAACTCCGCATTCTCCTCTGCAAAATCTAAAATATCTAACAGTTGGTCTGTGCCAGAAAGGATCTCTTCTGTCTCTTTAGTCTTTGCTCTTTCGAACGTATCACTTACGGCTGCTCTAACTTCTGGAAATGTAAGGAGAATAGTCTGTAGAACCGATCGCTGTTCTTCTATTAAACTCTCCTTCAAGGTTGCCTCTCGACGAAACTGTGCAATAGCTTCGGCAATTTCTTCAACCTCTCTTTGATCTAACAGCCGTCCTTCCTGTCCAACACCTTCGACGTCCTGTCTAACATCTTCCAACTGATCTCTTACACCATCATCTGCCGAAGCCTGTTGTAGATCGGCGATAATCTGGTCAAGAATAACTGGATCGACGTCAATGTCTTCCTCGACAGTTTTTGATCTCTTGATGATAGCTTCCAATCTAGGAAGAGTAGTTACTTTCGCAAGATCAACAGAATCTTTCTGAATCTGTTTCGCAACTTTTACAAGTTCTTCAGGGGTCAACAGAGATATTCTACGTTGAACGTCAAGTCTTTGCGTGATAGGGTCGGTCTTTTCTCGAATATCTTTACGTGTAAGTTTTCGCGCAGTACTAGTCCCCAATACTTGCGCGGCGAACTGACGTCTACTTGCGGTAAATTTATTTACAAGTTCTTGAAGCTGTTTTTGGTCCGAAACTCTCCTAAAGAAGCTAGCCATGACAAATATCGCAGGTAGATTATCTTATATTATAATAAAGATATGTTTATGTTAATAATAGATGTGTAACTCCACTAAAATGCGTGAGCGAAACGCCAAAACACTTGACGACCCTAGAGTTATTGAAATCGAAAACCTGGACCATCTTTTTGAAAAACGTGACAAACCTCAGAACAGACACTTCCTTGCGCCTAAGAACTTCTTTAGGATGTTGGTGTCTGCCCCAAGTAACTCTGGAAAAACAAATATGGTTGCAAACATGATTCTCAAAACAATTACCTGGGAGCGAATCTTTATCTTCGCGAAAGACCTAGATGACGAGATGTGGATAGCACTACGTAAGGAATTCAAGGATATGCAGGAGATCATAGACGAGACGGACAATCCGTTTCAATTGGCTACGTTTAGCGACAAAATGGACGATATACCAAACATTAAAGATCTAAAACGCGGAGTACATAAACTATTCATCTTCGACGATTTCGTAACCGATAAGAACCAGAGTAAAATATCAGAGATGTTTCGAATCTCTAGACACAAAGACTGCAGCTGTATCTATCTTTCACAGAGTTTCTTTGACACGCCAAAGTTTGTAAGACACAACTGTGATTATGTAGCGTTGTTCCGACCGTCCGAGAATAACAAACAGACGCAAATTGCAAAAACTCTTGGAATGCGCGTGGGCACAAAACGTTTTACAAAGATCTTCAAGGAGGCCACGCGTAACCCTTTCAATTTCCTACTTGTAGATAAAAATGCCCTCAATCTATGTGAACATCTTCGATGTGGTTTTGACCAACTACTTTCCATTGACCCAGATGACATCGAAGTTAAATAGAAATGGGTTTAAACATTTGTATTCCTATTATTATAATAGGAACCAATCATGGGTACCACAGGCAATTATAGTATATTCGGGTTTCAACAGAGGGACATCATTCAAGGTGATGCAGGATTGCCTTTTGTACAAGGTGCCTGGTCCGCAGAATCATTTCAGATCAAAAATCTTACGGCTCCGATAATCGCAAATGACAGTGCAAATAAAGGATATGTAGATCTAACAGCTGTTAGATCAGAGTTTACTACCAAAGGCGACCTTCTCACATTTGACCTTGGGGGAGGATTTGGAGATGAGGTAACGCGTTTCCCAGCAGGCGCTAATAACGAGCTTCTCATATACGACAGCGCTACCTCTTCCGGTTTGAAAACGTCGAATGATGTTGTTCTCAACCAGATCGTCGTAAACGAGATCATTACACCAAAAATAACAGGACCCGCCGTTCCCTCGCCGCCTACGTTAGAGATTGTAGGGACTATCTTAGCCAGCGGTACTGCTACAACAACCGTCCTACAGATTGGTAAGAAAGCTACCACGACGGACGCCCAGTTGAATTTTGAGTCCATAGATGACGTAAGCATCTTTTTGCAGTCTGACACAGACGACAACGGTTCTGGAGGAGCTCTTATCGCAAACTCTATCGAAGGGAATACACGATACGCGGACACAACATTAGATATACCCACTGGCGATTTTCTCATTCGAGGAGCGAGTGAATCAGGTTCCAATCCGGTAGACGTAGTTTTCTTAGTGGATGGATCTTACATTGCCACTACAGATTTACCAGCAGTCAGTGGTTTTACAGAGGCCTTTCGAATGTCTCTTAACGATGGAAATGTCTCTTCATTTTCGTTGAAGTCAGACGTGATCCAAGAGAAGACTACCGATGCAGACGTCTTTCTTAACGGCGTAATCGTTTCAAATCTGGGTATTACGAGGGCCCAGACCTATACGTTTACTACACGTATAACTCTTGTAAATACGGTCACTATAACTCCTAGCCAGATTCTTAGCGGCACAATCCTCTCAAATAACACCGCGGTAAGCACGTACACAATGCCTACCGCTGCAAGTCTTGTCGCATTTATGAAGAATCCTATTGTAAATCAGACCTTTCACTTCTACGTTCTTAATTCAGGTACCAACACACTTACTTTTGCAACCAATACTGGCGTGACATTCCTAAACACCATCAACACCCTTAGCGTCGAAAGATCGGCCATGTTCTGCGTGACTTTAACAAACATAACCCCAGCTAGTGAGGCCGTGGAGGTATTTGGTGTGGAGCTGTTTCCCTCATGAGTGACGGAATAAAACTCCCTTAAAAATATAACCTACAGTAAATAAGCGCTATAGGTTACTCGACATGATAAATCGAAAAATTACGAAGTAATTCTTTGATATGGCCAGTAAACGGACAAAAAAACTTCCTATTGTTGATTCTATCATCGTTGATACAACACCTTCTGAGAATCCAACATATGGATATTTCCCCACGAAAGAAGAATCGAAGTACTCTGGCGTTCGAGACCACCTACACGCACTCATAGAAACCCTCGATCGGTCAGAGGAAATTCTAATCAGCAATAGATCAGATCTTTCGGTCTGCGTAGACAAAAAACACCGTATAGAAGTTGCCAAAGGGAAAGTTGATTCGGAACTGAGGGAACTTACAAAAGAATCTCAGGGTTACAAAACAGATATTGCAGATCTTGAAAAACAAGAAATGTCTTTAGACAAAAGTGTCAAGAAATTGCAGTCTGATTTAGATAGCTTCTCATCAATGATTGTACGTGATCAACCTAAACGTGAAAAGTTACTTCGAAAACAATCGAAGAAATTGCATAAAGTTATCCCTTTGGGATAACTCAGATCGAGTCGAAGACTTCGGCAACGTGGACGTTTAATGAACTTAAAAGTTATCTCTTACATATATAAGAGATAACCATGTCTCGTCTAAATGTTGATGCGGTACACAAAATGTTGAATAAACAAGAGCAAGATCTTGTTCTTGGGCCTAATAAAGTTTTACAAAAGGAACGGGCTAGAATGCGAAAGAGTTTGGAAAAACACCAAAACAAGTTTGGATCAGACGAAGCCGTTAGGCTCTCGTCTTCACAGGTTATCAAAGTCGAATACTGTGACGAAGACTCTGACGAACGTTTAGATTCTCAATCTAGCGGGTCAGAAGAGGCCTTCGTGCCGGCGGAGTCGGTGCAGGCGCGTTACCCTGTTCTCAAGCAGACACTGTATATGTTAACGACGTTGTCTACCACTGATCTTTTACTTCCAAGAGAAAAGAATAGAATAAAAAAGATGATTCGAAGATTGAAATGAATACATAAACCGTTTAAAAAGTATAATACATGTATACTAGAAGGTATACATGTTGTCAACATGATAAATCGAACTTCGAATCTGTAAACAGATTAGGAGGATTTCCGTTTATTTTGCGGAGCAAAACTAAACAGGATTTATCACATAACCATCAAAAATTACGAAGTAATTCTTTGATATGTCTATGACTGTTTTTTGTGTGAAATGCAGACGCAAAGTTCCTGTGGAACAGATTCTTAATCAAGATATTGTGCAGAATGGATCGCGTTTTAGACTTGTGGGGAATTGTCCAATCTGTCCTGGTAACACTAGAGTTAATCGTTTTGTATCTCGTAGAGACGTGGAAGCTGGGAAACAAGGCTCAGGTATACTTGGGGATCTACTAGGGAAAATACCCGTTGTAGGCCCTGTGCTTGGCCCTGTAATTAAAGCACTTTTGTAGACTTATTGTTATGTTAGGTTATGCCTAACATAATCTTTGATTTACTCTTCATTATCATCTACGAAATTCAATACACAGGGTTTACAAAAAAGATAAAGATACTCGTCCGGTATAGGCCCTAAAAGTTTCTCGTTATACGGAAAATGCCTTTTTCGACTAAATGTTCCCACCTTCATACTTTGATTGACATAGTTTTCCATTCTAAAACTAACCGCTTCGCCGCCACATAACATATCGAAATAGTATTCCTTCCCGTAATACAGATGCTTGTATAACTCTAATACAGTAATCCCTAGCTGTTTACACTTATATCTAACCGACATCTCTGGAATGCCAGCCATAGTGATGGAATCGTGGTATACTACGTTACCTTTACAAACACACTTGACTCGACAATACTTGACTTTCTTCCCAATCATTATGAAGTCCGTCGCATGTGGTTGTGGAGTACCTTTGTCGTAGTTATAATCAAAATCGTTATGAAATTGCCCCATCTGTTCCCCGAGAAGCTTTCTACCGTATTTCTTTTCGAACTTCTTCTCAAGTTTGGGAATGTCGCCTCGACGTATGTAACAGCTATCCGTATCCTGATATAATATCTCTATCCTTTTGTTTTCCGCAAGATACATGACTTCGTTCATTATGCGTTTCGAAAGAGAAAGTATTATATCTCCGGCCTGTGGCATCGAAAGGTGGTTGTATTTAGGCTTTATTTTAATGATTCTTACGTTTTTCGTAGATCTGCCTACAGATAATTTCACGAAATCTTCGGCCTTACAATCATATCTTTTGAAAGAGTATCCACCGTCATATTTATATATATGTTTAATAGAATTGTAATGACGACGTATGTAAACAACGTACTTCTTGTAATTCCAACCGCCTTCTTCAACGTCTGTAAAGTACTTCTCTGCCTCTTCGATAGGCTTCATTATCGTTCGACCATATGTCGAGTTCATGATAAGTTTGTACAGCTTTTCTATGGGATTTCCTACGGAACCATCTGGCTGTATCTCCTTCTTTTTCACCAAACGTTCTGAATACAGCCTCTTCATGACCTCTCTCATGACGTTGTTAAATACATCTTCGTGGGTCCAGAATATACCGTTGATAAGTTCGAACTCAATCTCTTGATGCTCAACGAGGTCTTCTAGAGAATAGATGTTACCCGACTGTATTCCCTTTCTATTCACAAACATACGTATCCCCTTCTCGTTGAAATAAGACACAGATGGAAATGCTCGGCGAATACCTATCTTAGTAATCTTAAAATCCACTTCGTAGTAAGGGAAATTGTCCTTGAGGTATTGAATATTGTTTTCTGGAACTACTTTGAGTTTCCTCATGTCTGTGCCTTTCCCTTTAGGGATTTTGAACTCAGCTCTAGCAGCGGCCGATGGGTACAGACTTCTACCATCTAGGGGTATGATTACGTCATCTCCTTCAAGGTTTAGACACATTCTTCTTCTGTTGTGGGCCATCATACATCTACCTCCAACGATTCGTTTCTGTTGATATTCCCTAGTAACCCCCTTCGATTTTAATACGCCATCGTAAGCCCCTTCCTCAGTCATGAAATGATTTGCAAGCTGTGGTAAACTAACGACATCGTAGATATCCACATCTGTCAATTCTTTCATCCATTCTCTGAACTTTTCTATTCCCTTTCGCATAACGGCTACATCGACTCTACAGTATCTGTACATGTATTCCATGTGCTTAAACGTCTCTAGAGTCGAACCTTCGAGCTTCCATTTTTTGATATTGTTCCTAAACCGTTGTTGACGTTCTCGTTCTTTCTCTTTCTTTTGGTTCTCTTTTTCGCTTTCAGAATAGTCTTCTACTTCGCTATCCTTAATGGGTGGAAATTGGTTTATCGCGTCTTGAATAGAAACCTCTTCTAGCTGACAGGTCTCTTTTGTATATAGATCATACATACATATCTCTTTCTCCTGAAGTAATTTGAACATGGTTCCAAATTTCTTAAGAGACGCGGGGATAACTGCCAGAGAGTCTTTGATGATAATCTTCTTATTGAAATACCCACACTTCACCATTTTAATACACGATGCTCTAGGAGAGATAGTCTTCTGTGAATGAAACCCATAAACCCTCGGGAAGAAGTTGTAATCGTACCCTAAGTTGTGAAAATAGATGAGAAATCGTTCAGATTTGTGTTTCTGTATATAATCAAGAAACTGTGTTGCGCAATCCTCCCCTTTGAACAGGCGATATCTATTTACGTAACTATCAAAACAGACAAGACATATAGGGACATGTTTAGTCGTCTTACATGTACAGTCTTCATCCTCCAGACATTCTTTCAAATGAAAAGCTTCATCCGTCCTCGCTTCAAAATCAGCATATATGACAGTATATGGATGATATTCACATTCACCCGTTTCCTTATCTTTGTAACTAAACGGAACTATTAACGGTTTCTTGTGATCTACCTCTGTGTCAAAGTCGCAGGTTAAATCATCCACTTTACTGTAGTCAATCTCTAAAGATTTTTTCGTACAGGAATAGATAGACTTCATTATCTCGTTTTGGGTAAGAGGTACGACAATTTCCGACCTTACCAGAGTTCGTAGAAAATCCATAGAGTTACGGACAAGGGTCTTTTTCCTGTTTCTACCATTTTTGTAGGACTTGTTCTTCGAAAAGAAATTCCAATCTCGCTGGTATATCAAAGTCTCGTCTTTACAATTCTCGACAGCATATTTTGTAAATGGAGTTTTCTCATACAAGAAAGCATGTCCTTTGTACATACCTATCTCTATGACAATCTCTGAATCTAACATCCCTCGTTCTAATCTGGATTGAGTTCGGTTGTCGATGTGAATAATGACCTTAATCCCTAACTCTTTGAATATCTGACCCAAATGAATTGTTCGAAGAGAAAGCATACTAGTTTTCATCATTCTGAAGGCTTTGTACCTTTCTAGTAGTTCCGGTTTAAACTTTCGGTCTTCCTCGTTAAGTTCAGCTTCGTCTTCTATTTTCATCTTGATAGCCCAACCAACACAATCTAACTCGTCGTTGAAGTTTCTGTCCCATTCTTTGTTCTTATGATCACTGTAACTGTTGTTGTATACGTATTTTCTGTATGTCTTCAACAACAGCTCGTATCCTTCTTCCGCTGTTTCATTCGCATTCCCTGGATGAAATATCCAATCGGGTAGACGATATGGGAAATAACCACTGCTTGGAAGCTTTTTACCCTTCCGCTGCATAAACCTTGGCATAAATATAAGTTCTCGAACAATACTGTACGTAGTAAATCGTGGGTCTAAGAGGTCATCTACTATCTTGTTCGAGTAGGGGTTTTCGAAATTAGTGTCCGTCAATTCGCCAAGGTTCTTGTCCAAAGAAACGTCGACATCTTTTAGAAAATCATCGTTCAAGAAAAATCTCTTCTTTGATCCTCTAAACGTTCGATCCATAAAATATATAAACTCTTTTCTTCTGTAAGAAAACTTGGTCAATCCCTTCAATATCAACTCCAACGGAATCGTTTTATCGAAATTCTGTTCTTTCTTTTTCTTGGGACTCTTCCTAAACTTTTTAAACTGCCTCGCTAATCTCCTTTTCAATACTCTTTCATTGGGCTGTCGATTAACAAAATTAAATAGCTGTTTCTTGGTCGTGCCTATCCATCCAGTCTGAATTTTAAGACGCTTGGCCTTATTCCATAAGATACTTTTCGTTTCCTGTATTACGGGTGCAGCAGCTACAGGTACCCTACGTTTTGCTTTCAAATGTCTTTCCCAGCTATTTCTCTGTCTCTTGGAGTTCCATACCTCTCCTTTTCTTAACCTAGGCTTATTCCAATTTAATTTCACGGCTCGTTTTCGTTTCTTCGCTAATTGTTTAAGAGACATCGTTGCATTAATATATAGTTAACAATCCTTTAACCCGTTTTTTCTCGTATACATCACATCAAATACGCATAAGGGATATTAACGAAATGGACTGTCCGTGGAAGAAACTCAAACCATATTCCAAAAATTTTATGATTATGAATTACGTTAGCAAACTCAAGCGTACCTTCAATCTCACCTCTAAAGAAACTAAAGATGTATATAATACTATACAACTAGGTTTTAGCTTCAAAGAGTTTACTTATGAAGATGTTGAGTATTGTAATAATGAGATTGAGGCTATTGAAGGTCTTAAATATAATACAAAATCAAGAGAATGGTTTATTGTAAATACTCCTCGTAAGGTATACAAACCAAAAAAGACAACTGTTACACGGAGGTTTAATCAAGCTATTGACAAGTTTTTGAGGGAGCATATGTCTAGAAGATTGATACTGTAAATTATGATAACACGTCCTATTTAGGATGTGTTATGTAGAATATATGTTTAACAACCAGGTTTTCCTTTATAAATAGACTTCCGTCTCGGAAACTTTTTCTTTGCGCCGTTGTCGGACACTTCACTTACTTCGTATGTATATAAATAAGATTTGTCTTCGTC
>SDBV01004403.1_pt1 | contig 20342 bp, 23 predicted proteins | sample 2277081 | NCBI WGS metagenome assembly SDBV01 (sample SAMN10402039, study PRJNA504765) | marine sediment metagenome | isolation source: marine sediment core GS10_PC15, 223 cmbsf | place: Arctic Ocean: Southern Knipovich Ridge | collected 2010 | reverse complement strand
GGTGAACGCTGGAACCCGGGCCCGATGGTAGACAACCCTGCATCCGATATCACATCAGAGTCATCTTCCACTATTTCGTTAGGCCCTCTTATATCATCGTTGTCACCGTAGCGAGCTATGAACTCATCGCCATACGTAGCGGCAGGCGGCCATGAATCACCGTTGAATACCCGCTCTTCGAGTACGCTGTTGGCCCTTACATTGAAAGCGTTAGAGCCTGTCGCAACCCACATTATCTGGAGATTGGATTGCTTGATTATATTCACCCCGCGGACTATCACCGCGTTGGCATTCCTGATATCAATCTTGGTGTTCAATGTCCGCGCTGAGTCTATCGTTCCGTAAGGAATGGGATCTTCATAGGCAGTCGCCAACCGTGAGCGGTGCCGGAACGTCCCGGCTGAAGTCAGCCCGATGTATGACGCGACCGTCGCATCGCCTAAGTCTTTCATGTATAACCACAGGCTCACGTTGCTGTCTATCCTTCGCCATGGGTGCGTGATAGCAACAGACTGCACGTCGAATCCGAGTATGTCGTATGAGGCAGAATCAGCATCGTCTGCGTCTGATGCACCGCCCACGCCGTCGTTATTGTTGAGTACAAAGTAGTTCAAGGCTCGGTCTGACTGTATGAGCATTGCGCCGTCAATGTTTATCGTGTCACCTGCATCTGCCTCTATCAAAACTCTAAACCTGTCACTGTCGGAATCTGTTATTGTATGTGAAACGTCTGCCCTTTTATAGCCTTCCCCACCGACAAGAGAATAGGCAACGCTCGTGGTGACATTGACACCTACAACGTCTCCCTCTTGTAAATGTATATTATTATTCGCGCCGCTTGCTGCCGCCGTGCTTTTTATCCATATCGAAAAATTATATGTTTCTCCAACGTTGAGCTTTTTTGTCCCTGTAAATAGCACAAGTTGCAGAACAAACTCAGATGAACCGACTAGTACTAGTTTCCCGCTCGCTGAACCAAAAAGACTGTCCGTTGCATCTTTTGTCCACGTGCCACCACCCGCCACCCAACTGTTCCCGATAGTCGCATTCTCAAACGAACTATTCGAGAGGTAATTGAATATCTCCCTCTTGGTCGCCAACCGCGTGATGAGATGCAGCAAGCTGTCGCCTTCATCCGCCGTGTCAACCAAGTCGGCGTCCTCGTAGAACCGGCCCTTCCGCACACTCTTGCGAGCTATCAGGCTAATATAGTCGTCGGCGTTGCAACTCACCAAGCCGATGTTCGTGACGGGCGCGCTCCGCTTGTAGAGTCCACTCGTCAGCTTGCCGAAAAACACCGTGTCGAAATCACCTTCGAACCAAGTCTCGACCGTGATGTTGGATCTCTTCTGCAGGTACTTGTCGGTTATCGTGCCGTTGAATATGTCGGCCGTCGGATCGAATGGTGCGTACTGATCGTCGCTGAACTCGCCCGCGAGATTGTGCAGCACAAAAGATACCTTGTTAGCGCCTTGCGTCCCGCTCGCTATGTTCTCAACTGACTTGGTGGTGTTTAGCGTACGGACAAATCGCGTGATGTTGCAGCGGGTCCTTCCGGTACCGTGCCCGTTGAGATCCCAATAGATCTCCTCGTTGGTAACGTCTTTGAAATCGTTCTGTACTTGTGCGTTGGTTGCTACTACGTCGGAGATCATGAGAGCGTAGGCTATATCATAGTCGCCGCCAACCCCGCTGCCATCATCCCTTAGACGAAATTTATTAGCACCTGTTGTCTTTGCATCGATGTTGCCCGACCATATGGTATCGTCTTGTGTTTTATCGATCCACAAAGAACTTCCAGCGGTTGATCCTGTAGTCAAATCGACAGCCGCTGTGAGAATTAGCCATTGATTTATATTGCGAAAACTCGAACCGTCGTCATATTGCGCGCTGAATAATTGCCTTTCCGTGCCGCCATCTCGCCAGGCTATGTAAAACGTGTCGAACGTGGGGTGATATAAGATAAAAAAATGCTGAGTTGCACTACCAAGCCATCCCTGTAGTCGATGGAATACTGCCGTATCAAACGCAAAGTTGGGCTTGAACTTTATCTGCAACGTGAACTTGTCGGGCAGCTCAAGAAGGTTCTCGATGTACCCGCTTGATAGATAGTGACTGCCTGGGATGTTGTGGGTCGTTAGGCGGATGTCGTCGACGTAGAAGTATTCGGTATCGACGGCTGTTGTATTAGCTATAAATCGTGTCCTTACTCCGGAAGCATCGTCCGAAATGGCCCCGCTTATAGTCCATTTCTCCCACGCATCTAATGTTGTCAATTGCGCGAAGCCAACCGTTGACCATGCGGCTCCGCTTATGGTGTATTCCTCAAGAAACAATCTGCATTCTGAGGCTGTTATACCGCTGGCAGTTGGGGCATAACCCCATCCCGTCAACTCATATGCTGACCCGGCAACGAAACCATGCATATTGTTACTGGCGACGGTATCTATTAAATATACGGATCCATTCGTGCCCGCTGCGATTGTCTTGGTTACCTTGTACGATGCATCACCGGTGTGGGCGAAATCTGTTGACTTTACAAATGTCGCATTCGATAACACCGGCACCGTCTCGCCGAATATCATCGGGGCGGTAGCCGACTCACAACCCGCGCGGTCTATTAGGTTGTCCTCGCGCCCAAGGGTATACGCGGCACTGCCGGTTTCAAGGTCGGGATACTCGAATAGGCGGAAGTCTGAATAGATTCTGTCAGTCGGCGGGGTGTCTTCCTTCAGGTGTGTCTTCCAGGCGGTGCCGATAGAGTTAATCAAATTAGAAGCTCCTACTATCAGCGGTTTGAGTGGCCGTCACGGTCTCGACTAATTGACGTTGAGTGATGATGTTGCCGCCGATGTTAAACTGGTTCACCGTGACATTCTGATTGCCGCCTGCGCTGAACGGGCTCATGGACGGTTGCCCGTTGGCTCTGTTTTCACGCTCGCCCTCGAACAGTCCGGCGCCTATTGCTATCAGTCCGGAAGCACCGATAAGCGCGAGCCCTACAGCGAAATTCCCGGCAAACAATTGCTGAAGTCCTGTCATGAGTAGCATGTTTGGGAGTGCATTGAGTATGGATTGAAGGGTATTCTCTATGGCCTCGGCGAATGTGTCGGCTCCGGTGGCTCCCTGGGTGAGCGCCTTGCCGTAATCTTTGAGTAGTTCGAGTCCCTGGGTTAGCGCCATGCTTACTATTGACTTGCCGAGATTTTCCATTTGTTGCTGCAGTTTCACCGCAGAGGCTTCGGCTACAATGTCTTGTAATGATTGCTTTAAGTTATCGAAGTCTTCTTTTATAGGCTTGAGACTTAATTCTGGAATGTTAGCGAATATGTCAAAGAGAGAATCGCTTATCGTGGGCGACACTCCCTCGAACTCGTTAACGAATGCATCTTTGAAAACTCCCCCGGCCTCCTTGCCTGCTTCCTTGATTTTGGTTGTCGGGATGTTTGCGAAGATGTCAAATACTGACTCGGCAACCTCCGGGGATATGCCTTCGAATACACTTGCGATAGGAATTTGGAATATGAATGCCTCGCTCCCCTCGAGCCCCAGAACCAGTGATGCAAGAAACGTTTTCGCGGTGGAGTTTCCGAGGTCTGACGCGGCCTTGGCCAATGCCTCTGCCGCCGATAGCCTTAACGCCTCCGCTACCTGTACATCGTTTAATTCCTTCTGGATAGCAAGCTGCTCCTGAGCCACGGCCAGCCGTTTTTCGTCTCCCTCAAGCAAGGTCATCAGCCGGAAAAGTTGATCCTCTGTCTCGAGTGCCAACGATCTATCTATCCCGATGAGAGCCTTGCGTGCTGCCTCGAATCCTCTTCTCAACATGCCCTCAAACGTTTGGCCGGAAAGCTGCGCGACTCTTTTCTCAAGCCCGATAATAGCTTCCTTTGTGTCACGTACCCTTGCGGCCAAAAAGGCTTCCTCCTCCGCGAGAGCTAATTCATTCACGTTCACGGTCAGGTTGCTAAGCACTCTAAACAAAGCATTACCAGCGGCTACTGCCTCGCGCATTGTATTTACTTTTTCCGTGAGCCACAGATTCGACTCTATCAGCCCCGGGGTTAGCCCCTCTGTTAGCTCCGCTTTGAGCAAAGCGAAGTTATCTTTCAGCGTGGATGCGGAACCAGCAAGCGTCCTGCTCTGTGCCTCCAGCAAACCAGCGAATTTACCTTGGCCCGTAGTCAGGGATCTTAACGCGGCGTCTACTTCTTCGAAGCCCACCTTCCCCGCTGATACAAACTTGAATAGTTCCTCATTGGTAAGCCCGAGATTCTTAGCAAGCTCGGCCATCAGCGGAACACCGGCCTCGGTAAACATGTTCAACTCTTCAAGGGACGCCCTGCCCTTGGCTTGCACTTTTCCATACGACAACACGAGCCTGTCGAGTACTGCCGCGTTGCCCATGGCAGCATCGCCAAGCATGCGCATGGTGTTTACCACGTCTTTAGCCTCGGTGCCGAAAGCTAACAGTCGCTTTGCGCCATCTGCTATATTCGTCAATTGCAATGGAGTCGATGCGGAAAACTCTACCAGCTGCTCCATCATATCGGCGGCGGCGGAAGCGGTACCGAGGAGGGTTGTGAATGAAACCGACATCTGCTCAAGCTGCATATTGAAATTGATTCCGTCTTTGATGAAACCGGACACGCCCTTAGTCAGCAGGGCTATCCCAGCCGTTATGCTCAACGGACCGATGAGAGCCTTGGCCATTTTCTTGAGATCCATCGTCGTGTCTTTGCTTGTTTTACGGAAGCGGTTTAGTTCGTCGCGTGCGTTTTTTGTTTCGGCCCTGACGAGTATTCGTAATTCTTCTGCGGTTATCGCCATTACCGTCTCCGTCTGCCTTTACTCTGCAATCCAGAAAGCCCCTGTTGCTGTGCTCTATAGACACCCGCCGTTCTGTCAAACGCATTGATCGTGTCTACAAAATCGGCTGGTTGTTCGAGGTACCCGCCTGAGTAAGGGAGGATTTTCTTCTCTTCCCATACCTGCCACAGCCGCACGCACTCGCCGAAGTTTTCAAACCGGTACCCTGGTATTTTATTCCGCTGAAGAATCAGATCATCTTCAAGCACCTCGACTCTCTTATCAGGGAAACTCAACCAGAATGCATCTGGGTTTTTGCTCGTATCGAAATAACCTTTCAGCCAGCACCAAAAGGCTATGCGGAGTTTTTTGAGTCTTTCTCCGCTGCCAACGTCGCAAGATGCGCGGTGATCTCCGCCACGAGAACGCTTAGTTGATTCTCTTGTGTTTGAGGAGCCGCGAGCAATTTGTCCCAGGTATCGATCGGGTTGTCATCGGTGTCGTACAGCCCGGAGAGAGTCGGCTTGCAGGCCACCGCGATCTTATCATCCTCGGTCCACGTCTTGATATCAACGCGGCGAGTCTGCGTTTCGATCTGATCTTCGATATCCGCTTCTGTTTTCCCGGCTACCTCTATGCTGATATTCGTCTTCTCAACATGCCGGTACTTTGCACGCTCACCATGGGACAGGTTCCGGTGAGTGACCACCACCTGCTCGTCATCTTCCACATCTCGGTTGCCCATCCACTCCGGCACGTACCGGCTCTCCTGCGAAATATTAACTTTCATGTTTCTCCCTTATGCGATATTGGTGAGCCATTGCTCTGACTGTTCACCCGAAGCCCCGAAGCTAATCAGGCCCCCTGCGGTCGCGGTCTTGTTCACATCCATCAACCCCTTCCCGTAGTACCCGGTCGAGCCGGATATATACAGATACAGAAGTACCGCTGCGAGCGTACCGCCCGAAAGGTACTGGTTGATCAATGCGTTCTGTCCCGTGGTGTCTGAAACATCCGAGTTACCATCGAAGGTAAAACTTGAATCCGAGATGGTGTAGACTCGCTTCGCCGACTTATCACCGAGTGCGGTTATCTCTTCCCGCCTTCCGATGAAGTTCAAAGTCCAATTGTTGACCTCGGCGATCTTGTTCGCACCCACATATACCGCGCCATTACATCCTTGGTCTACTGACATTAGAAAGCCTCCCCGCCTGCTTCAGGCACTCTTCCTCTTGTATTTTCTGCCGGTTTCTTATCCGGCTTGCTCGCCTTCACTTCGTCGCCATCTATCATGCCCTCAAATCCACCGTCGGTCAACACGGGCTCGACGGCGATCTGTCCACATGCTATGCAGATGACTGCTTTGAATGGGCTTTGGTAAACATTGCCGCATCCCGGACATTTCAGAGTATACCCATCCTGTGTTTCTTTTGCCATATATATAACCTACCTTTTAATGAGATTGAAAACAAGCTCTTGGCCGTCGATGGCCTTTCGCTTCACCTGCCATTTGCGGTCGCTGTACTGTGGATACTTTTCCCCGGTCGATGTATCGGGGTCAAAGAAGTCGAATGAGCCGAGCGTGAAATAATGCAGGTGTGTTGGATCTCGATATGATTGCTCTGTCTTGAAATGCGTTGTCCTGATAAATAGCTGCCCACCCGGTTTAATTATCCGCCAGCATTCATCAAGGAACGGAACCACATAGAGGATGTGCTCGATGATGTCCGATGCGATCGCGTTCCCGAATTGCTCATCATCGAAGGGCCATGGGACTACGGTGAGGTCATATACGATATCGGCTGACTCTGTTTTCCTGAAATCAACATTGATGCAATCGGTGAGCCGCATATTCCCACATCCAAGATTCACGTTCACGCTATTCTCCTTTCTAATATCTCGATGAGCTTATCAGCCGCGTTGCTCCAGGTGAAATGTTCCCTCATTATCATGGCGGCTATCTTGCCTTTCTCTAATGCCGCGTCGTAATCGGTATAGACTTCATGCATCCTGTCAACGACAGAATCTATAATAGGCGAAGGCCCGTTCACCGGGTCGAGCTTCCCGCCGAATGGGTTCATGATCTTTATCTGCTGCATTTCGTACTCGATGGGATATGCATAGTCAACGGACGCGATATCGTTCGTCCCTCCGTAGGGAGTGTAGATACATGGCAATCCTGAAGACATTGCCTCACACAATGGCAGGCCCCAGCCCTCGCCCATGGTGGGCCACAAGAAACATTGAGCGTATTCATATATCGCAGGCATCGGCGGGAGCTTATCCTCTTCGGATTCGTTCATCGGAAGCACCCGGTAATCAACGAAAGCGTTCTTTGTTATCTGCTCCATCTTCTGCGGCTTATCGTATGATGTCATCTTCATGATGAGCTGCGTCTTGTCTGACAGCTCGGGGTATCTCTCGTTCCACATCTTCCATGCTTGCGCTACGTGGCCGGTCCCCTTCCTCCGGTTGTCATCGCCGACGAATAGGAAGGTAAATGGATCCCCCATGGTTCGCTCGATGTAAGGGAACTTCTCTGAGTCTACCCCGCCGGGGCATATCTCGATCTCGTTATCGGTAGCTCTGGCGAACACTTCTTTATTGTCGGTGCATGGGACGATAAGCACATCGGCCTTGCTGACATCCGCATTCCATTGAGACGGGATTGCGTCGAACTCGAACATGGTAAACAGCACATTCTTTTTGAAACGCCATTGGTTGAAGAAATATGGCGGCATCATATGCATTGCCGTGGTTGCTGATTCTGATAGCTCAACCCCTTTCTCGATGAGCGCCCTTGCCATGTTGGTAGCAAATGTCGTGTATCCAAATGCTGCACCAATACCCGTATACTGTACCGGCCAGAATAGTTTTATCATGGCTCCTCGTAGTGGACTTCAAGCTCACAGATATATGTTCTGTCATCGGTTGCCCGGGATGGTATCTCAAGCGGTTGCCCTCCGCCCCATATGACTTTGATTGTCACGCCTTCCATGGCTCCCTGGAAATTAGAGAATACGTCGAGCAAGGCGTAGGCCCCGATGAATGCATCGCATGGCGTCTTGTCTGAATCGCCTTTCGATACGGTAGTCCATTGCATCAACGGCTGCCCCATCCGGCATTCGCCGAATTCCTCTGAATCCCCGGACCCTGCTACGGTATTGAGTACTGCATATGGTTTCGGTGTTCGCTGAGGAGCCCGCCCGAAGTATACACTCTGCCCGAATACGGCGATAATCGATGACTGTTTGAGAGCGTGAGTGACCAATGCTGTCTGCATGTAGCTTGCTGCCATCAGGTTTTCTTCCTCTTCCTTTTCATCTTGCGGACCTGGGCTCTCATGTGATCACCAAACTTCCGCTTCACCAATGCGCCGATGGCCGATTTTACTCTGCGCGATCGGGCGGCCTTTCTCATGAAAGAGTTTTTGCCACCATGGCCAAACTCAAGAAATACGGCGTGCTCTATTTCGCTTGGGTCAGAATAAACAGAGTAGGTCGGTGCAACGCCCGAGCGCGAGCCACCTCTTGGGTCGAAAAACCCTTCACGCTTCACCTTTATCGAGCGCTCGGTCTCTCCGGTTATCCTATCGATGCGCCTTTTGACTTCCGGCATTACGATATCTTCGGCCACTTCCTTCACCAGGAGATCAACGGCATTGAGCATGATGCCGCCGTAGTCCAGGTCGCCTATGCCTTCTATTTCCATCGTGAGCCCTGGTTTGCCGGCCATTATATATCTGTCTCCTCGATGGCTTGTATCTCCAGCTCTCGGTTGCGCTCGTCGATATTCAGTATTACCTCGATCTTGAATATCCGCCCGTCAAAAGAGATGCGCATATCGGGAGTCAGGCCCCTTAGAAACCGGATAGTGATGCGATGCGTGACCTCGGAATCTGTCTTCATCATGTTGCTGTCGGATGTCTGCCGCCCGGTTACCGGCTCAATCCTCGCCCATGCAGTTGCGTAATCGTTCCAGGTTGTCTCGCCATTGATGCGGCTTGCGGCATCATCTTTTTTCTGAATGACTACCCGATTCCTGAGCGTGCCCGCTCTCATATCGGTATGATCCGCTCGTAGCCTATGATAGCTCTTACCGACCACGGGAGAGGCGTGTAGATGGCTCCAACTACTCCAGCCTCGCGGTGCTCATACAGCTCGGCGCCAAGCACCTTGATTGCCTGCTTATACATATCGGGAACATTGGCAGCCGCATCTCCGTATCCACAGATGTACTTAGTAATCACACCATTGGTTGGCCTGAGCGTAGTTGACGGCCATGTCTTGGAATCATTGAGTGCCACAACTCCGGGCTCACTATAGGTATCGACATAGTAATTGCTGCTTGCGAACGTGGCTTCCGTGTCATCGACATCGAAATACTTTATGCTGGTTATTGTCTGAAGCGGGGGATATGGAATCTCGATTGAATCCCCTATGGGGAACCGATCCATAGCCCGCTCCCATGTCTGAGTGATGAACTTGCGGCCTGAATGGAATTCGATGATGCGGCGCGATGTAGCAATCAAGGCACTGATGTAATCATCTTCCACGCTCTGCGGTGCGGTTGTTACGATGTTGACGCCAAACTCGCAGGAAGCAAGGGCCACGGTCGCCACCGCGCGCACGTACTGCTTTATCCCGGTGTATGCTTTTTCATACGTGGCATTGTCGTTTGCCGTGGTGACTTGAGTGAATGCTCCTCCGGTGAAATCGGTATATGCGACATCATCGTCTGATTCCTCGATCTTCACGTCGACGGTACCGTTTACCCCGTTCGTGCCTGAAGACAGGTAGAACACTGTGCCCGAGTTGAGCACATCGACGCCGGCTCCCTCGAGAGAAAACGCCGCGGCTATTACGTGCGTTCCGGGTGCTATTGATTGCGTTTGAGTGAGAGCCGACGCGGTATCATTTGACTCTACGCGAAGATGCATTTCCATCTCCGCAAGAGTCACGGGCTCAAGCGCGGGCTCGGTTACGATTTTTGTCTTGAGCGTTTCAAGGTGCATGGGCCTCCTACGCGGAACGCCAGATGACTATCAGCCCATATTCAACCGTGTTGGCATTGACCCATGCGATGTTGATCTTATCGCCTGCAAGCCCATAGCGCGGCCGAGCCGGGAGATAGGATGCATCGGTCAAGGCGCTCATGGCAATGGTATCAAGTACAACATCCCACTGAGACCCTTTCGCCGCTTTGATTTGCGTTGTCAGGTTTACCGCAGACGAGGCAGCTTTCAGATGTATTCGTACCTCATCCAGGAGCCATGGCCCGCTCGGCGACACCATCACGTCGATATCGCCGGCGCCCGTGAATTCTGCTCTCATGTATGCCATGTGCTACCTCACCTGTATGGCTCGAAGCCAATATACTTGAAGATTTTGCGCCGTGCCTTCCCCGGTCCGGAAATTGAGCGACAACGTGATCTCGGTGTTGGGCAGCCCCGCGGTAAAAGTTCCCACGAGCTCCCCATTCTGATAGCCGTTCAGCACTTCGCCGTCGTAGTACCACTCAAGGACCATCGCCGTATCATCGACAAGCGCGGTGTCGCATCGTGCCGAATTGGTTTCTACGCCACCGTCATATGCTTTGAAAGCTACTACGGTGCTGCCGTCGAGAGAGGAGAAGAAAGCGCCATCGCCGCCAAGCGCAATGGCATGGGCTCCAGCAACAGCCATCAGGGTAGTATCGGTCTCCGCCAGGCCGAAGAACATATCCGTTTGATCCACATCGTCCATCTCAAACTTGATACCGAAATACGCGGGCTTCCCGGCTTCGAACTTGTATGACTCGCCTTTCAGTTGCAAATTGAGTCCGTCATATTCGAGGTTGTCTGTGGTCAAGAGCAATAGCTGGCCTGCAATAACTGCCTTCACGGTCGTGCTACTCCCTCCACCCCCTACCTCGGTCACGGTCGTGGTGAATGGGGTTGCATCTCCGGTTGTATCATCCATGTCCAGTTGCAACTCGCCCGTCCACTTGAGAACGTCCGGACCGAATGCCTCAAGCCATCGGTTGGGGTATCTGTCATCGGAGTAAACCCGCGAACTCCGGACTGTGCTTTTTACGATGCTCATATGCTACCTCGCTTGAATGGCGCGTATCCAGGATATTGTCGCCGTCTTTACAGCCGCCGCGCCAGCCAAAAACGCAAAGGATGGCGTTATGGTCTGGTTGGCTGCCGGTAGGTCGGCGGTGAACTCGCCCACAAGCTCGCCATTCTGGTAGCCAAACAAAGATATACCGTCATAGTAGAACTCGAGGATCGTGTCGGTGGTATCGGCGAGCGCGGTGTCAGCGTTCGCCGTGTTGGTCTGAGCCCCGGCGACATAGGTTTTGAACGTTACAGTTGTAACGGCATCGAGAGAGGAGAAAAACGCCCCGTCTCCGGTAACCGCTATCGCGTGGGAGGTGTCGACGTTGAACAGTGTGGTGTCGGTCTCCACGAGTCCGAAAAGCACATCGCTTGCGTCTGCGTCTGACACTTGGAATCTGACCCCGAAATACATTGGCTTGTTTGGCGTGAATAGGAACGACTCCCCTTTGAGCGTCGCGTTGATGCCGTCGTACTCGAACGCTGCGGTCGTGATAAGAAACAGAGCTCCCGCCGTCACCGACTTGGCCAGCGTGGATGTCCCTGCGCCGTCAGATGTCGCGGTGGTGGTGAATGCGTCCGGGTTCCCCGTTGAGTCATCCATGCCGTGATTGAGACGCCCGAGATATTTTACGACATCCGGCCCGATGGAATCGATCCACCTGTTCGGCGCTCGGTCGTCATAGAGTACGAGGGCACTATTTACTGTCTTTTCTTGAATACTCATCAGCTTCTCTCCTGCCAGATCTTTACATAGTCAACTGATATCACCCCGAGACCGGCGCCGGTTGACTTGTACAGCCCGATATGCGGTTGACTCTTTGAGTTTCCAGCGCTTGCGGCGTTGACGAAAGTGAATGCCCCGGCGGCTCCGGCAACGGGCGAGCCATCAATCCAGAACTTGATATCGGACTGGTTTGTGCAATCGATCCGGAATATGTTGTAGGTTCCAACTACCAGAGTGGTGCCCGTGGCCTTCGAGCTGTCCGTCGCGTTGTCATCTGATTCGCATTGCGCGATCAGCGATGTCGAGGTTACTTCGAAGCCTACCCGGAAATTGCTTCCGCCGTCGGCCCAAGCGCCCCATAATCCCCACGATGCAATAGTGTTCAGCGTCGGTGCCACGGTTAGGGTTAATCGGGTTTCGAATATGCATCCTTGCGCAATCGAGAACATGAGTTGATCGTCCATATGCAAGACCGCATCTTGTTTCTGATTCGCAGATGTGAACGACAACGCCACCAAGCCGTTTACGCCGTTTGCGGTCTTGACTACGGTAGGTGGCGCCGCTCCGACTATTTTCTTTGTCCACTTGGTTCCTGATTCGTCCGACCCCGTAGCGGGGATTACCACGTCCGCGCCCACGAAATCGTCATAGAAGGCGACAGGGTATTCAAAGATTATCGTTTCAGACGTTGCCCGGTCATAGAATCTTTGACGCCCTGTGGCTTCCGAATTGTATTCAGCTTTTGATTTGTAGCTCATTCTGTGCCTCCCGGCTAACTGCGCTCTTGCCAGACTTTGACATAATCGATCGATATCACTCCGAGCCCTTCGCCCGATGGTTTGTACATTCCGCAATGAGGCTGCGCTTTTGAGTTGGCAGCGCTTGCAGCATTTGCGAATGTGGTAGAACCGGCGACCGGTGCCCCGTCGATGAAAAACTTGATATCCGATTGATTGGTCATGTCGATGCGAAAGATATTGTAAGTGCCGACAACCAGCGTGGTGCCAGAGCTTGCGGAGGTATCAGTTGAGTTGTCATCTGACTCGCAAACGGCAACCAGATCCGCGGCAGTCACCTCGAACCCGACGCGGAAATTGCTTCCGCCCGCCGCATACGCTCCATGCAACCCCCAGGATGCTACGCCAAGCAGTGTCGGCGCGGTCGTCAATGTCAATCGGCATTCATATATTGCTCCCTGCGCAATGGAAAGCATGAGCTGATCGTCCATCTGCAAAGCACCCTCTTGCGCCTCGCTGGCAGAAGTCAGAGAGCAGGCCACGAGGCCATTCACACTGTCGCCGGTCTTGGCAACGGTCGCGTTGGCGGTGATTTTCTTTGTCCATTTCACTCCCGACTGATCGGAGCCAGTCGCGGGGATTACCACGTCCGCGCCCACGAAATCATCGTAAAATGTTACAGGGAATTCAAAGATGATGGATTCTTTCGTATCTCGGTCATAGAAGAGTTGTCGGCCAGTTTCAACAGAATTGTATTCGCATTTCGATTTATAGCTCATCCAATCCCCCAGATTAGAGAAGGTAGGCGGCACGTATAGCGCCGCCTACGTAGATTATTGCTTTCTGATTAGGTCAGTACCGTCCGGGTGATGTCTTCTGCATATCGTGGATTGAATAGGATAGCTCCCATTCCGCCGTCAACGGCCGTGCTGTCGCCCTCTGTGGTCTGCATCCGGATGTACTGGTTGGTGCCGGATAGGTCCGATGCCCGCGCCCATATCTCGAACATGGTATCGGCGGCGGCTGTGGTGGTGAAACCCGAGGTCGTGGCGTCCGTCCAGGCAGTCCATGTATCACCTACTGCCGCGATTATCCGATAGCGGAATATGATCGCGGTGGCCGTTCCCGGCACTACGGTATCGCAACTCTCAACGGTCACAACCGTTGTGCCCGTGCCGCCGGTGCCCTCCTGGATCCAGAAGATCACGTCCCCCCAGTCGCGCATGTTGATGATATCACCGGCAGGGCTGCCGTTGAAAATGTCTTCGTTGGCCGAAAGAAAGCCTGAGCTGAAACAGTTTATCATCCTGTGGCTCTCTGCGAAATTTACACCTTGGCTCATAATATCCTCCTAGGACCTGGTCGCCAATACGACGAATGGTGATTTAGTTTTGGTCGAACCGCCTTTAAAAGGCGTGAGGGGTGCGTTCCAGATACTTTGACCGTCAATTCTCGTCACCCACCTAAATACGGTTTCATCCTCGAGAAACTGAACGTGAATGCTCATGGCCGCCTGTACTCCGCCCTTTTCAATGACGATGTACTGAGAAAGGTCAACAAGCATAATGTCGCCGACTGTTCCAACCGTGGAAGCCTGTTCAATTTCAATCATGGGGATTCCCATGAGAGTTCCGAATGGAGATACCGAGGCCCCGCCTGCCGGGAGGTAAACTGGAACGCCGCCGGTACCGACTGCGGTACTCATTGTCGCGAGCTGCGGGAACGTGTCACTGTTGACGAGCCAGATGTATCTCGATGCATCGCCCCACTTTCTCGACCACATATTGACGATGTTTTCATAGACGATTGACTTGGCTGCTTGGCCGGATTCCTTCGTCACCGACACAAGAGCGTTGGAGCCGAGGATGCCCTGCGGCTGTCCTGCGCCGGTACCCTCGATAACTGCGTCCTGATTGACGAATGCGATCTCGCCCGCTACTGCCTCGCTTACTTGCTGCTCAAGAGCAACCGCGTCAGCGAGCGATTCATCGGTCGCATAAAAAAGGACCGCGTGCTTCTGGAGCTCAAGTTTGATCTGTCGAAACGTTGGCTTGCTCTTGGTCTTCGCCGCGGCTTCTGCCATCCAGTAGGAACGGATACCGCCCCACCTGGAGCCAGTCGCCCTGGAGGTTTCGTCGATACCGTTAAACGTCATACCGTTCGCCCCGCCCGATATGGTTCGGCGAGTCACGCGAGACATTACTTGGCTGTTATCATAAGACCGCTCGGTGATCGATCCACCGAAATCGGTGCCTACCAGGAACCCGCCATCCGCGGGCACAGTCTCGCTTGCCCCAGTGGCAGTCGCTGCCTCGATGACCTTCTTTTGGTAATTGACAACCCGGGGCATATTCTGACCACGCGACGCCGCGACGATCTCCTGGAGATATTCACCGAGAGTATATACTTCCTGTTCGGACGCCAGCCCCTGCACTACAATACCGGCCTGCGCGGCTGTCACGCCATCGGACTCGATATCATTCTCCGCCATTCTTTCGGCAGTTGTGATCTGTGCCTTTACCGCGTCCTGAGAGTCGAGCAACGCCTCAATGGCCGCAAAGTCCTCTGTGGTGAGCTCGCGCTCCTCGGTTTCGGCTTTCGCCTTTATGGTGTCGATCTGATTCTGCAGATCGCCATATTTTGCTTTGAGTTTTTCAAGTGGATTCATTCTGTTGTCCTTCCTTCAAAAAAGATTTGTTCTCTCGCATACGCAATAACGTTCGGTATGGTATTACGTTCTGCGGTTCGGTCTCTTCTTCGGGTGGGTCAGAATCTCTCTGATCATCCTCCGTCCCAGGATCTCCCTGGTCGGTTTCAAAACCATGCGCCGCGATATCTACAGATTTCTTCCGACTGAATCCTGAATCTCTCAGGAATCCCTCGAAGTCTCTGATGGTATCCGGCGGCTCTTTATCTTCTGCACTTCCCTGGAATCTCTCCGGAATGTGCTTGTACGCGTATTTCGGATTGATGGATACGGACGCAGCAACAGCCTCATGCTCGACCGACTCATCGGCAAATCCGGCCTCAATAGCCTCGTCTGCTGTAAACCATTTGTCTTCATCCATGAAATCCTTTATCTCTTTGGCACTCAAATCTGATTGCGCCTCATATATATTTACTAACTCACCGCCTATCTTGTCAAGCAGGTCGGCTGATTCTCTCAAGTCATCCGCGCTTCCGGCCGCCCAGGTCCACGGATTATGAATCATGAAAAACCCGCCGGTGTCGATTTTAAGCGATGACCCAGCGAGCGCAATAATCGAGGCGGCGGAAGCGGCAAGGGCCAACACTTCAACCGATACCTTGGCCCGCTCGGATGCGATGATGTTGTAAATTGCGATACCGTCGAATACATCACCACCCGGTGAGTTGATCAAGACCTTGATTGATGCCTTGTTTTTGATAGCGTCAAAATCTTTCTTGAAGTCTGCAGCCGTGATGCTGTCGCCCCACCATGACATTCCGATATCCCCGAATATCGAGATCTCCGCGCTATCGTCCTTCGCCTGAATCTTATACCATTTCTTTGCTTTCATTGTCGTCTCCTCCCTGGCCGTCGCCCGTAGTTCCGCCGGTCGAACCCCCGCCGCTTCTCGCTGCTTCGCTATCGGCGTTCATCATGTTCGATGGTTGCCATAGCCTGTTGCCTATATCGTCATCATCAAGCGGGTTTTCTCCAAGATTTTCAAGCGCCTTATTCGCTGAGTAGATCCCGGCAAACCGCCCTATTCTCTGAGTCTCCATCATGGTTTTCATATCGCCGCGCTGAAGCTGATTCATTGCGTGCTGCGAGAATCCTTTCTTCCGCTCGATCGGTGTGAGCAGTTGCGTGTCGACGGCAATCTCCATGCGCTCCGACCATGGCCTGAGCGTGTCGGTCAGCCAGCCAATCTGCTCATGCTCGATATTTGCACGTGGGGTATTATTCATGACCTTGAGCTTGTGCACCGGCATGTTCAGGATCCGCGCTACTTCCTCGATCTGGAATACTCTGCTGCCGAGGAACTCCGCATCTGCCATCGTCATGCTGAAGGGGGTCCACGTCATCCCCTCTTCAAACACAAGCACTCGACCGGCCTCGCTTTCTCCGGAATATGTCTCGGTGATTGATTTCTTAAGGTTCTGCTTCGCTTCATCTCCGAGCGTTTCCGGGTGGTGGACAATGCCAGAAGTATGCACGCCTTTGCTTATGAAGCTGTTGGAGAAAGTCTGCATTGATATCCCGAGTCTGAGGGCTTCGCGGAATAGCGTGACCATCGGGTATCCGGTATAGGCATCCGGCCCGAAGCCTGCGAGGTTGAATATCTGTCTCGCGTTGAACGTGCCTGGTGTTCCGTTATTGCGGGTGTATGTATATTCCGGCTCACCGGAATCCTTTATTTTTACTCTCATGCGAAGCGGGTCGAGAAGGACAACTCTCACCGGCCTGTCGAAATTATCACGCTCGATAAATGAGTAGGAGTTGCCAAGATTTATAGCTTGCATGAAAACCGCTTCGCGCCACTTCAGCGCATTCACCCACGGGTTAGCCTTGCTGTTTAGGATATTAAACACTGGATGCTCGGGCCAAAGTTTCCGCCTATCACCTATGCGCTTGAAAAGAGGGAATGATATCGATGCGAGTGATTGAGATATCTGCATCACGCCGGAAAAATATGCCGTGTACGCCATGGCGTTTGGATTCTGGCCGGATGCTGTCGCGTCCATCCACTTGTCAAGGTCGTCGATGGATTGAGCTGAAGCATTAAAGACTCTATATGCTGCTTGAAGTCTGCGAGAAAGACTAATTTTCCCGGTGTTTCGTCGTGGTTTAGCCAACTATCGCCCCGGTTTAGAGAGAAAAACGTATGTTATGAGTAATAATTAGACCTTTCTCAGAATAAAAGCAAGTGTCAGAAACTAAGAACACCCTCGGTTTCGTATTTACTTTTCTTTTTGATGTTTCGGACGGCCCTATCGAGGGCCATGAGCATGGCGATGACGGCGTCGATGTGCTTGCTTGATTGCCTGGATTCGGGCTTGATCGGCCTGATATTCGCGTTGGCGTCGCGCTTGATTTCCGTATTAGAGACTTCCCAGCTCACCACCGGATTCGGCAACGACACGAGCGCCTTATTCAAGATCTTCGTTTCAAAGTCCTTCGACGCCGGTGAGATGAACCGCCAGCTCTGACTGAACTCAACCAGATATTTCTCCCATCCCAACTTCTCAAGGTTCGCAACAAACTGACTTGCATTATGCGGGTCGTAGGCTATCTCCTTGAGATCGAAAAACTCCATGTCCTTTTCCATCTGCACCTGAATGAAGTCGTAATCGGTGGAGCGACCTGGTGTTAGAACGCAATGGCCCTCATTCGCCATCTGCTGCCATTCAAACCGTTCTCGTTTCTCGCGCTCAACTATCCCCTGCCCTGGCAAGAACACCCGCGTGATCATCCTGAACTTATCTTCCCACGGGAATGCGAGAGAGTAGGCGGTGGTGTCTCCGACTGACGCAAGGTCGATACCGGCATAGCATGGCGCTCCCTTCATTTCTTCGATGTCGAACTCCTGCTCGCATGCTTTCCAGTCCTCGTCGGTAATCCACCCGAACCGGTTCTTTGTCCAGATATTCAGATTCTTATTCTTGAACTTGGATTGCTCCGCCGGCATATCGAGTGCTTTCTGAAAATCACGCTCCATGGCCTTCCGCTCTTTGCTAACGCCAAGGTTTGGGTTCGCCTTTATCCATTTGCTCTTGTCGGTCCACTCATCTTTCTCGTCCAAGGTGTAGACAATGCCGAAGTAGGTTTCATTCTTCGCTCGCCCGCTCAATACCCGCTGGGCATATTCTTCCTCATCGACGCAGGGCACCTCGGGGTCAAAGCCCGCGGTAGTGATGAGGATAATTAGCGGTTGCTTTCTCGCTGACATTCCGTCACTCATGATCCTGTACACACCATCCGTCTTGTGCGCGTGGTATTCGTCGATGATGGCGCAATGCGGATTCTTGCCGTCGAGGGAGTCAACCTCGGAAGCTACCGCCTTGAATGAAGAGGTCGAGGTTTCTTTGTCGTAAATGGAAAGAGCATTAAACCCGAGCACCTCCCTGAGATCTTCGCTCTTGACTACCATTGCTCGAGCATAGTCGTGAAATACTACTTTCGCCTGGTCCTTGGTGGTCGCGGCAGAATATATCTCGGCGCCGCCTTCACCGTCGGCTATCAGCATGTAAAGGGCGAGCCCGGCCACCCAGGTACTCTTGCCGTTCTTCTTGGCGACCTCGATGAATACGGTGTTGAATCTGCGGAAACCGTCTTTCCCGAGCCAGCCGAAGATAACCCAGGTGCAGAATATCTGCCACGGCTGAAGGATGAGCGGCTTGCGGTCGAGCACGCCTTTCACGTGGATACAGTAGTCATGGACGAAATCGATTACCCGCTCGGCCCTTTCCTCACTGAAGTGATAGGGGAACTGTTCGCAGGTATTGCGCTTCATGTCGTCTTGTTGGCGTTTGACTGCGAGCTTTACCCATTTGCACGCGGGGATCTTGCCGGACATCACATCCGACATGTATTTCGCTACGGTCTTTTTTATGGTCATACACCCGGCATCGGGAACTGCACCCAATTACGTAGCGCGCTATCGTGCGCGTCTCGTTGACAGGGGCGGAGTCTCCGTGAGCAACGCACCACGGCAACTTGTTCCCACGCTCGCCGCCGGGAAGGATTAAAGAAATAACTGCACTTGACCTTTAACTGTCATCTCGCACCTCCGGTGTCTCGATAGGGGAAGGGATGAACTTGACTTTATGCCTCTCAACATGGCTGCCTTTACACCAATAGTATTCATGATACGGGGCAAACCGGTGCCTTGAATATACGTTTGAATCTGCTATTCTTCCGCAGCCTTCCTCACACTCCCAGTGCCCCTCTGCCTGTGTTTTGGGCATCACATATCCCCCTTCACAAACTGCTTTATGTCTTTCTTCTCTTTCGCTGTCGGGCTCTTCGTCTTCTTGATATTGGCCGGGCTGTTGCGCCGCTCGCCGAGTGGAGTGAAGCCGAATTCGTAATACAGTTTTTCAAGGTTCTTCGCTTCGAGATTCATGATGTCGTATTCAGGATTGCGCTTTCTCATTAACCCGCCAGCAATGGATACGGTTTCGTATGTCTGGCCATGCCGCTCTACGTACATTCTCGCCACTTCATGCTGATAGTAGTGCTCGCATAAAGCAGCCAGCCCCATTGCGGATTTCGCCGACAGCCAGTTGTCGTCCCATAATTCCTTGGCCCATCTATCCCAGAACCATACGCCCTGAGCTTTCAACTTCGCTGGTCGCCGTGGGCATTTCTCGCCGGGTGACCTTTTCATCTTGGGCTCGGGCCTGTCCTTCCTGTTTGTGCCGTGGGCTTTCTTTACTGATTCCGGTACTCGTGGTCTTCCTGATGGCATTTAGTCCTCCTCCCATGATGGGACTATCTTCCCGCCTTTTAAGAAAAACTCGTCTCCACAGCTCGGGCAATAGAGATGCTTTGTGGTTCTGAGGATTTCTAAATCCGTGTTTTCCTCAAACACAACCCCTTTGTTATTAGGGAATAGCCTATTCATTGCGTGCACAAGATGGTCGTTGGCATCCCGAGATATGCAGTTCTCGGTTCTCAATATCACGACGTCGCCATCTCCAAGGTCTGCCGATTTTACTTGCTCAATTGTTAATTCAGTCCCGTCGTCTGTAATTAGTTTCATTTTACCATCCCCTGATTTTATAGATTGCCATTCGGCATGCCATCCATAGTCTTGAGTGCATACGGTTGACGAAAAACGGATAGGCACGGAAACATGTTGCCTCTAAAGGATGTGCGCTGCGTTTCAAATTAAGACTGCTGAATATGGCTGATTTAGCTGATAGTTTCGGTTCCCATGTTTTCATTCATAGCTCCTTATGTTCGTTCAGTTCCAATATTCGTGTATGATTTAGTATACAG